>Ga0233449_1002221_pt1 | contig 15826 bp, 12 predicted proteins | sample SI_124_October20_FD_183012 | JGI IMG/M metagenome (GOLD analysis project Ga0233449, IMG submission 183012) | Seawater microbial communities from Saanich Inlet, British Columbia, Canada - SI_124_October2016_200_MG | ecosystem: Environmental > Aquatic > Marine > Inlet | place: Canada: British... | reverse complement strand
GGCCCAGATGTAATTTCGAAAGCGCGCATCAATTTTATCCATAACGGAACGTTTAATATAAAAGAAACCGGCACCTTCTGGCCCGCATTGCCATTTATAAGCCCCCGTCACCATCATATCCACATCGTCATGCTTAACGTCAATATCGATAACGCCAAAGGCCTGTATCGCATCATCAAGCACCAGTGCGCCTTTGGCATGGGCGATGCGGCATACTTCTTTAACATCATAAGTAAAACCGCAAAATGCGGCGGTGCGGTCAATGACGACAAGTTTGGTTTGCTCATCAACCAATGCTTCCATATCTTCCATCAGCACTTCGCCGTTTACATTTTTAATAATGCGAAGCTCAACGCCGTAACGGCGGCTTATGTCCTGAAGGATATAGGTAAATGAAGGGTATGCCAGATCGGAAAAGACTACATTATCGCCTTCCTTCCATTCAAGCATATTATAGAAGATCATATTGGCAACCATGCTCGGTCTATAGCTGTTAGTAACCTCATCTTTATCGGCGTTAATCATCCGCGCCGCGCGCGTGATGCATTCGTCAAAACGGGCCATCAAAAACGGGTGTGTGGCAATGCCGGCAACCGGTACGTCTTCCATCTGGCCAAATTCAACGAAATCATAAAATTCACGCGCGGCTTTTAGCCAGTAATTACCAGCAATCATCTGATCCCCGGCGTTAAGATAGACCCAATGATCAAGCATTTTAAATTCTGATCTGATCTGATCAATATTTTCATCAATGTAATTTTTGCTCATAGGAATGGTTATACTGATATGCCCAACACACATATTGACGCATGTCAAAAAATTGAATGTTTTTTTTCGCACTTTCGAGTTATAATTCTTGACCTCTTTGGTGCTATCGCCTATATACCGCTCTCAGGATTTATAAGGCTAAAGGACGATTCTTATGTCGCAGGCCTTTAATTAAAGAATTAAGTTAAGGAAAAGACGATGTCACGTGTATGTGAATTAACAGGCAAAGCTGTCATGAGCGGTAACAATGTAAGCCACGCGAAAAACAGAACGCGCCGTGTATTCCGTCCAAATCTGACTAAAGTAACACTTACGAGTGACTCGCTTGGCCTGTCAGTGAAGATTAAAATTTCAGCACATGCGCTACGCAGTGTTGAGCATAATGGCGGATTAGATAATTTCCTTATTAAAGCTGACGATGTTAAATTGTCGCTTAAAGCAAGACGCCTAAAGAAAAATATCAAAAAGAAATTAGCCGCTGCTTAATTTCCTAATTGATACCGAATTTAAGAGCCGCTTTTTCAAGCGGCTTTTTTTTATGCTTTAATTTTTATTCAATTTGAGATATTTTTAATTAAAAATAACAATATTTTCATAATCTTACCTTAAGGTTATCTCACTATCAGTCATTTCATAGTAATTTCGCGTATAAAAAATATGGACTAGAATTCCAAAAAGACAAGAATGGAAACAAAGAAATGTCGGCAACGATCGTGAGCGCAGCTAAAGAGCTCTTCCAGAAAAAAGGATATTCCGATACAAAAATCGCGGATATTATTAAGGCTGCTAAAGTTACAAAGGCAGAGTTTGATAAATGCTATAATTCAAAGCAGGATGTTTGCTCGGATGTTCTTAAATTATATAAAAATGACTTAAAAAGCCGATTTAAAACATATGATGAAAATGATAATATGCGTCAGCGTCTGAGCATGTTCCTTGATGCCTATTTCGAAGATGCTGAAAATATTGCGGCGAACGGCTGTCCGATCTTTAATCTTTATTATGATCTTAGGAGCGTTAAGGGTGAGCTTTCAAAGTCAGTGAACGAAATTCTTGAGATGCAGCATCAATGGATTGATGAACAGTTTGTTATCATGCTTAAATCCCAAAGTGGTACCGATCAGGGTGACAGGCTTATGTCAGCCGTAAGCGGTTTGATTTTACTCGCCAAACTGACAAACGATCCTGCAATGTTTAAAGTTCAGATTATCCAGTTAAGGTCATGGATACGTTCTATGTAAGATATCCCGGGTAATATGGTCTTGACCTCGTCATAATGTTCGGCCACTCTGTAGAACAATAATAATCCATCAGAGAAAATAATTGTCACATACAGAATCCCAGGCAGAAACTCAGGAAAAATCATCAGGAAAAGCGGTTAAGGTTTATTTGAAACCAACCGTTATAGCGATCCTGTTTTTGGGTTTTTCATCTGGCGTGCCTTACGGTGTGCTAACAGGGGCGCTCAGTTACTGGGTATCAAAAATTGATTTATCACCCAGCGAAATAAGTCTGCTGTTGGCAGCTGGCTTTCCTTATACGATAAAATTTCTCTGGTCACCGATTATTGATCAGGTCAAGCTTCCCATACTCCATAGACTGCTCGGTCAGCGGCGAAGCTGGCTGATACTGTCGCAGGTTTTGTTGGCGGGCAGCATTATGTGGCTTGGTTTTACATCGCCGCTCGAAAATTATTCGCAGACTTATATGGTTGCCTTTCTTATTGCCCTATTCGGTGCAACACAGGATATCGTAATTGATGGCTTCAGGATTGAAGTGCTTGAAGACGACGAACAGGCGGCGGGGGCTGCGCTTTATATATACGGCTACCGCATTGCCGGCATCGTTTTTTCCATCGGTGTGATTTATATTTATAACCTGTTTGAAATTGACTGGTCACTGCTGTTTATCATTGGAAGCTCAACGATGATTGTTGGTGTGCTTGCCGCCCTTTTCATCAGTGAGCCAAAACATAAAGAGACAGAAGAAAAACTTAAAATTCAAAAAACCATTGAAAAAATCCTCAAAGAAAAACAGATCGCCGAAGGAAAATTTAAAGAATATATTGGCTGGATATATATGTCGGTGATTGCGCCATTTCAGGAGTTTCTGACCCGAAGAGGCTGGTTTGTCTTTCTTCTTTTTGCGCTCTTTTATAAGCTTGGCGACAGCATGGCCTTATCGCTGCAAACCAGATATTTTTTGTCACTCGGTTTCGATGATCTGGTGATTGCCAACTCAGGAAAGTTGGTTGGTTTTTGGGCATTGCTGGCCGGGCTTGCTGTAGGCGGGTGGCTGATGAATAAAGTCGGGCTTTGGAAAGCGCTCCTCATATGCGCCGTGTTGCAGCTTGTATCCAACTTATCTTTTTCCGCCCTTTATATTATCGGCACGAACCCTTATTTCCTCGCCTTCACCATGGGTTTTGAAAATTTTTCCACCGGGATGGGTGCGACGGTTCTTGTGGCTTATCTGTCTCTACTTTGTAATCGTTCCTTTACCGTCACTCAATTTGCCCTGCTTAGTGCGATTACCCAATTTACGGTGAAAATTTTATCAGCACCAAGCGGCTATATTGTTGAAGCGACAGGATGGTTCTGGTTTTTCATAATAACAGCTGTGCTTGCAGTGCCGGGAGTGTTGTTGCTGTTCTGGATTAAATCCTTAGAGACTTTTGATAAAAAGCAATCAGACCCTGCGAATAGTGAGACTTAGCTGCGTTGAAAAACGTGACTTTCGTTTGACCATCTGAAAACCGTGCTGTTCAATTAGAAACATGATGTTTTTTGATTTGAAGAAATTTATTTGATTAGGGTGCGGCGTAGGCGTTTTATAAAACCTGCTGACGGGGACGGATAGCTCAAAAGTTTCTCCTTTATTGAGTGCGCTATATTTGTTCTTGAAAAATTCATTCACATCCGGGGCAAAAATAAGCTCATCATTTGGCTGGTCCGTTTCTGAGCTGGCTAATTTTTTAAAACCACAAAAAAGGCAATTAAAATCAGATTGCTGAGCAGTACTCTGCTGTGCAGACGCGCCGCATACTTCACATTGTTGAATTGCTTCTATGTTAGAATAGTTCATGGGCTCAGTTTTATCTTTTTGGGCGACTGAGGTAAACATAAAGAACTAAAAAAATTGTTTGGTTGATATACTAATTCGCTATATCATCCCGAAGATTAGCCAAACTAATGACGTTAAAGGTAATGCTGTATATGAATGAGGTTGCTTCAAAGTATAGTTTCTCAATAGAAGATGATCCCATTATCGTTGTCAGTGGTGATTTTGAAGTGAGAATTGCCCGGACAAAAGACGAAATTGAGGCGGGTCAAAAACTAAGGTATCAGGTGTTTTTCGATGAAATGGGTGCGCAGCCTAATGACGCCGTAAGAAATGAAAAACGCGACTATGATGATTTTGATGAAATTTGTGACCATCTGCTAGCCTTTGATAATTCCAAAAAAGGCTCTGAGCGGGTAATCGCAACATACAGGTTACTACGCGAAGAAAAAATTGGTGGTATGGACGAATTTTATTCGACCTGCGAATTTGATTTGAAAAATCTTTATAATGATCATTTCAGGACGCTTATGGGGGACCGGCAACTTCTGGAACTTGGTCGAAGCTGTGTTAGGGAAGAATACCGCACGAACGCCGTTATTAATCTTATGTGGAAATTTATTGCCCGTTATATTGACAGACATAAAATTGCCTATCTTTTTGGCTGTGCTAGTTTACCCGGAATAGATCAGGATGATCTTAAATTCCCGCTTTCCTATCTTTATCATTACCATAAAACCCCTGACGAATATAATATCCCGGCCATTGTTGGTATGGAACAAAAAATGAACCATTACCCTATTGAAGACTTTGATAAAAGAGATGCGCGCCGTTCACTTGCGCCGCTGGTAAAAGGTTATCTCAATCTTGGGTGTTATATCGGTGACGGGGCGGTAATAGATAAACAGTTCGGGACTACAGATGTTTTTATTCTTTTACCCGTTGATAGAGTAGAAAAACGCTATCTTTCACTATTTGAAGATTGATAGACGAGGAAGAATCATTCATATTTCTTAATAGAAAAATAACAGATCAATGATGAGAGCCATGAGTGATCAAAACACCATAGAAAAAAAAGAGATTAAATCAAAGATCGCTAAAACTACTCCCATGATGGAGCAGTTCTTAAAGCTGAAAGAAGCCCACCGGGACTATTTGCTATTTTACCGCATGGGGGACTTTTACGAGCTTTTCTTTGATGATGCGGTAAAGGCATCGGCGGCACTTGATATTACCCTTACCAAACGCGGCAAACATATGGACGAAGATATTCCTATGTGCGGTGTGCCTTATCATGCGGCTGAAAATTATTTATCCCGGCTGATCGGTAAAGGATTTAAAGTTGCTGTTTGTGAGCAGATGGAAGATCCGGCCGAGGCTAAAAAACGCGGTAATAAATCCGTCGTGAGGCGTGATGTTATCAGGCTTGTCACCCCGGGCACAATCACCGAAGAAAACCTGCTTGATGCTAGAGCGCATAATTATCTGGCGTCACTTTCTTATGTTGGCTCAAAATATGCACTTTCCTGGCTTGATATTACCACGGGTGATTTTTATGTCAGCAAAATGGAAGCGGCCAATTTGGATGCGGAACTTGCCAGACTTCAGGCGGGTGAAATGATTGTATCCTTTTCTCTTTTGGACAGGGGGGAACTTATTGATGTTCTGGATGACTGGCAGGAAATAATCAGCCCGGTGGAAAATTCCATATTCGATAGTGCTCTAGCGGAAAAAAAATTGAAGGATATTTACGGCGTTTCCGTGCTTGATGGCATTGGTGCCTTCAGCAGGGCCGAACTTGCGGCATGTGGGGCACTTGTCGAATATTTAGAAGAAACACAAAAAGGTAAATTACCCAAATTAAGACGTCCTGAACGCCTTGGCGAAGACAGCGTCATGATGATCGATAGCGCCACACGCCGTAATCTTGAACTTAACCGTACGCTAAGCGGTGAGAAAAAAGGTAGCCTGCTATCCATCATAGATAAAACTATAACCGGTGCGGGGGCGAGGTTACTGGGAGGCTATTTAAGCGCCCCGCTTACGGATCAGGTAGCGATTAATAAAAGGCTTGATTTAACCACTCACTTTTTAAATGCAGAAGCGCTCCGCATTCAGCTTCGCGGGCTGCTTAAAAGCTGTCCTGACCTGGAACGGGCCATGTCGCGGCTTTCTGTTGGCCGCGGCGGACCGCGTGATCTAGCAGCAGTACGTGACGGACTTGATCAGGGCTCCCAGATTATGCTGATCATTGGAAACGATCTGGTGAAAAACAAACTGACGGGCGAGTTTGAAGATTTAAAAAATATTCTTGCTAAGTTCGGCGATCATACTGAAATTGTTGATGAGCTGCGCCGGGCGCTGCTTCCTGATACGCCGGTGATTATCAGGGACGGAAACTTTATTGCCAAAGGATATAACGCCGCCCTTGATGAGTTTCAGACACTAAAAAGTGAAAGTAAGCGCCTTATTGCTGCGCTCGAAGGCCGTTATAAGGAAAAAACAGCCATAAATGGCCTTAAGATAAAATATAATAATGTACTTGGTTATTTTATTGAGGTTACGGCGCTGCACGCGGATAAACTTATGACTGCGCCCCTTAACGAAGAATTTATTCACCGTCAGACCTTGGCCAATGTGGTGCGGTTTAATTCATCGGAACTAGCGGAACTTGCAGGGAAAATTGGTCAGGCAGCCGACCGGGCGCTATCACTTGAACATGAAATTTTTGAAAAATTAGTTAAACAGGTTCTTGATAAATGGCACGAAATTATTTTGGCCGCGGCAAGTCTGGCAACCATTGATGTGAGCACGGCGCTTGCGGAACTGGCAGTGGAAAATAATTATAGCAGACCCCTTGTCGATGAAAGTCTGGCATTTGAAATCGAAGGCGGTCGCCATCCGGTCGTTGAAGCATCGCTGAAGAAAAATTTAGAAGGTAAGTTTGTTGCCAATGATTGTGATCTTGGCGCGAATAATCGGCTTTGGCTTATTACCGGGCCAAATATGGCGGGTAAAAGTACCTTTTTACGCCAAAATGCACTGATTACAATTCTGGCGCAAATGGGCAGTTTTGTGCCAGCACGAAAAGCCCATATTGGTGTTGTGGACCGATTGTTTAGTAGGGTTGGTGCATCGGATGATCTGGCGCGGGGGCGTTCGACATTTATGGTGGAAATGGTCGAAACGGCGGCGATATTAAACCAGTCTACGGCGCGTTCACTGGTGATACTTGATGAAATTGGCCGCGGTACGGCCACGTATGATGGGCTTTCTATTGCCTGGGCGGCGGTGGAGCATCTTCATGAAGTAAATAAAGCGCGTGGCTTATTTGCGACACATTATCATGAGATGACGGCGCTTGCCTCAAAGCTGAATAGTCTGGCACTTTATTTTATGAAAGTAAAAGAATGGGAGGGCGAGGTTGTTTTCCTGCATGAAGTGGCGAGGGGTTCCGCTGACCGCTCATACGGTATTCAGGTCGCCAAACTTGCCGGGCTTCCTGATGTTGTGGTTGAACGTGCGACACAAGTGCTTCATAGTCTTGAGCAAGGCGGACTTGAAGGTCAGGGAGTTGCTCAAGGCCAAAAAATGGAAGCCTTAAGTGATGATTTGCCATTGTTTTCTTCGGTTCAAGAAAGAGTTACGGCGAAAAGAATAAAACCTTCAGAACTTGAACGGGCTATGGAGGATTTAAAACCAGATGAGTTAAGCCCTAAGCAGGCATTAGAAATGCTTTATAAATTAAAAGAATTATTGTCATAATTTTATGGTCAGAATAAAAAAACATCGCGAAATTTTTAACAGGGAACATCAAGCGGATAAACTTGAGGTTTTAAAGGAAAAACATCGCCCTGATCAAATAAGAACGCCACTTTTGAAGCTAATGAAAGAAGCCTATGATAAGGGTTTTTCAATTATTAAAGAGCGGGCTGATAATGGTGAAACGGGGGTAAATCTTGCCAACGCACAAAGCTTCCTCACCGACGAAATCGTTCACATGCTTTATGATGTAGCGACCGATTATGTTTATCATGTACCAAATCCTACTAAGAGTGAACGGCTTTGCCTTGCGGCCTTCGGCGGTTATGGCCGTCAGGAAATGGCGCCTTATTCAGATATAGATCTACTCTTTATTTTGCCCTATAAAAAAACAGCATGGAGTGAGCAGGTCGTTGAATATATGCTCTATATGATGTGGGATATGGGGCTTGATGTGGGGCATGCTGTCAGAACGGTGGATGAATGTATCCGGCTTTGCAAAACAGATTTAACCATTAAAACTTCACTACTTGAAATGCGTTATATTTGGGGTGAGCGGGCATTATTTGAAGAGTTGATCGCAAAATATGATAAAAAAATAGTCAAAGGACACGCCCCTGAATTTATTGAAGAAAAACTTCAGGAAAGAGATAACCGTCATAAAAAATTAGGCGATACCCGTTATGTGGTTGAACCTAATCTAAAAGAAGGAAAAGGCGGTCTACGGGATCTGCACACTTTATTCTGGATCGCAAAATTTATTTATAAAGTTCATAAGGTCAGTGAAATCGTTGAAAAGGGCGTGTTTTCTGATGAGGAATATTATGAATTTCAAAAGGCAGAAGATTTCCTGTGGGCGGTAAGGTTTCATCTGCATTATTTCGCGGGAAGACCTCAGGAGAGAATTACATTTGATGTTCAAAAGGCTCTATCAGAAAAATTAAGTTATGCTGATCGGCCTAATGTGTCCGGCGTTGAACGCTTTATGAAGCATTTCTTTATAGTGGCAAAAAATGTTGGCGATCTTACGCGAATATTTTGTGCTTATCTGGAAGAAAAACATAAGCGAAAAGCACCACTCAGGCTTTCAAGGTTTTCATTCAGATCAAAAAACATAGACGGCTTTCCCATAGAAGGGAGCAGGCTAAGTATAAAAAATGCCAAGGTCTTGGAAAAAGATCCGGTGAAAATGATTGAAATATTTCAAGTTGCACAGAAATGTGGCCTTGATATTCACCCGCGGGCATTAAGGATGATCTGGCAAAATCTTAAATTAATAAAAGGACGTACCCGCAATAATGAACGGGCAAACGAAATTTTCCTTGATATTTTGACCTTTAAAGATGGGCCGGGGTTTGCGCTTCGCCTTATGAATGAAGTGGGCGTTCTTGGCCGATTTGTCCCTGATTTTGGCCGGGTCGTCGCCCAGATGCAATATGATATGTATCATGTTTATACGGTCGATGAGCATACAATAAGGGCCATAGAACTATTGTCGGAAGTGGAAAGAGGCACCCTTGCTGAAGAACATCCACTGGCCAATGAAATTGTTCATAAGGTGCTATCAAGGCGGGTTTTATATCTCTCGGTCTTTTTGCATGATATTGCTAAAGGACGAAAAGGGGATCATTCTATATTAGGCGAAGAGGTGGCCCATAAACTATGTCCTAGGTTTGGGCTAAGTGCAGCGGAAACGGAAAGCGTGGCCTGGTTGGTTCGGTGGCACCTTCTTATGACATTATCAGCCTTTAAGCGCGATTTAAGCGATCCAAAAACAGTTTCCGATTTCGCTGATCAGGTGCAAAGTCCGGAACGACTACGGCTGTTATTGGTGCTGACTGTGGTTGATATTCGCGCCGTTGGGCCGAAGGTTTGGAATGGCTGGAAAGGTCAACTTCTTCGTGAGCTTTACAGTCGCTCGGAAGAATATCTGCTCGGTGGGCAGGTGAAGTATGATACCAATCACCATGTTGACCGTGTTATTGAAGATCTGAGAAACGCCCTGGATGAATGGCCAGATGATAAGTTTGAAACTTACTCTAGCCGGTTTTACAATACTTATTGGCAGGCTGCGGCGACGGAAGATCTGGTGCGAAACGCCCTTATGATTGATTTGGCGGATAAGTTTGGAGATAATTTTACCGTTAATATTCATATTGATGATTTTCAGAATATTTCTGAACTAAGCGTCTATGCACAGGATCATCCGGGACTATTTGCGAGATTAACCGGTGCGATAGCCCTTAGTGGGGCATCTATTCAGGACGCTAGGATTTTTACGACAAAAGACGGTATGGCTCTTGATACTTTTAGAATTCAGGGTGCTGATGGGCAGGTCTTTAAGGAAAAAGCCAAGCTTAAGAAATTAGAGAGCAATATCAAAGAGACACTAGCAGGTGAATTAAGACCAAGAGAAGTATTCGACCGAAGAAGAGTGAAGAAAAAACACACTGATATTTTTAAGGTTGAACCAAGAGTGCTTATTGATAATAAAGCAAGTAATAGCAGAACGGTAATTGAAATTAATGGCTGGGATAGAATAGGCTATCTTTTTGATCTCTCGCAGGTTTTGGTGGATCTGAAAATTTCCATAAGTTCTGCCCATATCGCTACTTACGGCGAGCGGGCTATTACAGTGTTTTTTGTACGTGATATATTTGGCCATAAGGTAACCAATGAAAAAAAACTTAAAACGATCGAAGAGAAACTGATGAATATTCTCACTGTGGAAGCGTAGCATGTCACTATTGAAAGCAACGGCCATTTTTGGAAGTTTTACGATGATAAGCCGTATTCTCGGTTTTATCCGTGATATTCTTATGGCTGCTGTTCTTGGGGCGGGGGCCATTACCGACTGTTTCGTTGTTGCTTTTAAATTGCCTAATTTCTTTCGGCGGCTTTTTGCTGAAGGGGCCTTCAGTGCATCATTTGTACCTATTTTCTCAGCCACGCTTGAAAAAGACGGACGGGAAGAAGCGATTAAATTTGCGGAAGAGGCCTTTGCTTGTCTTGCAATAACATTGCTGCTGTTTGTCGGGCTGATCGAAATATTTACCCCGGCCCTTATTTATACTATTGCCAATGGTTTCACTGGCGATGAGGCAAAATTCACCCTTGCGGTTACTTTAACCCGCTTCACGTTTCCATTTATTTTATTTGTATCTCTGGTTTCACTGCTCGCAGGGGTGCTTAATTCGCTCGGAAAATTTGCCGAGACCGCGGCGACACCAATAATATTAAATATTTGTTTAATATCAGCACTTCTTTACGCTTCCGAAATGATGGCTACACCGGCTCATACATTGGCCATTGCGGTAAGCATCGCTGGATTTTTGCAACTGATATTCCTTTACCGGGCCTGTATTAAAGCAGGTTACCGTGTCAGGATTAAAATGCCACAGCTAACACCAAGGGTCAAAAAATTGTTGATCATCATGGGACCGGCAGCACTTGGGGCGGGTGTGATACAGCTAAATTTATTGCTTGATATGATTATCGCATCTCATCTTCCTGATGCGTCGATGTCTTATCTTTATTATGCGGACCGTTTAAACCAATTGCCGGTTGGTGTTATTGGCGTGGCACTTGGTACCGTGTTGCTACCATATTTATCGCGCAGTATAGCAAGTGGTAATGAAGAACAGGTCATGAGACGGCAAAATAATGCCATTGAAATGGGACTTTTTCTTACGATCCCAGCGGCGGTGGCTTTCATTATCGTGCCCACTGATCTTATCCATGTTTTGCTTGAGCGCAGCAACTTTTCCGCTGAAGCGACGGCGCAGACATCATTGACGCTAGCCGCCTATGCCGCTGGACTACCGGCTTATGTGCTGGCAAAAGTTTTTGTGCCAGGTTATTTCGCCCGCGGTGATACCAAAACACCACTTAAGTTTGCTGTTGTGGCACTGGTCGTCAATGTCAGTTTAAACCTGATATTAATGCAGTATTACGCCCATGTGGGGCTTGCTATGGCGACAGCAATTTCGGCGTGGCTTAATGTGTTTATGCTCGCAGGTGGTTTAGTGCACCGCGGACATTACCAGATTGAACGTGCTGTGATGATCAGATTATCAAAATATGTCCTGTGCAGTATTATTATGGGCGCGGTGGTATGGGCCGTGCAAATTCAAGTTCATCCACTAATTGAAGGTGGATTGGGCGCTCAAATATCAGGGCTGCTGATTTTGGTCTTTAGCGGTATCGGAAGTTACTTAATCGCAACATTTTTAACAAAGACCATCAAAAAAGACGAACTTCGGGCCTTATTTTCAAAGAGATAGTTGACCAGAGGCTAAATTGCCGCCATATAGAAGTCCTATTTGAAACAATCATGGGTATGTCCAAAATATCCAAAAGGAATAATAATGACAGCTTTCAAACAACGCGTATTTTCCGGGGTTCAACCTTCGGGGAATTTAACGCTTGGTAATTACCTTGGTGCCATCAGAAACTGGGTTAGTCTTCAGGATAGTCATGAAACGATTTTTTGCGTCGTTGATCTGCATGCGATAACAACATGGCAGGAACCGGACACACTGCGTGATGCAACGCGTGAGGTGGCGGCGGGCATGATTGCAAGCGGCATTGATCCGAAGAAAAGCATTATATTTAATCAAAGTCAGGTATCCGCGCACGCTGAACTGGCGTGGATATTTAACTGTGTTGCTCGAATGGGATGGCTTAACCGCATGACCCAGTTCAAAGAAAAAGCCGGAAAACATAAAGAACGCGCCAGCGTCGGCCTTTATGTATATCCAGATTTGATGGCGGCGGATATTCTTGCCTATCAGGCAACCCATGTGCCGGTGGGGGCGGACCAAAAACAGCATTTAGAGCTTACCCGTGATATCGCACAGAAATTTAACAGTGATTACGGTGTTGATTTCTTCCCTGAAGTCGAACCGCTTATTTTTGGTGAAGCGACAAGGGTTATGTCACTTAGGGACGGAACGGCAAAAATGTCAAAATCTGACCCTTCGGAAAATAGTAGGATTAACCTGACCGATGACCGTGATTTGATTGCCAAGAAAATCAGAAAAGCCCGCACCGATAGCGAACCATTACCGGCCAGCCTTGATGATCTTGAGGACAGGGCAGAAGCCAAAAACCTAATTAATATTTTTGCCGCCCTTAGCGACCAGAAAGCCGATAAGGTTTGTGCAGAATATGAAGGAAAAGGCTTTGCCGATTTTAAACGTGATCTGGCAGAGCTTAGTGTTGAAGTCCTTGGGCCGATTACTGAGGAAATGAGCCGTTTAATGAGCGAAAAAACCTATCTTGATGGCATATTAAGAGAAGGCGCTGAAAATGCAGATAAGCTGGCATCTCCGATTTTGAAACAGGTTCATGATATTGTGGGTTTCCTTCGGCCCTGATTGTGCCATAATGCTAGAGTAATATCTAATTATAGAGTAATATCTGAATATGAAGTAATGTGTGAGAATTAGGGGGAAGGTTGAGGTAATATTATGGGAAATATATATAAGATTATTTTTATTATTGTAGGGTTTGGACTTCTCGCGTCCTGCACGCAGTCTGTGCGCAGTAATGTAATGCGTTTTCATCAGCTTCCAGCGCCGTCCGGTGAAAAAATTGTTATCGTACCAATGAACCCGGCTAATAATGGCAGTATTGAATTTGCTGATTATGCGACACTCGTCGGTAATGCGCTTGGGCGCTTCGGCTATGTTCCTGCAAATGGTGATGAAGCGGACTTGGTTGTCGAACTTGATTACGGCGTTGACGAAGGGCAGAGAACCGTTCGCTCAACGGGAATGTATGGCTCAATGTTCTATGGCGGTTTTTACGGACGTTATTATAACCCTTGGTACGGCTTTAGAAGTCCTTATTTTTACCGTGGCGGTTTTTACCGCAGATCATATTTGGGGGGCATGTATGATCCTTTTGGTTATTACCCTATTGGCATGGGCCCATCCTACAGAACCTATACAAATTACACGCGTCATTTAAAAATGGTCATCAAACCACGCGGCGAAGGCACACAAAACCTCTACGAAGGGCAAGTAACCAGCACGGGTCGTAATAACCGCCTTCATGAGGCTATGCCCTATATGGTACAGGCTTTCTTCACCAATTTCCCTGGTGTGAGCGGCGCTTCGGAGCGCATTACAATCGAAATTCCTGAAAGTTGATAATTAGAGGGGCTTGAATATGGCCCCTGTAGCGGCCATTTATAATAAGAATAATAATTTACGGGACAGTTTATGTGGGAAACCATTAAAGATATCGGATACTCAGTAAAAGAAAATATCAGCGCGAAATTTATAAAGCGGCTGATACTGGGGCTTTTTGTTATTTTACTTCTTTATTATCCCGTCGGCATGTTCATGATCCATAAGGTGGACGCAAACCTGGATTTTGGCCTTCAAAATAGCTCAAGCGGCAGCAACGCCGTCGCCGTAAGTATTGCCCTGATTGACCGTGAAGTGATCCAAAATGGCTGGGTATCAAATGACCCTGTGTTTAAGCCGGGCGCGTTTCTTGATAACATGTCTAACTATCAAACTGGCATTATTTCCGCCATTGCCCGCTTTAGCTATGAACTCGTTGATCAATTGGGCCGGACCCGTGGCTCAAGCGTCGTTGATCCTGATCTTGAACAAGTCTCAGGGTTGCTGCAATATGCCGGTGATATCTGGTGGTGGAACCCTTCAACGTCACTGATGCCCGTTGCCACATCGGAACAGCAATATACCAAAGCTATGGAGCAGTTATTCGTCTATAACGAACGGCTCGCGCGCGGAAATGCTGTGTTTGAAAAACGTGCTGATAACCTGCTTGCGACACTCGACCGGATATCCCTTGATATCGGCTCATCATCGGCCAGCATTGATAGCTATATAAAAGAAGGTTTCGGCTGTGTACTTGATCTTGGTGCCGATGATCTTTTCTTTTATGTTAAGGGCCAGTCTTATGCCTACCGTTTGATCTTACGCGGCTTACGCAAAGATTTTGCAGAAATCATCGCAACGCGCGACATCGCCAACAGCTGGGACGATATGGAAAAATCATTTGATAGCATTGTAGCCATGGACCCGCTGATCGTATCAAACTGCGCCGTAGACGGCTTCATGTTCCAAAACCACCTCGCCGCCGAAGGTTTCTATCTGCTAAGAGCCAGAACACAGCTTAAAGAGATCACCAATATTTTGCTCAAGTAAATATACGCTTGCCAAATTGATCAATAGAATGGCAGTATAGCTTTCAGATATATAAACGGGATAGAAACAAAGGGTTTTGGTATGTCCGAACAGGACAATAAGTGGAAATTTTTAATTATTTCCGATGATACGCCTGAATTTATGAAGGTGCTTCGCCTCGCCAGTAAGCGTGCGGAAAAAATTGGTGGCAGTATTTTGCTACTGAAAATTATCCCACCAGCGGATTTTATGCATTGGACTTCCGTTAAAGATATTATGGAAGACGAAGCCATGGAGATCGCCCAGGAGCAAACAAATGGCTACGTGCGTGAAATTAAAAGAATTTCAGGACTTGATGCAGAAGCCGTTATCCGTAAAGGAAAGCCGGATGAAGTTATTGCCGAGGTCATAGCCGAAGATCATGATATCCATCTATTGGTGCTTGGTGCTGATGTTGAAGGGGACCCAGGACCGCTCGTTCGTAGTTTCCGTGAAGTGCTGCTAAATGTGCTTCATATGCCAGTACTTGTGGTGCCGGGGAACATGACAGACGAAGAAATCGATAAGTTCGCTTAATTTTTTTTCATATATCACTTGAATTATGTGCTGATCGCTACTATTTTGAGATTAGTAATTAAACATATGGAAAAAATGCATGTTTATCCAAACCGAGCAGACACCTAATCCTGCAACATTAAAATTTATTCCGGGCGAAGTCGTTCTGGAAAATGGCACAATGTTTTTTGAAAATAAGGATGCGGCTGGCGTTTCACCGCTAGCACAGGTTCTATTTGATATTGACGGCGTCTCAGCTGTGTTTTTAGGCTCTGATTTCATCACCGTTGAAAATGGTGGTAAAGATTGGGGTGTGCTTAAGCCGGCTATTCTTGGAACTATTATGGAGCATTATACGGCGGGCCTTCCTGTTGTAACCGGCGAAGTGGCTGACGATGTAGCCGATGATGGCGCCGACCCGGAAATAGTGGCGCAGATTAATGAATTGCTTGAAACACGTGTTCGTCCGGCCGTTGCCCGCGACGGCGGTGATATTACCTATCACGGTTTTAAAGACG
>Ga0233449_1002220_pt1 | contig 15830 bp, 15 predicted proteins | sample SI_124_October20_FD_183012 | JGI IMG/M metagenome (GOLD analysis project Ga0233449, IMG submission 183012) | Seawater microbial communities from Saanich Inlet, British Columbia, Canada - SI_124_October2016_200_MG | ecosystem: Environmental > Aquatic > Marine > Inlet | place: Canada: British... | reverse complement strand
CCTTTATTTTTCTAATCCTGCTTTCCACATTTAGATTTCTGATAACAATATCCATTGCCATTTTCAGGAATATTTCCAGTTTTATCGAGTATGCCTTCCATTTTGATATGGCTGGTATCCAACCCACGATGATCCAGAGCCCGGTGTCTTTACCAGTGTCGAGCCGGCATGGAGCAACCGAAATCTTCGCCAGTTATCAGAAAAAATAATGTCGCCGTGCTTTTTTGCCCATGTAAGGGACGCGACCATCGGTATGCCGGTCACACAGCTTAACTGCCATCCTTACCGCTACGGAAATTATCTCTGGATGCATAATGGTTTTGTGGATAGTTTTAAACTGATCCGCCGCCATCTTATGAAGGACCTTTCAGATGAAGCCTTTAATCTGATTGAGGGCAACACGGATACGGAATTTTGCTTTGCTTATTTCCTAAACCAGCTTGGTATGGATAAAAATGCAAGCCTAGAAACTCTCGCCGCCAATATGATCTCAATGATCGAAAATTTAAGGTCTGCATTAACCGAGCTTGAAATCACCTCACCGTCCATGCTCAACTTTGCCTTAACCGACGGCGAAAACATCATCCTGACCCGCGCCACTTCGGGCGAGGCCGAAAGAGCCCCGACCCTATATTTCTCAGAAACAGATGACGCCGTGGTTTTTGCCAGTGAACCCTTAAGCAAATTAACCGACCATTGGCAGAAACTACCAACAAATTCCCTCTTCATCATAAATAAAGAAAATGAAATAGAGATTTTACAGCTATAAATATCTTTACTGCATTTGAGAGCCTGCTTGTAGTCGGAAGCAGACGTTCAAAAATTCTTACTTTTCACATTTATAGGCTGTTATGTTTCTTTTTCACTGGCAGAAAGATAACCAAGCACAATCGCCACAAGAAACAGTGCCGGCACGTCGCCCATCATGTGGCCCATTTCATAGCCGTCCATCATTGCCTGCACTGCCATTATGGCGCCGTGGACCACGCTTGACCATATAGTAAAAGATATCAGACTTTTATGCTCTGCCGGATTTTTGGCTGCTTTGATCAGAAATATACCAAGCACGAAATATACGCCGCAAATCATTTGCAGGTAATATTCGCCGCCACCGCCGTGCCAGACCCAGCCCGACGGCCAGAAAATGCCGAGCGGATAAATTGTTAAAAAAATAAAGCCAAATAATTTTAAGGCCAGTTTAAGATATTTTTCGCGTGCGTCACTATTCATGTCTCTCTCCCTTACAATTCATTGCTACTATAGCATATTAATTGCGAAAACCGGAAATTCTTAGCTCTGCAAGCTTTTGGCTCATCTCTTGCACCAGTTCAGGATGATCATTTGCTATATTGTTTTGTTCGGTGGGGTCTTCGGCCAGATTATAAAGCTGGGCCTGCGCCGTAAAGCCGCCTTCGATGGCTTTATCGATCGCTACCCACTGCGCTCGCTCATTGCCTTGCGGCGATGTCGGCGCAATATATTTCCAGTTTCCTTTGCGTAAGGAAAGCGTCACAACACTTTCTTCGATGATATAATCCCGGGCTGTTTCTGATCTGCCGAGCAACGCATCAACAACATTAAGACTGTCCACCGCCTCACCGTCCGCAATCTCAACACCTAACATAGCGGCGAGCGATGCATAAAGATCGACCTGTGATATCAGCGCTTCGCTAACTCCCGCATCAACCGTGCCCGGCCAGTGGATAATCGTTGGCATGCGGGTGCCGGCTTCAAAAGCGCTGTATTTACCGCCCTTATATATTCCTGCCGGTTTGTGATTGCCTAAACGCTCCACCGCCTGATCACTATATCCATCATTAAGCACAGGGCCATTATCACTGGTAAAGAGTATCAGTGTATTTTCAGCCAGTCCTAACATTTCAAGTTCGGCTGTTATCTCACCAACCACCCAGTCCATCTGCGCAATGGCATCGCCGCGCGGGCCCATATCGGTTTTTCCAATGAAACGCGGGTTTGGAAGGCGCGGCACATGAATATCATGAAATGAATAAAACAAGAAAAACGGATCATCTTTATTCCCGCGTATAAAATCACGTGCTTTACCTGTGAATATATCGACAAATTCCTCATCAAGCCATAAAGCCGCCTCACCACCAGCCATCGTGCCAATGCGGCTTACTCCGTTTATGATGGTGTCACTATGCTGGTCATCGGCCTGATATCGAAGAAGATCGGGACGTTCCCTGCCCGTTGGCCTGCTTCCAACTTTTTCTCCGTAACTCACCGCTATAGGATCATTTGGATCAAGCCCGATGATCGTATGATTTTCAAGATATACGCTCGGCACCCTATCGCCCGTAGACGGCATCAAAAAACTATAATCAAAACCAATTTCACGTGGTCCGGGCTTTACTTCCTTGTTCCAGTCCACCACGCCATCACCAAGCCCCAAATGCCATTTGCCAATGACGGCGGTGCTATAGCCCGCTTTTTTAAGCATGGACGGTAATGTTGGCTTGCCTGGTCTTATCAGCGCAGAAGCATCGCCATCAACGATATCAAGGTTGCTACGAAAGCCGTGCTCACCGGTTAGCAGCGCATAACGGGACGGGGTACAAGTGGCCGCCGTGCTATGGGCATCCGTAAAATTAAGCCCGCCCGCTGCCAGTCTATCAATATTAGGCGTCTGAACCGCCGTCGCACCATTAACCCCTATATCGCCGTATCCCAAATCATCAACATAAAGGATAATGATATTGGGTTTATCAGGCGCAGGGGCTTCCCCACAAGACACGAGCAATAATATAAGACCAAATAGAGCGTTTTTTTTCATTTTACATTGTGCCTGGGTAATTACCACCATCGAGCAGGATGTTCTGGCCGGTGACGAAACCGGCATTAGCAGAACAAAGCCATCCGCAAGCATCGCCAAACTCTTCAGGGCGACCAAAGCGGCCAGACGGGTTAGCAGCCATGCGGCCTACTCTTGCGTCCGCTTCACTAATGCCTTTTGCTTTAGCTTCACCGGCGATCACTTCGGCAATGCGGTCCGTTTCAAATGGTCCGGGCAGTAGGCCGTTAATGGTAACATTATCTTTAACGGTTGTCCGCGCAACACCGGCACAAAATCCTGTAAGACCCGAACGTGCCCCGTTTGAAAGGCCAAGCACATTAATCGGCGCTTTCACGGCACCGGATGTGATATTGACAATACGGCCAAACTTACGGGCTATCATACCGTCAACCACTGCCTTGATCAGTTCGATCTGTGTCAGCATATTAGAATCGAGCGCGGCGATCCATGTGTCACGGTCCCAATCGCGGAAATTACCCGTTGGCGGCCCGCCAGCATTATTAATAAGGATATCAGGCTCCGGGCAGGCGGCGAGCAGTTTCTCTCGCCCCTCAACTGTTGTCACATCGCAGGCTACTGCAGTTACTTCCGAACCTGTTGCCGCGCGAATTTCCTGTGCCGTCGCTTCAAGTACTTCAGCGTTACGGCCATTGATAAACACGTGAACACCGTCACCAGCCAGCGTCATAGCGCAGGCTTTACCGAGCCCTTTTGAGGACGCGCACATAATCGCTTTGCGCCCTTTAATTCCTAAGTCCATTTTTATTAACTCCTAATGTTTATTTATCAAAATTCTATTTTGAGCCAAGATAGCCAGCCGCCATAGCAAGCCCGGCCCAGCAAGGATCAATAATTGGCTTTGCCAATAAATTCTGCAGCCATTCTTTATGAAGTCCCATGCCAGCGCAACCTAAAATTAATGACTGCGCGTCATGTTCTTCAACAAGCGTCCTGCCGACCTTTTCTATTCGTGGCCTCGTAAGATCAATATCTTCAAGCTCTAACACACCAAGATTTAAGGCAAGGTCTTCCGCCAGCATACTTGTTAGTCCGGCCCGTTCTACCTGTTCTTTATGACGCGCTACGGAAATATCTAGGATCGAAATCATTCCAAACTTACCGCCCATATTAGCGGCCAGATGCATAGCACTTTCAGCGATACCAAATACATTCTGGTAGCCAAGCGCTCTTAAATCCTCAACGCCCGGATCACAAAAGCAGGCAATGACATAAGCATCATAATTTGATTTTTTCACATAATCCGTTACCAGTTCATGGGCCAGCGCTACATCTTCCGTGCTTTCTATTGCTTCTGGTGCGGCGCCAATCTGGTCATAATCAACCGTGACATTAAGCAGCGAAGCCGGACCGGCTAGTTCCTCAGCCATGCTTTTTGTAACCGTGCAGGATGAATTTGCATTAAGCATAAGTATACGTTTTTTCAATAGTTCCTCCCTCTAGTCCCCAATGATCATAGGCCCCAATGGTCAAAAATGCTTTTATGCACATTATTGATATGACGGGCCATACGTGCGGATGCTAGTGCGCCGTCTTTTTTTTCCAGTGCATCAATAATTTCAAGATGCTCATTATTGCCCGGGTGTTTGCGGTTTGGCAGTCTTTCATGATCGAACATAGCTGTCCTGCGCCGCAGGTCATTGATAAGTTCTATCAGCAATTTGTTTCCTGAGGCACGGGCAATGAAACTATGAAATAGATCATCCACATCGCGAAGCTCAATCGCGCTCACAGCGTTTCTTTTCATTAGTTTCTCAATGGTTACACGGATTTTCTGAAGCTCTTTCTCATCAACGTTTTTAGCGGCTTCTCTTACAGCATCACATTCAAGCAGCTTTCTAACATGTAGTATTTCAACGAATTCGTTCAGACGCACCTCGCGAACAATCACTCGCCCTGCGCTTCGCTCTAAAAAACCCTCCGCTTCAAGGCGGCTAATAGCTTCCCTGACAGGGGTTCTTGATACACTCAGCAATTCGGCGAGCCGTCTTTCCTGAACCGGGTCGCCGTACGCGAGCTTGCCGTTCAAAATCATTTCGCTAATGAGCCCGTAGGTCCGTTCCCTCAAACTGTTTTGATCACCACTGGCGTCAAAGCCGGCACTTTGGGCGCCCTCTTTATCTGTGCTTTCTGAAATAGATGGTGTTAACATTAAATATGCTCTCTTGATAATCTGGTGTACCAATGGTATACCAATTGGATACCAATTTCAAATACTAAAAAACCATTCTTTAAAACAAAGCGGATGATAACAATGACACAATATGACCTGGTGATTAGAAACGGCCAAACCGTTACAGATAAAGAACAAATTAAACAGGACGTCGGCATAAAGGATGGTAAAATTGTCACACTAGGTGATATTGCCGAGCAAGGCACGCGTGAAATTGACGCGGACGGTCTTTTAATATTACCGGGCGGCATTGATGCCCACTGTCATATTGAACAAAAATCATCTTCAGGTATTATGACGGCTGATGATTTTTATAGTGGTTCTGTTTCTGCGGCTTTCGGCGGCACAACAACAATACTTCCCTTTGCCGCCCAGCACCGCGGTCAAAGCCTGCGTCAAGTCGTTGATGAATATATGGCCTGCGCCGAGCCAAAAGCGGTTATTGATTACGGGTTTCATCTTATTATATCAGACGCTAGTGATGATATTATCGGCCAAGAACTTCCGGCGATGATTGAAGACGGCATTACATCCTTTAAAATTTATATGACCTATGATGATCTAAAGCTTGATGATTATGAAATACTCAATGTGCTTGCCGCCGCGCGGCGCGAACAGGCCATGGTTATGATCCACGCTGAAAACCATGATGTTATTCGATGGATCACTGAAAAGCTGCTTGATCAAGGCTGCGGTGCGCCGCGTTATCATGCCATTGCCCATGCCCAGATCGCTGAAAAAGAAGCGACCCACCGCGCCATCGCGCTAGCAGAGCTTTTAGACACACCAATGCTGGTTGTTCACGTATCATCGGAAGCCGCCCTTAATGAGATAAGACGCGCGCAAGAACGAGGCCTTAAAATTTACGGCGAAACATGCCCGCAATATCTGTTTTTGACCATTGATGATCTGGACAAAGACGGTATGGACGGCGCCATGTTCTGCTGTAGTCCGCCGCCGCGCGATAAGCAAAGCCAGGAAGCGATCTGGAGCGGGCTTATTGATGGCTCGTTCACCGTTTTCTCATCGGACCATGCCCCGTACCGATATGATAGTTCGGGAAAGCTGTCTGCCGGCGCGGAACCGACGTTCGATAAAATAGCTAACGGCGTACCCGGCATTGAAATTCGCATGCCGCTGCTCTTTTCAGCTGGCGTCACGCAAGGCCGTATGGATATCCACCGCTTCGTTGAGGTTACGGCGACCAATGCGGCAAAAACATATGGCCTTTATCCCAAGAAGGGAACAATTGCCGTTGGATCAGATGCAGACTTAGGTCTGTGGGATCCAGAAAAACAGGTAGAAATTAAAGCAGATGACCTTCACGACAATATGGATTATTCGCCGTACGAAGGCATGATCGCCACAGGCTGGCCAATAACGGTTATCAGCCGTGGGCGCATTGTTGTTGAAGAGAACGAGCTTAAAGTGGAGCGCGGATCAGGGCAGTATTTAAAACGTGAGCGCCCAGAAGCCGCAAAACCACTTGAAAAGCTGGTCAAGGAAATGAACCCTGAAACCAACTTCAACGCAAAATTCATATAAGGATAAAATCATGGGCTATAAACTAGACGAGCAGGCCAAAGGCGTTTACATCATTTCCGCAACACCGTTTCTGGACGATGGTTCAATTGATTATGAAAGCTTAGACCGGCTTACCGATTATTATATTGAAAAAGGCGTTAGCGGCATCACCATCCTCGGCATGATGGGTGAGGCGGCAAAATTAAATGCCGAAGAGAGCATTGCTGTAATGAAGAGGGTGATTAATAGAGTAAACGGACAGCTGCCTGTCGTGGTTGGTGTCAGCAATACTGGTATGGATAATCTGGCAACTTTGGCAAACACGGCAATGGAGCTTGGTTCAGCGGCCATTATGGTTTCCCCCTTTGCTGCCCAAAAAACCGATGAGGCTATCTTTAATTATTTTGCAGCCGTTGCAGACAAGCTCGGTGACACCCCTTTGATTTATCAAGACTTTCCCCTTGCCACTAACGCCAATGTCTCCGTCGATTGTCTGATGCGGATAATCCGTGAAATCCCGCAAATGGTCATGCTTAAACATGAAGAATGGCCGGGCCTCACTAAACTCACTAATCTGCGGGAAAGATGTGCGGCGGCGGGACTGCGCCGGATCAGCGTCCTTTGCGGCAATGGTGGATTATATCTTCCACTGGAACTTGGCCGTGGGGCTGACGGCGCTATGACTGGCTTTGCCTTTGTTGAAATGCTGGTTGAAATGTACGCACTTCACGCCAAAGGCGATATTGATGGTGCTGAAGACCTTTTTGATTGTTACCTGCCGATTATTCGTCTTGAACAACAACCAGGTTATGGCTTGGCGGTGCGTAAAGAAATCCTACACCGCCACGGCGCAATCGCATCGGCCAAAACACGTTCCCCTGGACCATCGCTCACAGCCCAAGACCATAAGGACCTTGACAGATTGCTGGATAGACTTGATAAAAGACTGGCAGCGCGTGGCTGATTTTCACCAAACACTGACAGCAAAGGCGCCATATTGATGAACAAGTGTTTTTCATTAATGAAATTCTTATTGATCGCCCTTTTATGGCCGATGATCGCAAGTGCACAAGATGCCACTAACGATCCGATCATTGTCGGCGCTAATATCGGCAATGTACCGTGGGAATTTCAGGACACAACAGGCGCTTTTGTCGGTTTTGAAGTTGATCTTGTAAAAGAAATAGCAAAGCGGCTTAACCGCGAAATAGAAATTCTTAATGTTCCCTTCAACGGTTTATTCGCCGCCGTGCAATCAGGCCGCATTGATATGGCTATTTCATCCATTGCCATCACAGAGACGCGCCTTTCTACCGTTTCTTTCACCCAGCCCTATTATGACAGCGATCAGTCGCTGACTGTTAGAGTGGGAAGTGGCATAACTAGCCTAAATGACCTTGCAGGAAAGATCGTTGCTGCTGATACTGGTGCTACCGGTGATATTTGGGCAACTGAAAACCAACAAAAATATGGCTTTGAGGAAATCCGGCGTTATGAGGGCCTCGCCCCAGCGATGCTTGATCTGGAAATCGGCCGTATCGCTGGATATATAAGCGATATTCCCGCCCTGCAGTATTACACCAAAGACAAACCGCATCTTCAAGTGGCAGAGCGCATCAAAACGGGCGGCAAATATTCTCTAATGCTTGGAAAGAACAGTCCTTTGGCTATAGAAGCCAATGCTATTGTTACTATTCTTAAAGAAGAAGGCTTCATAAATGCCTTGCATGAAAAATGGTTTGGTGCCCCCGCAGAAGCCTCAACATCAACGGTTTTGGTCGTTGGTATGCCTGCTGCAAATGATAATCTTATTTTAGATTTTGTTGATACATTCTTAAACAAGCAGGTATTTCTCGACACATACCCAATGCTGATCATGGGCCTTATAACTACAATTCAATTAGGGGCTCTGAGTATTATTACAGGATTAGTCCTTGGGCTTATTCTTGCCTTAACACGGCTTTACGGCTTAAAACCGCTACAATATACGGCTAAAATATACATCGATGTTTTTCGTTCAATTCCGCTTCTAGTGCTACTAATTATCATATTTTACGCCCTGCCATTTGTTGGATTAAGCCTTTCTCCTTTTTATGCCGCGGCCACCGCGCTTACGATAGTATCGGGTGCCTATACGGCAGAAATTTTCCGGGCTGGCATTGAGGCCATCCCAAAAGGTCAATTTGAAGCATCCGAGGCCCTTGGCCTTAACTACCGCCATATGATGGGTGATGTAATATTGCCTCAAGCGATTAAAATTGTCATTCCGCCCCTTACCAATAACTGCATTAACGTGATTAAGGATACGGCACTAGCCTCAGTTGTTGCCATGCCGGATCTTCTCAAGCAGGCAACCCAGGCGCAAGCCGTTGCCGCCAATCCGACCCCGCTTATTGTCGCCGCTGTTATTTACCTGATGTTCCTGTTGCCGCTCGTGCTTTGGGTATCGCGACTTGAAGTTAAATTTAAAGTAGGGGACAAGTGATGAGCACACTGATTAAGCTAGAAAATATATCTAAACATTACGGTAGTTTCCAGGCGCTGACGGATATCAACCTTGAAGTGGAAGAGGGCGAAGTAATTTGCGTAATCGGCCCTTCCGGTTCCGGCAAATCAACGATGATCCGCTGTATTAACCTGCTTGAACAATATGATGATAACGGCACAATTACTGTTGATGACATTGTTGTTCAAAAAGGCAAGAACCTTCGTGAGGTTCGCGCTGAAGTCGGCATGGTTTTTCAAAATTTTAATTTATTTCCCCATCTGACGATTTTAAAAAATATCATGCTCGCTCCCATGCGAACCAAAGGCCTTTCGGCCGCAGACGCAAAAATAAAGGCGCTGGAATTACTAAATAAAGTCGGCATAGCCGAGCAGGCCGACAAATACCCGGCTCAACTATCCGGCGGTCAACAACAACGTGTCGCCATCGCTCGCGCCCTTGCTATGGAGCCCAAAGCTTTGCTTTTTGATGAGCCGACCTCAGCGCTTGATCCTGAAATGGTCGGCGAAGTGCTTGATGTTATTCAGGGGCTTGCCAATTACGGGGTGACGATGATCGTTGTCACCCATGAAATGGGCTTTGCCAGAAAAGTTGCTGACCGGGTGATCTTTATGGACAGCGGAAAAATAATTGAACAGGGGGAGCCGAACGACATTTTCGATTCCCCTAAAGAAATACGCACTCAAAACTTTTTGAAAGCAGTTTTAACCCACTAAACATAAGGATAATTAATAGTGTCACTTGATATGAATTTTGTACGGGACCAGTTCCCGGGACTTAAAAACGAATGGGCCTTTATGGATAATGCCGGCGGCGCACAAATCCTGAAGGGCTGCGTAGATAATATAACTGAATATTATTATTCAAATAATGTTCAGCTTGGCGGCAGCTACGATGTATCACAAGCGGCCCTAAGGTCATATGCGCAAGGCCGAGAAAATATCGCCACCTTTTTTAACGCATCAATGCCAGAAGAAATTGTTTTCGGCCCATCAAGCACGGTGCTACTTCAGTTTCTTTCAAAATCTATGGCTAGTCAATTCAGTGCCGGCGATGAGGTCATTGTCACAATCACCGATCACGAAAGCAACATCGGTCCATGGGTGTGGCTTGAAGAAAAAGGCGTCATTATCAAATTCTGGCCAATGAATAAAGAAACTTACGAGCTTGAACTGGACGCTCTTGATAAACTCATGACCGACAAAACCAAACTGGTTGCTTTCGCCCATGTTTCAAACCTGCTTGGCACTATTAATAATGTTAAAGAGATCACAAAGTTTGTTCATGACCGCGGTGCACTTGTTTGTGTTGATGCGGTTGCTTACGCGCCGCACCGCGCCGTCGATGTTCAGGACTGGGACGTGGATTTTTATGCGCTCAGCCTTTATAAAACTTATGGGCCCCACCATGCTGCACTTTATTGCCGTATGGATCAGCTGAAAGAACTTGATGGTCTGTACCATTATTTTTACGGCAAAGATAAAATCCCCGCCAAAATGGAACCGGGCAATGCCAACTATGAATTATCTTACGCTTCCGGCGCTATCGTCGACTATCTGGTCGCGCTTGGCGAGCAAGCTGGTGAGACCGGCTCACGCCGTGCAAAACTAGAAACCGCCTTTAAAGACATCACCGAGCAGGAAAATATTCTAAGTGAGAAAGTGCTAAGTTATCTTAGAAAACGTAATGATTGCACCATTATCGGCATCACCGACGGCAACAGTCCGCGCCGTGTGCCAACCATTGCCTTCACGGTAAAGGGAAAAGACCCTGAACAGATCTGCCTTGCCATGGATAAATATAAAATTGCCATCCGTTTTGGTGATTTTCATGCAAGACGTCTTTCCGACAGCCTTGATCTTACAAAAGATAATGGTACGGTGCGTATATCGCTAACCCATTATAATACGGTGGGGGAAGTGGAAAAACTTCTTAGCGCTTTTGATGATATTTTGAGCAGTTAATATGAACATTCGGTTTTTAATCCGAAAATACCACAGATGGCTTGCCCTTTTCATTGGTTTGCAAGCCTTGATCTGGATCGCCAGCGGCGTTTATATGGTCACGGTTGATTTGGATTATATTCACGGTGATCAACTTGCTCATAAAATGGATGAGCCGATCCGCGAAAATTATCAAAATCTAATCTCCTTCGCTGAAATACAGCAATTATACCCAAGCGCAAGCAAGATTGAGCTGGTTCAGTGGCTCGGCGCTGCTCATTACCGCCTAAGTGACGATGATGGCAGCCATTTAATTGATGCAAGAACTGCCCATGTCATTTCGCCGCTCACCAGGGATGACGCCCTGCGCGTCGCCGAATATCATTTCGCGCAGGAGGGTAACATTATCAATATCACCCTGCTTACTGACCAAAAAAACGCCCCGAGTGAGCTTAATGGCCGCACGCTTCCCCTATGGCAGGTCAGTTTCGATGATGAAATAGCCAGTAATTTTTATATATCACCGGATAGCGGTATTTTGGTAACGCGGCGCCATGAATATTGGCGCATGTTTGACTTTCTCTGGATGCTCCACATCATGGATTATGAAAACAGAACCGATGTGAATAATCTACTACTGATCATTAGTTCAATTTTAGGTGTTATTCTATCCATAAGCGGTTTTTGGTTGCTGTTTTACAGCTTTAAGAAAAGCCGGCCTCAAAATGTGAGGCGTGATAAATGAGCATTCTTCGCCTCATTCATAGATGGGTTGGTATATTTCTTGGCCTTCAAATGATCCTCTGGATGGTTTCCGGTTTTATCATGAGCTATTATGATCATGACATGGTTGAAGGGAACCACCTGCGAAAGGCTCCCATAAGATCTAGTCTAACACTTACGCCCGTTAATGATTTATCGCAAATTCTTGCCTCCCTGCCTTTGGGCGAACAAATCCTCAATATATCGGCAGAATATTTTCGCGGTCAAAATATTGTCAAAATCCGAACCGATCACGCCACTCGCATGTTTGATGCAAAATCTGGCGAATATATCAATATTGATGCCGACTATGCCAAAACCATTGCCCGCGATGACTTCACCGGTGAGGGTGACATCACCACTGTAAGCGAGATCATCGCCCCAACCTTGGAAACCCGTGAAAGCAACGGCCCCGGTTGGCGTGTTGATTTTAATAACGCCGAAAATTCGAGCCTCTATTTATCTGCTGAAACAGGACAAATTTGGGAAAGGCGTCATGATCAATGGCGGCAGTTTGATTTTTTCTGGATGCTTCACATCATGGATTATCAAAACCGCAAAAGCTTCAATAACTGGATCGTCATCCTAGCCAGCTGGATTTCACTGTGGATTGCCTTAACGGGCTTTATCGTCCTTTTTGAAAGCTTATCCAAAGGTGACTTTAATTTCATCGCACCGCTCCTCGCCCGCAACAAAACCACGCGGTTTACCGTCAAATCAAAAGACGGCCACTTTAACAAATCATATTCATCAAAAGGACACCATACCCTATTCAGGGTACTGGCCGCTGAAAATATTAATCTACCTACCTCATGCGGCGGCGGCGGCACTTGTGGTCTATGCCGGGTTCAATTAAAGCCCGCACCAAAAGCGACGCCCATTGATTATAGGAAACTTTCAAAAGAAGAGATAAGAGAAGGCTACCGTTTATCCTGTCAACATCATCAATTTGACAAATCGACTATTTCCCTGCCCGACTCACTGTTTGGAAAGTCCAAACTATCCTTTAAAGTCGATTAAAGCCTCACTGATTTCATCAAGGATCACTGGATCATCAAGTGTAGCCGGCGCGATATAATCCTCGCGCCCGGCAATGCTGCTCATAACGCGGCGCAGGGTTTTGCCTGATCTAGTCTTGGGAAGCCTTTTTACAATAACCGCATTCCTAAAACTGGCCACGGCGCCGATTTCTTCTCTTACTGCAAGAATGGCCGCTTTTATAATTTCATCATTGGGTCTTTTGATGCCGTTTTTAAGCACTAAAAACCCGTAAGGCTGCTGCCCTTTTAATTCGTCCGCCACCCCGACCACGGCACATTCCGCCACTTCAACAATGCCGGAAAGAACTTCCTCCATAGCTCCGGTTGAAAGGCGGTGCCCGGCTACATTAATTACATCATCAGTGCGGCCCATTATATATAAATAACCGTCCTCGTCCTTATGACCGGCATCACCAGTAAGATAATAGCCTTCAAATTCACTGAAATAAGTATCAATGCAGCGTTTATCATCTTTCCATACTGTCAGCATCGCGCCTGGTGGTAGTGGTTCCTTAACGACAATATTACCAAGCTCCCCCGGCGGAAGCTCCAAGCCCTCATCATTAAATATCCGCACATCATATCCCGGCGATGGCTTGCTCGGGCTGCCGTATTTAACGGGGATATGCTCTATACCCATAAAATTGGCGCAGATCGACCAGGCGGTTTCCGTTTGCCACCAGTGATCAATTACCGGAACACCTAAAATATCCTCTGACCATTTTACCGTGTCCGGATCGGCCCGTTCACCAGCCAGAAACAGCGTTCTAAAATTTGACAGATCATATTGTTTTAAAAGCTCGGCTTTCGGGTCTTCTCTTTTAATGGCGCGGATCGCCGTTGGTGCCACAAAAAGTGCATTCACTTTGTGATCAGCAATAACCCGCCAAAAGGCCCCCGCGTCCGGTGTTCCAACCGGTTTTCCTTCATATAAAATCGTCGTACATCCGCGAATAAGGGGCCCGTAGACAATATAGGAATGGCCCACCACCCAGCCAATATCAGACGCGGCCCAATAGACATCGCCCGGTGACATGGCATAAACATTTTTCATGCTCCAGTCCATAGCCACCATATGACCGCCATGATCTCTGACAATGCCTTTTGGCGCTCCAGTAGTACCGGACGTATATAAAATATATAACGGATCGGTGGAATTAACGCTTACGCACGGCACCGCATTTGCTGACGTCATGACGTCATCCCATTTATAATCTCGTCCGTCAATAAATGTTGCCGGGCACTCGGGCCGCTCTACAATCACTGTTTTAAGCGCAACCTGTGCCAGATCAATTGCTTGATCAAGTAGTGGCTTATAAGCAATCACTTTTCCCGGCTCAAGACCGCAACTCGCTGAAATGATTACCTTAGGTTCCGCATCTACAATCCGTTTCGCCAACTCTTTTGCAGCAAAGCCACCAAAAACCACTGTATGGACTGCGCCAATTCGCGCGCAGGCCAGCATCGCCATCACCGCTTCCGGGATCATCGGCATATAAAGCAGTACACGGTCGCCTTTTTTAACCGCTAATCCTTCAAGAACGCCAGCAAATTTCGCCACCTGATTAAGTAATACATCATAGCTGAATTTTTTGACCGCCCCGGTCATGGCGCTGTCATAAATAAGCGCCGTCCGGTCCCCATGCCCGGCCTCCACATGACGGTCTAGCGCATTATAACATGTGTTGGTTTTTGCTCCCGCATACCAGCGGTATAATGGCGCACTCTCACATTCCAGAACCTGATCCCACGGCCGGTCCCAGCTTAAGTCTTGCGCCGCTTCGGCCCAGAAACCTTCCGGATCATCCTGCCATTTTTGATATATCTGTTGATAAGTTTTGTTGCCCATGACCATTTTTCTTAAATTTATTTGATGCTGAGCATACACCAAGCCAATTTGAACAAATAGACTTTTTTAATAATAAATGTGCGACAATAACTGCCGCACATCTATGATTTAATTTATAAGTAAATATTATTGTGTCGCGTCATCCACAGCGCCTAGAACCGCCGAAACTAAAAACGCATTAGACAACACAATAACGATTGCCTGTATATAACTATTTACGTCAAATCCACCTATATTAAGTGAATATAAAGTAAGGCCAACCATCAGTGAAATTGCCAGACCGAGTACATGCGGAATAATTGCCGTAATCCTGTTGACAACGGTCTCAACAACATGAGCTCCTATTGGGCCCACACCGTTACGACGATGTACGATGATAACTAAAATTGTAAAAAACAACCACGTGTAATCCCAACTGCCGCTGGAAACATTCTGTATATATGACCAACCATAACCAATCCAGTACCATCCAAAACCAAAAATGCCGCTAACGGCCCATGCTAAAAGTGATTTTACCATTTTTCCCTCCTTAGAAATGCCCCAAGTGTGCGAACAGTAGCAGAAATTGACAAAAAAGACAACTTTCGCTTTAGTTCTCAAATGACATGTTCAATTAACTTGTTTTATTTCTAGAACTCCACCAGCATAATCGGCTGGGTTCACATTCTCTTGTTTTTGAGTAATTCGTCCGGCATTGGTTAAAAACGTCACCTCAACAGTGACCGGACTATGATCAACGAGGCCGAAATGAACTGGCCCGCTGCTATGGCTGTTATAGCCGTCGCCGGTCGAAACCAATCTACTTCCAACGAGTGCGCTTGAGCGATCATAAAGCCTCACTTCTGCCCCGGCACGACTTTTTAAACCCTTTTCATCAAGTACCTCAATTTGTAGTGATGATTCTGCCCGCTCTGGCGGTAGCTCATTCTTTAGCAATGGATGATGGCCTTTAATATTATACCCCTCGGTCAGAGATAAATCGAGATCACCGTCCTGGTCAAAATCGGCCCATTGGATACCGTGATCAGCACCGCTTAAGGGGGTGCCCACCGTATTTACTTCACTGAAACGATCCCCTTCATTATGAAAAAGTCGATCAACCGGAATTCTGTTTTCGGCCGGACCTTTATAGCCCGCCACATAAAGATCAAGCCACCCGTCATTATCATAGTCGCCCCAACTAGCACCGACCATATGGTT
>Ga0233449_1002214_pt1 | contig 15864 bp, 17 predicted proteins | sample SI_124_October20_FD_183012 | JGI IMG/M metagenome (GOLD analysis project Ga0233449, IMG submission 183012) | Seawater microbial communities from Saanich Inlet, British Columbia, Canada - SI_124_October2016_200_MG | ecosystem: Environmental > Aquatic > Marine > Inlet | place: Canada: British... | reverse complement strand
TAAACTGATCTTCGCTTCTCGGAGTCGGGCTTGACTAGCCGGACTCCAGCGTACGAACTTATGATCCTCTTCATACCAGCTGTTGAGTAGTGTAAGCATCGGCGTTTAAGGTATTTGGCGTGACTTAACATTGATTTTAATAGGAAGTGGGGGAAAGTTCAATCGTGTTCGTGTTCGTGTTCGTGTTCGTTTGCTTTGCTTATTAATGGCTTGCACAGCGTCGTGTGGCAATTACCCTGGCCGATTTTAGTTGAAAAAAAATAACCCATTTTTTTAGGCTCTGTTTTTTCCGATAACTTTCTCCGTGCCTACAGACCTTTGCGGCGCATGGTGTTGAGGCGTTTTTCACGGCAGGCACGGCAAATCCCTTTGACTATTTTGTTCTAAGCCTTTATAGCTTCTTCGTTATAGAGGTTTGTTTAGCTATAAATTCACCATCTTTTTACACTATGATTAACGTACGTTATTCATTGCGTGCTAAAATTAGCCGTACTTACGGTAACTTACGGAATAAATCATGATTGTAGAAGGCAGGAATACTAATGGCCAGTTTTCTAAAGGCAATACAGGCGGTGGGCGTTTAGGAACGGGGGATGATAAAACAACTAAAAAACTAAGTCCTATTGAGCCAATTTCTAATGCGCCTAAATTAAAACTAGATGGCGATGGAAATGGCACCGCAGCGGGCAAAACAACCGATGAAATTAATACGAATGTCCTGACATTTCTTAAAGCTTGTGGAACAAAAGATGCGGACTTGATGACTGTATTGATCAATCAATTATCAGCAGTTTTACCAGCGCAGTTTGTTAAGAGTGAAACGCACGTTAACGGTGCATTAGCAATGTTGTCAGGTATTAAACCTAAAAACGAAATTGAGGGGATGTTAGCTGCACAAATGGTGACGACCCATATTTTATCTATGGAGACTGCTAAACGAGCTATGCTAGCTGACCAGACGGTAGTGGGGGTTACTGAGAACGTTAACCGGTGTAATAAATTAATGCGAACCTTTACGCTTCAGGTCGAAGCATTATCTAAACTTAGAGGTGTTTCTAAAACCGTTACTGTCAAGCATGTAACCGTTGCATCAGGTGGCCAGGCAATAATTGGTGACGTGCATCATAGGAATACCAATGACAAAAACTAGCGAGCGACTCCATGCAAACCATTATTACCCACATAAAACCTGTGGAGCGTATGCAAGACAGACAGGACAGCCCTGTAAAGCTTGGGCAATGAAAAATGGACGCTGTAGGCTTCATGGTGGCAAATCTACTGGTGCTAAGAACCCGCACAAACCCATTATACATGGCAGGCGAACTAAAGAGACCATTGCGCAACGTAAAGCCGAACGGCAATTATTAAAAGCATCAATGGAATTAATTGATGCGATTATCTAGCACAGAGATACAGCTACAGTCTTGATAGTGGAGAGTCTAAACGAAATTATAAGGCGTTAATCACATGATATTAACTAACTTTAAGGCTTAGCCAGTCCCTGGACATTCCCAAAATATAAACCATCAACAACACCCGGTGCTGATTTGGGCTTATGCGCATTAAGCAAACTGATTAGGGACTTATTCAGCAGTTCTGATGCTTCAGGTGTATTTTGCTGAAATAAGCCTGTACTGCAATGAGTTACCGCACTCAGTATCTAAACCGACTTGAGGGTAAGACTTTACGTTATAGCCCTGTTCACTCAGGACTTCAGCAACAGAAGGTGAACCATTTGTCATAGACAAATCCCAATTAACCTTTTTCAAGGTATGCAAGCTACCTAATAAAGCCAATACGGGGGTTTCCCCAACTAGCCTTGCTAAGCTAATAGCCATCCATTCATCACGTCCCATGTCGATATCATCACCCGCATCAATTGCCAAGAGCTTCAGGCATGCACCATTTCTCTGTTGAGTTACCAGGTCAGCAATCATTTTTCTATAAGCAGGATGGTCAATAATTGATGATATTTCAATGTCTGATACTTTGCCCTGATTAATAACCGATTGCTGATTGCTGTTTATTTCCAGCGCAACAGTGAGGCATTGATTGTTTTTTAGGTGGCTTTGTATTAAAGACTGAAACAGGTTTATAGACTCAGGGTGTCTGTGAGTTTCTCCAATAATTGTGATTGAGTCAGGCTTTATCGGGATATTAGTATTTGCACTGGCAGAAAAGCTGATGAAGATTAGGAGCAGGATTTTTAGGAACATAGTTCAGAAAGTGATTTTAACTGCCCTAACGTGCCTTAAAATTAAGGCGGTTTTGTGCCTGATGATAATTGAAAAAATTAACCCAGTCGCAACTCAGTCGCAACTCATAGGTTATTAATATTAAGGGATAATCCTTTATCCCTTGTAATATATGGCGTCCCCGGACGGACTCGAACCGCCAGCTATCCCTTAGGAGGGGACTGCATTATCCAGTTATGCAACGGGGACATTGAAAATATTATAACAATAAATGAATTGTTAATTTAAGAAAGAATCATATAAGTAGCTGAGCAGAGCGGACTTAAGCCCGCTCAATAGATCGTTTTTCTATGTTTAAAGGCTGATCTTTTTATACTTGATACGATGTGGTGTGTCAGCATCAGTACCCAGACGTTTATGACGATCCGCTTCATAATCGGCATAGTTACCTTCAAACCAGACGACATGACTATCGCCTTCAAAGGCGAGCATATGGGTGGCGATTCTATCCAGAAACCAGCGATCATGCGAAATAACCACGGCGCAACCAGGAAAGGCTAGTAGCGCTTCTTCCAGTGCACGTAAGGTTTCTACATCCAGATCATTTGTCGGTTCATCGAGTAATAAGACATTACCGCCGCTACGCAGAAGTTTGGCTAAATGTACACGATTGCGTTCACCACCCGATAAATCACCGATGCGCTTTTGCTGGTCACCGCCTTTAAAATTAAAACGACCACAGTAGGACCGCGAGGGTGTTTCGTAGGTGCCGACGGTAATTAAATCTAGACCATCAGAAATTTCTTCCCAGACAGTTTTGTTATCATCTAGATTATCGCGTGACTGGTCGACATGAGACAGTTGTACGGTAGCCCCCAGCTTAATTTCACCTGAATCCGGTTTTTCTACATCAGACATCATACGAAATAATGTAGTTTTACCTGCACCGTTAGGGCCGACAATACCGACGATACCGCCGGGTGGTAGTTTAAAACTTAAGTCATCGATTAATAATCGCTCACCGAAGCCTTTATTAATTTGTTCTGCTTCAATAACCATATCCCCTAGGCGTGGGCCTGGTGGGATAAAGATTTCCTGGGTTTCATTACGTTTCTGTGCTTCTTGCGAGGACAGTTCATCAAAGCGCGCTAGACGTGCTTTACTTTTCGCATGGCGGCCTTTGGCATTAGAACGTACCCATTCTAATTCTTGTTTCATCGCTTTCTGACGCGAAGTTTCCTGTTTTTCTTCCTGTTCCAGGCGGTTTTGCTTTTGCTCTAGCCAGGAGGAGTAATTACCTTCCCATGGAATACCTTGTCCACGATCCAGTTCTAGAATCCAGCCTGCGACATTATCCAAAAAATATCTGTCATGAGTTACAGCGACGACTGTGCCGGGATAATCATGCAGAAAACGCTCTAACCAGGCGACTGATTCTGCATCCAGATGGTTGGTTGGCTCATCTAATAACAGCATATCTGGCTTGGATAATAATAAGCGACATAAGGCTACTCGGCGCTTTTCACCACCCGACAGTTTGCTTATGTCTGCATCCCAGGGAGGGAGGCGTAGAGCATCTGCGGCTATTTCTAATTCTCGATCTAATTCCCAAGCATCAGCCGCTTCTATTTTTTCCTGTAACTCGGCCTGTTCGGCTAATAAGGCATCAAAATCAGCATCAGGTTCTGCAAATGCATCATTAACAGCATTATAGCGATTGACTATTTGCTGCATTTCTCCCAGGCCTTCTTCGACATTGCCGCGTACATCTTTGTCGGGATCTAATTGTGGTTCCTGGGCAAGATAGCCGATATTGATGCCTTTCATCGGAATGGCTTCGCCTTCGATCTCGGTATCTACACCTGCCATAATGCGTAGTAAGGTAGATTTACCCGAACCATTCAGCCCCAGCACACCAATTTTAGCGCCAGGGAAAAAAGACAGGGATATATCTTTCAGGATATGTTTTTTAGGTGGGACAATTTTGCCCACTCGGTTCATAGAGAAAATATATTGTGCCATCAGTGTTTAATCGTTAAATGAATTGCTAGTGCAGCACTAGGCGTTAATTTAAATGAGGGTTATTATAGCCTGATTCAGGGTAATCTTGCAGGCTGAGTAAAGACAAACGCTGTGTTTTGTGCCGCTTTATGACAGTTAGCGCAAGTTTCTACAAAAGAACTGTTTTGGCCGTGGGGTTTTAAGTCCAGTCCTGTCCAGCGGGCATAGCCCCAGCCTTTAGTGGCTGAGTATTTTTTCGTGTCTCTGACCATGATTTCAGCATGCATAAAATCACCAGGTACAGTGGCTGCTTTCCAGGTAGCAAGCGTTTCATTTTTCCAGACTAGCTTGGCCAGAATAGCGCCCTCTGGCCAATGTAGCTTATCGGTCTTGGCGCGTGCTGCTCTTATGGCAATGGAATTACCTAAAATAACCCGCTGCGTATTATTATCATTACGAATAGAGGTGCCGATAACGCGCCAGTTCGTTAAGCCTGGAGGGTATTCGATACCATTCGGCGCAGGCCTGACATTTTGCGCATGGCTTATTGAAGGCACTACGAGGGTCGCGATTAGGGGGCAAAGATGCCTTAGGTGCTGATGTATTTTCATTTGAGTATGCTTACTTAGAAATGGGGTGTAAAGATATTTTTACCATACAGACTAAAAATTCCATAGTCTGAGGGGTTTATTTTAGTTGCCGGGCATAGGCTAAAGTATTAATCATCGCAAAGGCAGCTTGCGGGAAATTTTCAGCAAATGAAAATATTCCGTCTTCATGGCCTAACATAGTAAAAATTGACTGATGTTTTAATTGCCCCGAGTTAAACAGGTCGGTAATGGCATGTGCCATATCCGGTGTGCCGTAAGCAATATCTTTGCCGGTATATGCCAATTTTAGGGCTTGAGTAGCGCGCCATATTTCCGGGTTATGTGCATGGATAATACATTGAATATTATTGTCTTGAGTGTAAATGCTGGCATGGCTTAATGCTTCGGATGATGGTTTACAAGGGCCGGTGGAATAGAGTGTATTGTTGATTAAGTCAGCTGCTTCGACTAGGCAGTAATTATCTTTCGATAATTCGGCAATACCTCCGGTTTGTGTGCCGCTAATAAGAAATTTTTCAGCCTGCATGCGTTGACTAATATTGCCATAGCCGTAGCCTAAATAACGATCCTCTTGCTGACCGATCAGTTGTAATTGATAGAGTAGGGTACGCCAACTGTTGATAGCTGAAATATTCCATCTGGAATCAGCCTCTGTGGACTTATGATGCAAGTGATATTTAGTAACGCCTTCGATTTCCTGAGTAAACATAATAGGGGGATTTGCTAATTAACTGGGCTTAAAGGCGCAAGGATTTAATGATATCTGGATCTTGGCTTGTCCTTTTGCCCGTTTTTCGCGTTGTAACAATAGTTACCTAGCTTGCTATGCGCCTATTGCTACGCCTTGAAAATGAACAAAAGATCTGCGTTAAACTTCAGGATTTTATTAAATCTTCACTCCTAAGTGCTAATTTATTGTAAAATTAACTGCTTTGTAATGATGCCACGTTCATTATCTTTATCGTAATTGTAAGGCATTTCTATGCGTTGTCCATTTTGTACTACTCAAGATACTCGGGTGATAGATTCCCGTTTGGCGAACGAAGGTGATCAAGTGCGCCGTCGGCGTGAATGTGTGGCGTGTAAAGAGCGATTTACTACCTATGAGGTAACTGAATTTAATTTACCCAGAATCGTTAAACGCGATGGTTTGCGTGAGCCTTTTGATGAAAATAAACTACGCGGTGGTATTTTACGCGCTTTAGAAAAAAGACCGGTAAGCAGCGATCAGATAGAAGCGGCTGTGACTCGTATTAAAAAAGCACTTATGGCTAGCGGGGATAGAGAGATAGCTGCGCTGGCAATAGGCGAACAAGTGATGAAAGAGCTAAGTGCTCTGGATCATGTGGCTTTTGTACGCTTTGCATCGGTATATCGTAGCTTTCAGGATGTCAGTGAATTTACCGATATGATTGCTGATCTACAAAACAAACAAAATAATGCCTGAAGCAGTCAGACAACAAGATTATGTCTTTATGGCGCGTGCTTTGTTACTAGCCAGAAATGGAATATACACGACTAAGCCTAATCCGCGTGTGGGCTGCGTCTTGGCAAAGAATGATGAAATTATTGCTGAGGCTTGGCATGTACGAGCTGGACAAGGACATGCCGAAGTTGAGGCATTAAAGCAGACGGGAAATGCACAGGGTGCAACGGCTTATGTAACCCTGGAACCTTGTTTTCATTTTGGCAGAACGCCGCCTTGTGCGGAAGCATTGATTAAAGCGGGTGTGGCGCGAGTCGTAGTTGCTATGCAAGATCCCAACCCATTAACGGCTGGCAAAGGTCTGGCATTGCTAGAACAAGCGGGTATAGCAGTGAGTAGTGGCGTACTGGAAACAGAGGCTAAGCAGCTGAATCAGGGTTTTATTCAGCGTATGCTCTATGCTAAACCTTATGTTACTAGCAAATTAGCAATGAGTTTAGATGGGCGCACTGCAATGGCTTCAGGAGAAAGTAAATGGATTACCTCCCCTGAAGCAAGACAGGATGTGCAAAAGCTACGTGCGCAAAGTGGCGCTGTGCTAACCGGTATTGATACGGTGTTAGCGGACGATCCAGGTTTGAATGTACGGATGAATGGCGTTGATGTAGAGCAACCTGTACGCGTTATTTTGGATTCATCACTTAGAACGCCGGTGACTGCAAAGCTCTTAGCGTTAGCTGGGCGGACACTTATTTTGACCTGTTCTAAAGAGCAAGACAAAATAGCAACGTTGGAGAAAGCAGGGGCTGAAGTTTATCTTGTCGCGGCTGACTTAGCAGGGCGTCTGGATTTACAGCAAGTATTCGCTTTTTTAGCCGAGCAACAAATTAATGATGTATTAATTGAAGCAGGCAGTAAGCTAAATGGTGCGATGCTGGAGCAGGGGCTGATCGATGAATGCATTATTTATATGGCACCGTGTATCTTAGGCTCCAGTGGACGAGGCTTGTTTGCGATGCCGAACGTGTCTGTTATGGCGGATAAAAAAAACATGACTGTACTGGATACGCGAAAAGTGGGTGTGGATTTAAAGCTGCATCTAAAAGTAAAGAAATTATAACGCGGGCTAAAGCCCCGCCCTACGTGTATATTTGACAGCGCGATACCAATAATATTTTATTAAAACTATTAATTAAACATATGTTTACAGGCATTATTCTAGCTATAGGTAAAATAACTCAAATACAGCAAAAAGCAGGTGATGTTCGTTTGTCTATTGATACTGGGAAATTATCTTTAGCGGATGCCCATTTAGGAGATAGTATTGCTGTCAACGGGATCTGCTTAACTGCTGTCGAATTAACCGAGCATGGTTTTGTTGCCGATGTCTCGAATGAAACGCTGGCGAGAACTAATTTAAAACAGGTGGCGATTGGCACGCCGGTGAATCTGGAATTGGCTTTAATGCCGCAAAGTCGGATGGGTGGACATATCGTTAGCGGTCATGTCGATGGGCTAGCTAACTTGCTGGAAAAAAAACCTGATGGCAGGTCTATACGCTTCAAATTTAGAGTAGCGAATGAACTCGCTAAATATATCGCAGAAAAAGGATCTATTTGTATTAATGGTATTAGCTTAACTGTTAATTCCGTGAATGGCGCAGAGTTCAGTGTTAATATCGTGCCGCATACTTTAAAAGAAACCAGCCTGGGTTTTGCCGCAGTGAATGATAAAGTCAATATCGAAGTTGATTTGTTAGCACGCTATATGGAGCGGTTAATGAAAGGAGACGCGACCACTGATTGTAAATCAGGGGTGACAGAAAATTTATTAAAAGAGAGTGGGTTTATTTAATTAGATGAATACAACTGAGGAAATTATTGAAGATATACGCCAGGGGAAAATGGTCATTATCATGGACGATGAAGACCGTGAAAATGAAGGCGATTTAGTGATGGCGGCAGAATTTGCTCGCCCAGAAGATATTAATTTTATGGCGCGTTTTGGGCGTGGCCTGATTTGTTTGACCTTAACCGGGGAGCGCTGTCAGCAATTACGTCTACCTTTGATGGTTAGTGACAATAATGCTGCTTTTTCGACTAATTTTACGGTATCCATAGAAGCGGCAGAGGGTGTTACCACAGGTATATCTGCTGCAGACCGGTCAAAAACCATCCATGCTGCAGTCGCTAAAGATGCCGGCCCTGAAGATATCGTCCAGCCTGGACATATCTTTCCTATCCGCGCGCGTGATGGGGGCGTCTTGAATCGCGCCGGACATACCGAGGCGGGTTGTGATTTAGCTCGATTAGCGGAGGTGGAGCCTGCAGCTGTTATTGTCGAGATTTTAAATGATAATGGCTCTATGGCAAGACGGCCGGACCTGGAAATCTTTGCCAAAGAACATGATTTAAAAATTGGCACCATCGCCGATTTGATTCATTATCGTACTGAAAATGAAAGTACCCTGGAACGGATCAGCGAATGTGAATTGCCGACAGAATATGGTGACTTTCGTTTGGTTGCTTTCCAGGACCGAAATGATAACAAAGTACATCTTGCGGTCGTTATGGGTGATGTGAGTAACGATGAGCCGGTTTTAGTTCGTGTTCATGCGCGTAATTTGCTAGATGATGTTTTTTCATCCACACGAAGTGACTGTCAGATGCCTGTGCGTGAAGCGATGAAATTGATTGCTGAGAACGGTCGTGGTGTTTTGGTGATTATTCGCCAGGATGAAAATAATAAGGCATTAGCCGAATTGGTTCATCAGTATCAAATGCAGGATAATGGTGTCGTCATTCCATCGATAGCAGAGAAGTCGGATGCCTGGCGCACGACGGGGACAGGGTCACAAATTCTTGCCGATTTAGGTGTGCATAAGATTCAGGTCTTAGGTCCACATAAAACCTATTTTGGCTTATCAGGGTTTAATCTGGAATTAGTGGATACTCCAGACTAGTTTAATTATTCGATCATATTGTAGGGTGGACTTTAGTCCGCTTGTTTTATAGATTTAGAGAGGAAAATATGTCAGCAGTAAATGTAATAGAAGGTAATTTTACAGCTCAGGGTGGGAAATATTGTATTGTTGCTTCACGCTTTAATAGCTTTATCGTCGAGCAGTTAGAAAATGGCGCTATAGATGCTTTGGTGCGCCATGGTGTTGAAAAAAGTGATATAACTCTGCTTAAAGCACCCGGCGCTTTTGAACTGCCGATGGTAGTTCAACGTGTTGCAGCGACTAAAAGATATGACGCTATTATCGCGGTAGGTGCGGTGATTCGTGGCGCTACGCCGCATTTTGAGTATGTTTCAAATGAGTGCGTAAAAGGCATTGCCCAGGTTTCCATGCAATATGATATTCCAGTCAGTTTTGGTGTGTTAACGGTCGATAGCATAGAGCAGGCGATCGAACGTGCTGGAACTAAAGCGGGTAATAGTGGCGCTTCCGCTGCCTTATCTGCTATAGAAATGGTGAGCCTATTTAATAATCTGGAAGCTTAATGAGTTCGGCAAAAACGAAAGCTAGACAGTGCGCAGTGCAAGCCTTATATCAATGGCAAATGACAGGGCAAGACCTAAGCGCGATTGAAGGACAGTTTAAAGAGGATCAGCGTTTAAAAAACGCGCAAAAAAGTTATTTTGCTGATTTATTCCATGGCGTACCTAAGCACCTGGATAAGATTGATGCCTCCATGGCTGATTTTGTGGATCGTGAAGTCGAGAAGATTGACCCAGTTGAGCGGGCAATATTACGCATTGGCGTTTATGAGTTGTTGCATAAACCTGAGACGCCTTATCGGGTCGTTATTAATGAAGGTGTGGAACTTGCTAAATCCTTCGGCGCCGATGGCAGCCACCGATATGTAAACGGGGTGTTAGATAAAGTGGCCCAAGTGCAGCGTAAGCTGGAAATTGAAGCTAAGCAAAAGAAAAGTTAAGGCGTAGAGCGGACTTTAGTCCGCTCTACAATGTGCTAGGGATTGAGAACGAGGTAAAATGAAAAACAAGGTTAAATTTGGCACTAGCGGTATTCGCGGATTAGTCACTGATATGACTGATCAAGTGTGTTATGCCTATACCCTATCATTTTTAACTTACCTGCAATCTAACGATGCGATACAACAAGGATCCAAAGTAGGTATCGCAGGAGATTTACGCAGTAGCACTCCGGCAATTATGAATGCAGTTGCCGCCGCTGTTGTCGATGCAGGTTATCAGCCGGTTAATTGCGGATTGCTACCGACACCGGCCTTGACCCTGTATGGCATTCGCCAAGGTATCGCTACGATTATGGTAACGGGGAGTCATATTCCCGATGATCGTAATGGCATTAAATTTAACAAGCCTGATGGTGAGGTGCTGAAACAGGATGAGGCTGGTATTCTGGCGCAAGAACCTGTGCTAAATGACGCCCTGTTTGCAGGCGAAAACCTATTGCAAGATAATTATGTACCCGCTGTGAACCTATTAGCAGAACAGCAATATATATCGAGGTATCTAGATTTTTTCCCTGATAATGCCCTGGCAGGTTTAAAAGTCGGTATCTATCAACACTCTTCGGTCGCGCGTGATTTATTACTGAGTATTTTTGAGGGCTTAGGTGCTGAAGTTCTAGCCTTAGGACGTTCTGCTCAATTCATATCCGTTGATACCGAAGCAATACGCCTCGAAGATATTGTGCTGGCTAAACAATGGTCAGAACAATATGATCTGGATTGTATCGTTTCTACCGATGGCGATGCTGATCGGCCTTTGGTTAGCGATGAGTATGGTGAGTGGCTACGTGGGGATGTTGCTGGTATTTTAGTCGCACGTTTTTTACAAATCGATGCTGTGGTAACACCTGTGAGCAGTAATAGTGCGGTAGAAAAATGCACTAGTTTTGCCCAGGTAGTGCGTACCAAAATAGGCTCGCCTTATGTTATCTCGGCAATGCAAGCAATAAAAAACGCACAGCATATAGCGGGTTATGAAGCCAATGGCGGCTTTTTATTACATACCTCTGTATCTTTAAACGCCAGCCAACTCAGTGCGTTACCTACGCGAGATGCTGTTATCGTGCCATTATGTATTTTACTGGCCGCGCAACAGCAAGGTAGTTCTATTGCCAAATTACTCAAGACCTTACCTGAACGCTATACTTATAGCGATAGAATCAAGGAATTTCCAACTGAGTTGAGTCAATCTATTTTGGCTGAAATTCAAACCGGCCAACTAAGCCAGGATGCCACTGTTTTTGCCCACTTATTTGGCGGACAGATTGAGCCTGCAGCAGGCTTTGATTATACTGACGGTGTGCGCGTTACTTTGGTTGATGATGAAGTGGTACATCTGCGTGGATCGGGGAATGCGCCTGAATTACGCTGTTATACGGAAGCGGGTAGTTATGAACGGGCAAAAGCGTTAAATGAATTATGTATACAGCATATGCATCGCTGGAAAGATTAGCATGCCTTTTAGGCATCGTATCTGATTTTGATATAAATGAGTGCTAAACAGTGAATAGAAGAAAATCAATAAAAAAAGATTATTTTGTCATTTTTTCAGACAACTCTCGCCTATGGCTAATTGGGTCTGGACTTTTTATTATCCTGGTTGCAGCTGTTGTATGGATTGTTCTATCTATCAGTAATAGTAGCGATTCAGCAAGTACAGCAATAGCTAGCGAAGACATCGTTGCCGTGTTAGCTATGATTATAATTCCACTGGCACTCTTGTTTGCGACGCTGACAGCTATAAAAAAAATCACTGGTTTTTCCGTTATTGCAGGAGTGGAATGGATAGGGAAAAAGACGCTAGCAGGTATTGATTGGGTCATTATAAATACACAACAATTCCTGGGTCTTGAGACTAAAAAAACCAATCACCGTGTTGCACCCTCCCATAGGCGAAAAGCCAAAGTAAGGCAACAGACGCAAAAGCAAGTGGATGTCAGAATGGGTTTGTTTGATACAGAGTCAGACATGCAAGCTGATTTAGAAACCCAGCCGGAATTTTCAGATTTCCAAGCATCGGCACAGCAACAGCGTGACGCTGATTTCGATTTTTCTGCTGCAGAAATAGCTACTGATACGGGAGTTTTTGATAGTTTGGAAACCCAGCAGGCAGATACATTTGCTCAACAAGAGACGGTAGTTAATCCAGTAAAACCTGCTTCTGAAACTGCTATGGAGTTAGCTTCTGCAGATGCAGATGTATTGCCGATAAATGAAAATACTTTGCAAACAACAGGCGGTCTGGAAGGTGTGTTTAATGAATTTGAAACGGAACTAAAATCCTTTTTCCCTGACCAGGAAGGCTCGTCTACTGTAACGAGTGACCAGTTTAGCGATAGGCAGAACAGTGAAGGCGAAGAACTTTATACTAAGCAGAATCTAAATCTAACGCAAACCCCTGACTCTATTCAGCAAGACTCTGATTTTCTGATGCAGGAAGAAGGTACTCTGGTTAATTCTCTTGATCATGAGCAAACCTTAGATGAAGCATTTAATGATATTGGACAAGACCCTGGCGTTCAGTTGCCAGCAGATGAACAGACGACAAAAACAGCTAAGCCTTACACCCTGGCAAACGATGATGACTTTATCAATCGGGCATTACAGGCGGCCGAGAATGAAGCACTGTATGCGTTAGATAATAAGCAAACCAATGATCAGTTAGGCGTTGAAGAGCGGAGTCAAAAACTTGAGGAATCAGGTCTTGAAGCAGTCGGTTTAGCTAAACAACCAGACTTTATGATCCAGGCATTACAAGCGGCTAAAGAAAAGCGAGATGCTGAGAATCAGTCAAATAAGCAGCAAGGCGCGGAAGAAAGTAGTGGCTCGCAGCAATCATTATTTAACCAGGCTGAAAAGACGGCAGCAAATATTATCTCCTCGTTTTCGCAAAGATTTTCCAAATCTCTCGGCATGCAACTAAAACCAGCATTCCAGCTTCCTTCAATCTCACTCTTACAACAACACCAGCAATCTGTTCATGCCTACACAGAAGAAGAGCTGGATACTATGTCACGTTCCGTTGAGAGGGTGCTTAATGATTATAAAGTCAGTGCGGAAGTGGTCAGCGCTTATCCGGGGCCTATTATTACCCGATTTGAATTATCACTGGCGCCAGGGATTAAGGTCAGTCGCGTCAATGGACTGGCGAAAGATCTGGCGCGAGCCATGCTGGTTACCAGTGTGCGGGTGGTGGAAATTATCGAAGGGACACCTTATATCGGATTGGAAATTCCAAATCAGGAGCGTGAACTGGTTTCGTTTCGTGAAATTATTGCTTCGGCTCAGTTCCAGCAAGAAAAGTCACCTATTACCCTAGCTTTGGGTAAAGATGTTTCTGGTCAGACGGTGGTTGCTGATTTGGGTAAAATGCCTCATTTACTGGTCGCAGGAACGACTGGCTCAGGTAAATCTGTGGCGATTAATACCATGATTCTTAGTATGCTGTACAAGGCTACGCCTGATCAGGTGCGCATGATTATGGTGGATCCAAAAATGTTGGAGTTGTCGATTTATGAAGGCATTCCACATTTATTAACGCCGGTTGTTACCGATATGAAAGAAGCGCAGAATGCATTGCGCTGGGCAGTCGCGGAGATGGAGCGTCGCTATAAGCTGATGTCTAAAGTCGGCGTTAGAAATCTTGCTGGATTTAATCAGAAGATAAAGGATGCTGAGGCACGAGGTGAAACTATTCGTGATCCATTATTTCAGTTAACAGAACCATTAGCGGAAGGTGAATCTTTTCCTGTGTTAACGACCTTGCCGAGTATTGTCATTGTGATCGATGAGCTGGCAGATATGATGATGGTCGTCGGTAAAAAAGTTGAAGAGCTTATTGCTCGTCTGGCGCAAAAAGCCCGAGCTGCCGGGATTCATTTGATTCTGGCGACACAGCGGCCATCGGTTGATGTTTTAACTGGCTTGATTAAAGCCAATGTGCCCACGCGTATTTCTTTTCAGGTATCCTCGCGTATCGATTCGCGTACCATTTTAGACCAGGGTGGCGCTGAAGCGTTGCTGGGAAATGGTGATATGCTGTTTTTACCTTCAGGAACCAGTGTTCCCACACGATCGCATGGTGCATTTGTTGATGATCATGAGGTTCATGCCGTAGTGGATTATCTAAAAACACAAGGCTCAGCCAGGTATGTAAATGAAATTACTCAGGAAGCACCTGCAGAAAATGCGGCCACTATTGAGAATGCCCAGGATGCGTTAGATGAATTATATGATGATGCGGTTAGCTTTGTAATGGAAACTGGCAGGGCATCTATTTCCAGTGTACAACGTCGTTTTAAAGTAGGGTATAATCGTGCCGCCAGAATGATAGACCAAATGGAAGAAGAAAATATTGTCAGTGAACCAGAAGGTAATGGATCAAGACGAGTTCTGGATAGAGAATAAAGTGTTAATAGAAGTATATGTATTGCACGACTTCTAATTATTATTGTTATAGATATTATGTTTAAAGAATATATACAATTGTGCTGGCTGAGTGGTTATCCGGATGATTTACCGACAGATCGAAAATTTCTTTATATTAATTTAGCCATTTATTTTTTGTTAGGACTCTTTATTCAGGGAAACATTAGTGACCCTATAGACGCTTTTCTGCAAATATTCATAGAAGTTTTTATTACGCTGTCTTTTATGGCTGCGTTATTGTATAGAGATGGTAGTGCTTATAATTTTGAGCGTTTTCTAACAGCTATCCTGGTCTGTGAAAATTTTGTCTACACGATAGGGTTACCTATACTGTTCTGGTTTATTTTCGCTAAAGGCAGTGATTACAATTCCTACCCAATTTATCTAGGCGCTTTGCTAATGATATGGTCTATTGTTATCATCGCTTACTTGTTAAAAGGACTTTTTGGGTTTAACTGGAAAAACAGCGCCAGCTTGTCTGTGCTGTATTTTGTTTTGACCTACTTTGGTTCTTTTGGTTTGTTAATGTTGACAGGCTTATAGAGAGGACTTCAGTCCGCTCTACTCAGGTTTTATAATTTCACCGTTACTTTGTTTTTTCAATTTATCAACACGGTTACCCTCGGCATTAATTAATTCTACTTGTAAAGGCATTTTGCCAACCGCATGAGTGGCAAGGATAAACAAGGGTCATAAGCCCGAATCGCCACTTCCAGATTATTCAATAATGGCTCAGTGAGTTCCTCTTCGGAGAGATATTCAGCCGCTACCTGACACACAGAGTCATTCATTCCCATATTATTACTGGTGGTAGAAACGATCAGATTTGCCTTGGTCACAATATCATTATCATCTATCTGATAGTCATGAAATAAGGTGCCGCGCGGCGCTTCAATAACGCCAATGCCCCGGGAGCGTTTTCGCCTTGAGCCACTAAATCAGAGCTCATAATGTCAGGGTCATGCAGTAAGTATTTAATACTTCAATTAACCGTGCCTAATGAAAGGCCAGGGTGCTATGCACCAATCGCACCATCGCCATGTTGTTTGAATTCCAACCGCGCAGCTTCTGCAAGAGGGGGGGGGTATTAATGTAATCACAGTTATTGACTCTGGCTAAGGGCCCTACGCGCTACCAGCCATTGTCTTTGCCCAGTGCAGTTAGATAAGGGAATTTCATATAGGTCCATGAGCGTACTTCCT
>Ga0233449_1002203_pt1 | contig 15925 bp, 9 predicted proteins | sample SI_124_October20_FD_183012 | JGI IMG/M metagenome (GOLD analysis project Ga0233449, IMG submission 183012) | Seawater microbial communities from Saanich Inlet, British Columbia, Canada - SI_124_October2016_200_MG | ecosystem: Environmental > Aquatic > Marine > Inlet | place: Canada: British... | reverse complement strand
ACGACGTGGCGGGAGACCCGCAACCGATATTTGAATCCGGTGCAATTCTGATTTATCTGGCGGAAAAAACCGGCAAGTTTTTGTCGACCGATCCCAAGGCCCGTTGGGAAGCCTTGCGATGGCTGTTCTGGCAAATCGGCGGCTTTGGCCCCATGGCCGGGCAGCTCAGTCATTTTGTGAACTACGCGCAGGGTGAGCACGACTATCCCCTGAACCGCTATGCCAATGAATATGACCGTCTGCTGACAGTCATGAACGGCTGGCTGGAAGACCGCGAATTCCTTGCCGGTGATTATTCCATTGCTGATATGGCGATCTGGCCGTGGTTGTTACCCTATCGTCGTTTTGAACAACCGCTGGATCACCTGCCCCATGTGCGCCGCTGGCACGACACCATGAAAGTCCGCCCGGCCTGCCGCCGCGGTGTCGACGTCGGCAAGGAAGAACGCACCTTCGGCAAACCCATGACCGACGAAGCCCGCGAAGTTATGTTCGGTCAGGGCAAAAAGGCGGAGGAATAAGACACAGCGTCACTCCGGGCTTGACCCGGAGTCTCAGCAACGTCTCCATTTGCACTGCACAGCTTAATTCCAGGTCACCAGAGACTCCGGGTCAAGCCCGGAGTGACGGATACCTTGTTTGCATTCCCCTTACGTCATTCCCGGGCCTGACCCGGTAATCCCTGCAACAGATACAAAGTTGACAATTTAGTCACTATCCCATGCCAACAAGGATCGTCATGCCGGACTTGATCCGGCATCCATGCCTCTATTTTGAGGACTACATAAAACTTGACGCATAGACCCCGCATCAAGTGCGGGGTGACGAGACTAGATACAATTCAGTCTTTCATCAAACTGCTCAGCGTTGCCCCGGGGGTCAGGGCGTCAGCATCGACCACCAGTTCAATCAGTGCCGGTTTGCCGGACTTCACAGCGCGCTCATAGGCTGCCGGGAAGTCTGCTGTTTTTGTGATGGTCTCGCCATGGGCACCAAAGGATCGGGCGAAGGCGGCGAAGTCGGGGTTTTGCAAATCGGTGGCGATGGTTCGGCCTGGATAACGCCGTTCCTGATGCATGCGGATGGTGGCCAGCATGCCGTTGTTGACGACAACCGTGACGAAATTTGCGCCATATTGAACGGCGGTGGCCATTTCCTGGCCGTGCATCAGGAAACAGCCGTCGCCTGAGAAATTGATCACTGTGCGGTTTGGCGCGGCCAGTTTGGCGGCGATGGCGGCAGGGAAGCCATAGCCCATGGCACCGGATGTGGGGGCGAGCTGGCTGCGGAAAACCTTGTGCTGAAAAAAGCGATGGGTCCAGACGGTGTAGTTGCCAGCCCCCGCCGTCAGGATGGTATCTTCCGGCGTATTTTCATTAAGCCAGGCAACAACTTCGCCAACATTTACATCCCCTGGCACTTGGGTTGGTGTGATGTGGGCTTCGTATTCCTTGCGGGCTTGGGTGCGCCAGTCTGACCATTTGCTGCCGTCAACCGGGTCCAGGGCACAGGCCATGCTGGCGAATTCCACCATGCCGGCATTAATGGCCAGGGTCGGGCTGTAGACCCGGCCCAATTCTTCGACACCAGGGTGAATATGGATCAGGTCCATTTGTGGCGTTGGGATATTGATCAACTCATACCCCGAGGTAGTCATTTCACCCAGACGCGGACCAGCGACGATCAACAAGTCTGAATTTCGAACGCGTTCCGCCAGTTTCGGATTGATACCGATGGCAACGTCACCGATATAATGGTCGTGGCGGTTGTCGAAACAATCCTGGGCACGCAAGGACGCCGCCACAGGCAAGCCATTGGCTTGTGCAAACCTGGTTATGTCGGCGACGGCAGCGGCCGTCCATGTTGGCCCACCCAACAGCAATAAGGGTCGCTCTGCTTTGCCCAAACGATCCCGCAATTCATCCATCGCGATGGCTGAGGGCGAGGCCTGGACGATTTTGGCCCTGGGGGCATCGGCGATTTCGACGACATCACGCAGCATATCTTCCGGCAGGGCGAGAACGACCGGCCCTGGCCTGCCGGATTGCGCCACATGAAAGGCGTGGCTGATATATTCCGGAATGCGATTGGCGTCATCAATTTGGGCGACCCATTTGGCCATTTCACCGAACATGCGGCGATAATCAATTTCCTGAAAGGCTTCGCGGTCGACCTGATCCCGGGCGACCTGACCGATCAGCAACAGCATCGGTGTGGAATCCTGAAAAGCAGTATGCACGCCGATTGATGCATTGGTGGCACCGGGCCCACGGGTCACCGCACAAACACCGACCTTGCCCGTCAGTTTGCCATAGGCGTCGGCCATATTCGAGGCACCGCCTTCCTGTCGTGTGGTGACAACCTTGATAGCGTTTCGATGTTCATACAAGCCATCCAGCAAGGCCAGGAAACTCTCCCCGGGGACGCCAAAAATGGTGTCGACGTCCTGAATGCGCAGTTGGTCAGCAAGAACACGTCCGCCGTGGCGGGGAAGGATGGGGTCAGTCATGAAAAATCTTTTTAGTCTGAGGAACGTTCTTCTTCGTCGTCATCCAGTGATTCGCGAATAATGCGATCACCGGGTTTGTAGGTGGCGACAATGACGATCACACATACCGCAACCAGGGCAAACAATTCCAGTACAAAGGGGACAAAATCGCGCACATGATGTGCGCCCTTGCCAAACCAGTACAGCACGCCGCCGATGACCAGCCACAACAACCAATATAATGGGCGGCCAATAAAGATGTCAGAAATTTTCATCAACCAGTCCTCCCGTCGAGCGTTTGGCGGTTTCTGTTCTGCATTGAAAGAATGCCGAAGAGACACACCAGGCCAACGGCGATGATCGCATAGCCCGGCACTATCTCGAGGAACTCAAGCTGCGGCGGGAACAGCATACCAATAGAGGCGATACCCACAATCAAACGAACCGGCGGGCTAATCCTGCCGCGGTGCCAGCCTTCCAGCATAACCGACAGTCCCCACATGCCGATCAGCGCAGAACCTGTACTGATAACCGTGAGCCAGACCGGGCCCTCGAACAACAAACTGGGATTATAGACAAAGGCAAAAGGGACCAAATATTTGGCGATACCAATTCGGGCGGATTCCACCGCTGTTGCCATGGGTCTGGATCCGGCTATGGCTGCTGCTGCAAAAGACGCCAGCGCTACAGGCGGCGTGATTGTCGAAACAACACCGAAATAGAAGGCGAACAAGTGTGCCGCAATCGGTACGACGTCCATCTGAATCAGGGACGGAACAATCAGGGCTGCAACGGTTATGTACACCGCTGTGGTTGTCATGCCCATGCCCAGAATGATGGCCGCAATACCGGTCAGGATTAGCAAGGGAAACAGGTTGCCGCCAGAGAGTTCAATGACGGAATTGGTGAACTTGAGGCCAAGGCCTGAGACAAAAATCGATCCAATGATAATACCGGCACAGCCACAGGCGACCGTTACGGGCATGGCACTGCGGACACCGGCTTCCAGGGCCGCAAAAATATCGACCGCACTCAGGCGGGTGCCTTTTTGGAAGAAACTAAGCCCGATCAATGTCAGGATTGCCCAAAAAGCAGACATCATCGGCGTGTAGCCAATAGCCAGTAACCCGACCAGCACAACCAGGGTCAGAAGCTGGTGCCAACCCTGTCGCAGAACTTCGCCCAGGCGCGGCAAGACCGATTTATCCAGGCGTTCGATGCCTTCTTTTTCGGCTTCGATGTCGACCATGAAATAAATTGTCGCAAAGTAGAGGATCGTCGGAATGATGGCTGCGATGATGATGTAAAAATAACTGACATGCATAAACTCAGCGATGATAAACGCCGCGGCACCCATTATTGGTGGTGTGATCTGTCCACCGGACGAGGCACAAGCTTCGACCGCCCCGGCAAACTTGGCCTTGTAACCAAGTTTTTTCATCAACGGGATTGTGAAGGATCCGGTGGTGACAACATTGGCCACGGCTGAACCGGACACCGTGCCCAGAAAGGCACTGGCGACCACGGCGGCTTTTGCCGGACCGCCGGTTCGATGGCCGGTCAGGGCAATGGCCAGATCAATGAACAAACGTCCGGCACCTGAGCGGATCAGGATGGCACCAAACATGATGAACAGAACGATATAGGTCGACGCCACCAGCATCGGAATGCCGAATATGCCCTCGGTGCGCACAAAAACGATATCGATATATTTTGTGAAGGAAGTCGGCGGGCCATAAAAGAAGCTGAAAAAATGGTTGGCATATAACGCGTGAACGATAAAGAACGCGGTGACCAGAACCATGGGAATACCCACGGCGCGGCGTGTTGCTTCCATGACCAGCAGGATCAGGGCTGAGCCCATCCACAAGTCACTTTCGATCAGGTCTCCTTCGCGCTCGGCAAATGCTGTGATGTCCCATAAGGTATAAACCTGGATACCGATACCCAAACCGACCAATGCCAGGTCCAGGACAAAACCAGCCCAGGCCTTGCTGCCGACGATTTGATCGCGCAGGGAGTTTCGCCCGATGGGGTTCAGTAAAATCGCCAGCACCAGCATAACCGTCAGGTGGGTTGATCTGAAGGAGCGGGTTTCCGGTGTGCCGAAGACGGCTGTGTAGAGATGAAATACAGCCAGGCCAATGCTGAGAATGGCGGCTGTAATGGTCACCAGCCAGACGATATTGACGGTCCGATGGCGAAGCACTTGCTCCAGCAAGGTATATTCACGCGCTTCGTGATATTCAATGCGTTGCGGCAGATCAGGTGCAGTGGCAGCACCTGCAGGAGAACTGGACAGATCAGTCATGGCGGATATGGGTACCCTGTGGCTTCACCGAAATCCCGGAAAAAAGATGCAGGGTGCGACAGATAATTCCTGACCGCACCCTGCAAAACAAAGCATCATGCAGGCGAGTGCCTACATTTTTTTGACGCCCTTTTCCTTGTAATAACGCATGGCACCAGGGTGAACCGGTGTTGCTGCACCCCGCAGGGCATTTTCAAGCTTCACCTTGTTCCAGACCTTTTTCACACCGGCGAGGTCGGCATGATTTTCCCAAAGGGCCTTGGTGATGTTGTAGACGATGTCGTCAGACAAATCCTTGTTTACCACCATGATGGTCACTGCACCCAAAGTCGGGACGGTGGACTTCATGCTTTTGTAGTGTGAAGAATTCATGTCCACACGCACATAGCCAGGGTTGGATTTCAGAATGCCACCCAGAACTTCTTCGCTGACAGGCAGCAGACGAATGCCAGGGTTGAATTCGAGATCCAGGAATGATGCCTGTGGCAAACTTGTCAGGCCGGAGAAAGCATCGATGTGACCATCTTTCATCAGGGCAACTGAGTCTGAATACCCGACATGGTGAACTGCACCGCCAGCTTTTTTGACATCGTCAACGGAAAAGCCGTATTTGCCTGCAATCATCTTGAAGGCTGCATAGCCGGACCACTTGGCCTTGCCGGGGCTGATGTTTTTGTCCTTCAGATCGGCGTAGCTCATGATTCCGGATTTGGCCAGAACGGCAGTTTGAAAAGCAGCCGGATAGAATGTAGCCAGATGGCGGACATTCGGGTTGGCTTTCTTGAACGACGGGGCCACACCTGTGTATCCGTCATAGGCTGTGTGCCCATAGGTCCAGCCCAGCTCGGCCTCACCCTTGTTGACGTCCAGGACGTTACCGATGCCGCCGCCAGGGCCGTTGGATGTCGAAATGCCGCTGACATTTTTGCCGAATATTTCAGCCATCTTGGCACCCAGTGGGTACCAGCTACCACCTGCCGGACCAGAGGCGATGCGGACAAATGTGTCCGCTGCAAACGCGCCTGTTGATGTACCTGCAGTAACAAGGCCAACCACCGCAGCAGTTGCCAATAGTTTTGAGATTCGTGACATGTCAATTTCTCCCTGAAACATGAAATTCTTTTGTATTACCCCTTTATGAACAGAAGACACGGCTTGATTATTTGTTTGTTATTGTCGTGTTGCCATTCATTCTCACAATTAGCTTAGCACAATAAATTTTGAATTCTACGGCCTAATTTCCGGAAACGCTGTTGATATGCCCGAACAATCCACGTAGTCGCATATGCGTATTTTCCGACAATGCAGGCTTTAGAATTGAGCCAACATTTTCGACCAGATGGTCAACAGAACCAGTACCAGTCAGGACTATATCCACGCCGGGTTCATGCCGGCAAAACCGATAGGCGGCTTCCACCACAGAATTTGCATCACTCTCTGCCAATAAAAAATCCAATGGATTATCTGCGTCGATTTCGCCTGCGGAAATCAGACCCTCAGCAACCAGATCGACCATAAGGCTTCTCAGGGCGTCGGGCTGACTGAGGGCGCGACGGACGGCGAACATCAGCAAGGTACCAACTGCCCGTGATCTGGTTTGCGGGAATACAACGTCTCTGGCGGATGGATTGATCAGGTTGAAACCGGTCATGATAACATCCCAGTGATCGTCTTTAAGAGCATCGATCAACATATGATGGGGCGGGTCATGGATGAAGCGTTCAGTGATGCCGGTAAATCTGATCTTGCCTTCTGACTGCAGGTCTTTCAGAACCGGCGCCAGATGTTCTGCGCACCACGGATACTGGTCCGGCATGACCCCATGCAGATGGTAGACGTCGACATAGTCAGTTTGCAGGGCCTTGAGAGATTTTTCCAGATCAGTCCTGAGAGTCCCGGGGTCTTTGAAGTCTGATCCGAGAAAATCGCTGCCAGAATTTACGATCTGGGTTTTGGTCGAAAGCACGACTTTGTCACGACGACCTTTCAAAGCGGTACCGACAATGCTTTCGGTGCCATAAGCCGGAGCTGTATCAATGAAATTGATGCCAAGGTCCAGGGCTGCCTCTACCACCTCGATGGATTCAGCCGTGCTTGCGCCACGTGTTTTACCCAACCGACTATGCCCACCACAGCCAAGTCCCGCCACACTGACCTCAAGTCCGGTTCGACCCAGTTTTGTGTATTCCATAGTTCCCCCCAGAGATCACAGCCTGACATATCAAACCGGTTTAGCCAATAAGTTGCCCGTGCAACGGCAACAAGTTGGCAACGGGCTGGTTCGCTTGCGACATTTGGTGTTTGATATGAAAATATCCAGGGAGGTTCCATGAAATACGTGACAATTGAGAAACAAGGGAGCATTGCAATTGTGCGCTTTGACCGGGGCTTTGCGGCCAATGCCTTGTCAATTGAGCTATTGCGGGAACTCACCGAAGCTGCCCGATCCTTCGACAATGATTTTGAAACGTCTGCCGTTATCCTGACAGGGCGATCAGACCACTTCACCATGGGCGCCGACCTGAAAGATACGGAAATGGCTGCCATCCGGGATGCCGGTCTGGCTGAGCGCCGATTGGGATTGATGACAGGGGCCCGGATGTGTCGGGCCTGGGAAGAAATTCAGGCGCTGACAATTTCTGCCATGGAAGGCTGGTGCGTTGGCGGCGGTGTGGCGCTTTCTGTAGCCACGGACCTGCGGATTATTGGCAAATCATCGGGCATGTATGTGCCGGAAATTGAACGCGGCATGAATATGAGCTGGGGATCTGTGCCACGGATCACCAATCTGGTTGGACCCGCGCGCGCCAAACGAATTGTAATCCTCGCCGAAAAAATTATGGCCGACCGCGCCGTCGACTGGGGTTTTGCCGACGAAGCGGTTGATGATGGCACAACGCTGGATGCTGCGATGGCAATGGCTGAACGCGCCGCGTCCCTGCCGCCAGTGGCTTTACGTATGTGCAAACAGGATATTAACGCCTATGCCAATGCACTTTCGCATGTCGCCAGCCACAGTGATTATGATCAATATGCCCTGGCCCAGAGTGCAGACGATTACGCCGAAGGTGTGAAGGCATTTCTGGAAAAGCGGGATCCGAAATACACCGGCAATTAAGAAAAAAACGGGAGAGCAATCTTGAATAAAAATCTGGGCGAACTATTTCGCCGCCGGGCCTATATCTCGCCAGACGTAGAAGCCATTGTCGATCTGGCTGCGGGCCAGCGTTTTTCCTACGCCGAAGTGAATCAACGCGTTAATGCGCTTGCTCATTCCCTGGCTGCACGGGGTGTGAAGCGGGGCGACAGGGTTGCGATGTTGTTGTTCAACGGCATCGAATTTGTCGATACCTTTTATGCCGCGGCGAAACTTGGTGCGGTTGCCGTACCCCTGAACTGGCGACTGGTCGCGGACGAGCTTGCCTTCATCCTCAAGGATTGCGGCGCAACCACCCTGATCTATGGGGTGGAATTTGCCGACACCGTTGCTGACCTTCATGACAGGGCAGAAGAGGCGACAGATATCGCCAACTGGATTGAAGTCGGACCTGAAGACAAACGCCATGTCTGGGCTGATCCCTATTATAGTTTAATCAACGACGGCGATATTTCGGAACCAGACTGCCCCTCGGAAAATGATGATCTGATGTTCATTATGTATACCTCAGGCACCACCGGATTGCCAAAAGGGGTTATGCATACCCACAACACGATTTTTGGGGCGCAAAACAATGTTCTGACAACAATGGATCTGGGGCCTCGGGATCGTTATTTGATCGTCTTGCCGCTGTTCCATGTGGGGGCACTGACGCCGATCGTCAGCGCCATGCATTGCGGCACCAGTGTGGTTTTAATGCGCCAGTTTGATCCCGTGGGCATGTGGGACGTTATTGAAAAAGAGCGTATTGCGACGACCCTGGCGGTTCCTGCCATGTTGAATTTCATGTTGACCGTGCCCGACTTTGACAAGCGCGATTTGTCAGCCTTGCGCAATATTCTCAGTGGGGCCTCACCTGTGCCCGCTGCCCTGATCGAAAAATACAAGGCTTACGGAATTGAAATTGAACAGGTCTATGGCATGACCGAGACGGGCGGGCCAGGTTGTTATATCGGTGGTAAAGACGCCATTGAACGGGCCGGTTCCACCGGGCGGGGCTATATGCTGACGGATGTGCGGGTTGTGGATGATGATCTGAACGACGTGCAGCCAGGTGAGCCAGGCCAGATCCTGTTGCGCGGTGATCATAATATGATCGGTTACTGGAACCGACCGGATGCCACGGCTGAAACCCTGCGTGACGGCTGGCTGCTTACGGGCGATGTGGCCATCATGGATGTCGATGGATTTGTTACTATCCATGACCGGATCAAGGACATGGTGATTTCCGGCGGTGAAAATGTTTACCCTGCTGAAATTGAAAATGTTTTGTTGCAGCATGATGGCGTTGCAGACGTGGCTGTAATCGGGCAACCCAGCGAGGCCTGGGGCGAAAGTCCGTTTGCCGTTGTGGTGCGTAAAGATGACAGCACCAGCGAGGCTGATCTCATGAAATATTGCGATGGCAAAATGGCATCTTTCAAGACACCAAAGGGTGTGGCGTTCATTGACGTCATTCCCCGTAACCCGACGGGCAAGCCCCTGAAGCGGGTTTTGCGTGAGCAATTTCCTGGCCCCGCAACATGACATCAGACTGAAGAATTGATTTTGAATTGAAACGCTGGAGAAGTATCAAGTGGCTAAGAAAAAGACACCTGAAGACCTGAGAAGTTTTCGCTGGTATGGCGTGCAGGACTTGCGCTCATTTGGTCATCGCAGTCGTGCCAAACAAATGGGCTATGACGAAAACGATTTTGGCGGCAAGCCGGTAATCGCGATCATTAATACCTGGAGCGACATCAATCCCTGTCACAGCCATTTCCCGCAGCGCGTAGAAGAAATCAAAAGGGGTGTTTATCAGGCCGGTGGTTTTCCGGTGGAACTGCCTGCCATGTCCCTGTCCGAGCCCTATGTCAAACCGACGACCATGATGTATCGCAACTTCCTTGCCATGGAAACGGAAGAACTGATTCGGTCTCATCCCATTGACGGGGTCGTATTACTAGGGGGCTGTGACAAAACCACACCTGCCATGATCATGGGCGCCGTCAGCATGGACCTGCCGAGCATCTATGTACCGGCTGGTCCCATGTTGCGGGGAAACTGGCGCGGTGAAACCCTGGGATCCGGGTCAGATACTTGGAAGTACTGGGCCGAATTGCGGGCAGGTAACATAACCGAAGAGGACTGGGGCGAAATCGAAGGCGGCATCGCGCGCTCCCCCGGCACATGTATGACCATGGGCACGGCGGCAACCATGATGTCCCTGGCCGAAGCATTGGGCATGACCTTGCCGGGGGCGTCGTCCATTCCGGCACCTGACAGCAATCACAGCCGCATGGCTGCGGCCAGTGGCAGGCGCATCGTTGATATGGTCTGGGAAGACCTGAAACCCACAGACATCCTGACTGCTGCTGCTTTTGACAATGCCATTGCTGGTGATATGGCGCTGGGTGGTTCGACCAATGCCATTGTTCATCTGGTGGCCATGGCCCGGCGCGCCGGAATTGATCTTTCCATCGACCGCTTTGATGAAATTTCAGAAGAAGTGCCCGTGTTGGCCAATATTCGCCCATCAGGAAAATACCTGATGGAAGACTTTTATTATGCCGGTGGACTGCGCGGTTTGATGTCGGTGATGAAAGATCATCTTGATTTCTCCTGCATTACGGTGAACGGTCAATCGCTTGGGGACAACCAGGGCGATGCCGGTGTTTATCAGGATGACGTTATTCGCTCACCCGAAAATGCCGTATCCAAAGTTGGATCAACGGCCGTTCTGCGTGGCAACCTTGCCCCGGATGGTGCCGTGATCAAGGCGTCTGCAGCCGAACCGGATTTGTGGTCACATGAGGGACCGGCGGTGGTATTCGCAGACTACAACGATATGGCAGCCCGGATTGATGACCCTGATCTTGAGGTCACAGCTGAGTCCGTTCTGGTCCTGAAACATGCGGGGCCTTTGGGTGGCCCTGGCATGCCTGAATGGGGTCAATTGCCCTTGCCCAAAAAACTGTTGGAACAAGGTGTCCGGGACATGGTGCGGATATCCGATGCCCGGATGAGCGGCACATCCTATGGCACCTGTGTTTTGCATGTGTCGCCAGAAAGCTTTGTTGGCGGCCCGCTGGCCCTGGTTGAAGAGGGCGATATCATTCAACTGGATGTGGAAAAACGCATTCTGGAACTGAAGGTAAGTGATGAAGAACTGGCCAGACGCAAAGCCGCCTGGGTTCAACCAAAGCCGGTTTATCCCCGAGGGTTCGGTGCCATGTATGCGGCACACGTTACTCAGGCACATCTAGGGTGTGATTTTGATTATCTGGAGACCGGAGATGAAGCCGTACCGGAACCAGAAATTCACTGATCGCCATGGGACATGCAGCCACTGACCTGAGGCGTGAAGACGACCACTTGTTGCGAGGGCAGGGGCGATATTCAGACGATGTGGCAATTGCCGGACAAGCCCATGGCGTCGTCTATCGCAGCCCTTATCCTCATGGCATCATTCGGAACCTGGATATAAGTATCGCGCGCGCCCAGCCAGGCGTTCTCGCCGTTTATACCTTCGCGGATCTGGCTGCAGCCGGTTACACAGCCTTCCCGTTTGACATGTCGATCACAAACCAGGATGGCACGGCTCCTTTTGTGCCGAACCGTTATGCCCTGGCGCATGAGAGGGTACGTCATGTGGGCGAGGCCGTAGCCTTTGTGGTGGCCGAAACCCGAAATCAGGCGAGGGATGCAGCCGACCTGATAGAGTTTGACGTTGAGGCCTTGCCGGTTGTCATTGACCCGGTACAGGCCTTGAAAAATGACGCTGTGCATCTACACGAAACGGCTGGCAATCTTTGTCTGGACTGGCAGGGTGGTGATGTTGAGGCCACGGAGGCCGCGTTTGCCACAGCTGCTCATATTGTGAGGATTGAGCCGGTTGTCAGCCGGGTCGCCGTGGCGGCAATGGAACCCCGTTGCGGAAGTGCCTCCGCTGACCCCGTAACAGGACGCCTTGTCTTGCACATGCCGACGCAAGGGGTGTGGGATATGCACCGGATGTTGACCGGGGTGATGAAGATGGCGCCTGAGCAGTTGCAGGTCATCTCCGGCAATGTCGGAGGCTCGTTCGGTCTCAAGGCACAATATCACGGGGAACCTGTCTTGTTGCTGCATGCCACCAGTGATCTGGGCTGCCCTGTGCATTGGCGAGATGATCGCAGCGAGAGTTTCCTGTCAGACTTTCAGGCCCGTGACTGGCAAGGGCAGGCGGAACTGGCACTTGATAATGACGGGAATTTTTTGGCGGTTCGAATCGATGGCTACAGTGATATGGGGGCCTATGTTGGCACCTGGGCTCCGTCGCTCCATACCTTCGCACTATTAACCAGTGCTACCAGTCTTTACCGAACACCGGCTGTTTCCGTGCGCACAAGATGCGTGCTGACAAACAAATTGCCCATCACGCCCTATCGCGGGGCAGGCCAGCCCGAAGGCAATTATGTCATGGAGCGCCTGGTGCGTTCGGCGGCGTGTCATCTGGGCCGGGACTGTGTCGATTTGCGACGCCAGAATATGGTTCGATCAGATCAGATGCCCTGGAAAGCAGCCTCCGGCGTTGTCTATGACAGCGGAAACTTCGAAGCCGTCCTCGACAGGGCCCTGGAACAAAGCGATTTTGACGGCTTTGCCGCAAGAAAAAAGACCACCGACCAAAACGGTAAAATAAGGGGGCGAGGACTGGCCTGTTATTTAAAGGCCACTGGCGCACAGGCCGTGGAAACAGGGCGGATACACTTTTCCGATCAAGGTCGGGTTATCCTGACGACAGGCACTCTTGACCAGGGGCAGGGCCACGCTACGACATTTGCCAATATCATCGCCAATATTTTTTCCTTACCAGGAAACCTGTTTGACCTGGTTCAGGGTGACAGTGATGAAATTCTCGGCAGCTCAGGCACCACTGGTTCAAAGTCCACGATTAATTCGGGCGCTGCCCTGAAACAATCAGCGCAAATCGTTATTGAAAAAGGTCTTCATTGGGCAGCGTTTGTGCTGGAAGCAGCTGTTGAAGATATCGATTTTCAAAATGGAAAGTTCGTCGTATCCGGCACCGACAGAGCCATCGGGTTGCTTGAGTTGGCCGCAAGCAGAAATGATCAATCTGACTGGCCCGGGGAACTGGCAGACACTTTGGATACCGATCTGCTGATCGATACACCACCAGCAACATTTCCCAATGGTTGCCACATCTGCGAGGTTGAAATTGATCCCGATACGGGTGTCGTTCAGCTGGATCGATATACGGCTGAGGATGATTTTGGCAACAGGATCAACCCGATGATTGTTGAAGGCCAGGTTCATGGCGGCATTGTTCAAGGGGCCAGCCAGATATTATTGGAAAACATTCACTATGATGATCAGGGCCAGTTACTGACCGGGTCGTTTATGGATTACGCCATGCCAAGGGCCGACAATATGCCGTCCTTCTGTGTTGATGATTGTCCGGCACCTGCCAAAACCAATCCGCTCGGCGTCAAGGGATGCGGAGAAGCGGGTACAACAGGTGCGCTGCCCTGTGTGATGGATGCTATCCTCGATGCGCTTGACCCATTCGGCATACAGGACATCGATATGCCGGTGACTTCCGAGAAAATCTGGCGTTTAATTCGGAATTCAAAAGCAAACAATTGATTCCTGCAAACGGGACAGGCACTCTGTTTCAAGGGGAGGGCCATATGGAAAAAGGCAAGATAGGACAATCTGTCCTCAGGCTGGAAGACAACCGGCTTCTGCGCGGTGAAGGCCGGTTTACAGCGAATCAGCACTATGATGGTGAATGCCATGCGATATTCGTACGCAGTCCCTATGCCCATGCCGATATCCTCGGAATTGATGCAGACGACGCGCGCAGTATGCCCGGTGTGCGCGCTGTTCTTACCGGCGAGGATACAGCTGATCTGAAGCCCATCCCCACGATCAGCCCGGTTACGGACGTCGACGGTAATCTGAATATTGAACCCCCACGCCGGGTTCTGGTAACGAACCGGGTACGCCATGTGGGTGAAAGTGTGGCTCTTGTTGTTGCCGACACCCTGCAGCAAGCCAGGCAAGCAGCAGAATCAGTTTTTGTGGATTACGCGGAAAGAGATGCGGTTACTGCCGAGGCAAAAGCGCTGGAAGACGGCGCGCCGATTGTCTGGGATCAGGCACCGGGCAACCTCTGTTACAACTGGCGGGCCGGAGACCAGATAGCAACCAGCGCCGCGTTCGAAGCCGCCGAACATGTCGTGTCACTGGATTATCACGGCAACCGTCTACATTACGCCGCAATTGAAACACGTACAGCGATTGCCGTACCGGATGACGGTGGCATTACGCTTTATTGCCCTTCCCAGGGCGCAAATCTATTGCAGACGATCTACGCCGAACATGTATTTGGCCAGCCAAAATCCTGGTTACGCGTTGTCACAGGTGATGTCGGCGGTGGCTTTGGGCCAAAATATTTTGCCTATGTGGAACAGGCGGCAATTATCTTTGCCGCACAACAACTGAACTGTCCGGTGCGCTGGGAACAGGACCGGGCCGAAAGTCTTGTTTCAGATGTACAGTCCCGTGCCTTGACCGGCCGGGTTGATCTTGCAGTGGACAAGGTCGGCAAATTCCTGGCTGTGCGTTTCGACAACATCGCCAATCTTGGAGTCTATCTTTCTACATTTGGTCCTGGCATTCCAACCAGCGGTGTCAGTCGCGCCGCCAGTGGATGTTATCAAATTCCAAACATGGATCTTCGGGTGCGCGGTGTATTTACCAATACCTTGCCTGTGGATGCGTTCCGCGGTGCCGGTGGCCCCGACCCCATTACCATGCTGGAAGCCGTTGTCGATCTGGCGGCCAAAAAGACGGGCATAGACCGTTTGGAAATCCGGCGTCGCAATATGGTGCCTGCCTCCGCCATGCCCTACACCACGCCTGTGCAATTGATTTACGAAAGTGGCGATTTTGAAGCCGTGATGAATGCCGCCGTTGAACGCGCGGACTGGAACGGGTTTGCGGCCCGGCGAACAGCAAGTGAAAGTCAGGGACTGCTGAGGGGGATTGGCCTGTCGGTTTACGTCCACTGCACTGGCGGCATCACGGATGAAAACAGTGTCGTTGCCGTCAAGGCAGAAGGATATGTATCGGCGTTGGCCGGTGGGCAGTCGTCCGGACAGGGGCACGAAACAGCCTTTGCCCAGATCGTTGCCGAAGCCTTTGATGTGCCATACGACGAAGTGCGTGTTCAGGAGGGGGATACAGCTCTTATCCCCAAGGGTGGTGGCACGGGCGGATCATCTTCAACGGTGATTTCGGGCGCGACTTTGGCACGCGCGGCCAAACGGGCAGCTGACCAGGGCCGTGAACTGGCAGCACATGTTCTTGAAGCGGCGACCGAGGATATTGAAATTCGCGACGGTCGTTTCCTGATCCAGGGTACAGACAGAGCTATCGGATTATATGATCTGGCGGCCCGCATTGCCGATATGGATAATCTGCCCTCACATCTGCCGCCTGCCATTGAGGGGCAATCTGAATTTGAAGACCAGAAGGCGACCTTGCCACAAGGGGCAATCGTCTGCGAAGTTGAAATTGACCCTGCCACCGGTTTCGTCCGAGTTGATCGGGTAACATCCGCTGCTGATGTCGGGGCGGAGGTTAATCCGGCCCTGGTCGCTGCCCAGATGCACGGCGGGATCGCACAAGGTCTGGGCCAGGCTTTTCAGGAAGACTGCCTGTATGATCCGGACAATGGACAGCTGATCACCGGGTCGTGGATGGATTACAGCGTCCCGCTGGCAGACGACTTTCCGATGATCGACCACGTCAGTGTAAACACACCTTCGCCGAACAATCATATGGGCTTCAAGGGAGTGGGCGAACTGGGCACTATCGGCGCACCAGCAGCGGCTCTGAACGCCGTTGCAGATGCTCTCGGGCCAATGTCTTCAATATCAACGATAACGATGCCATGGACCGCAGAAAAAATCTGGCAGAT
>Ga0233449_1002197_pt1 | contig 15937 bp, 10 predicted proteins | sample SI_124_October20_FD_183012 | JGI IMG/M metagenome (GOLD analysis project Ga0233449, IMG submission 183012) | Seawater microbial communities from Saanich Inlet, British Columbia, Canada - SI_124_October2016_200_MG | ecosystem: Environmental > Aquatic > Marine > Inlet | place: Canada: British... | reverse complement strand
GAGGTATTGCCACTGCCATACCACATACCAGCGACGCCAACGCCCCGACGCAAAGATCCGTCGGAGGTCGCGTTGAATTTGTCTGCATCCGCCAGGGCACGATCCCAATGGGATTTCAGTCCCTGCAGACAGTCCTTGATGCCAACACCATTTTCAAACACCTGACCGCAAACAGTTGGTGCACCATTGACCAGCGCATTGCGCAAACGAAATTCCAGCCTGTCAATGCCCAGCTTGATCGCCAGTTCATCGAACAAGGTTTCCTGGACAATGGACGACTGCGGCACCCCAAATCCACGAAAGGCACCGGACGGTGGACAGTTGGTATGAACAGCTTTGCTGCGTGCCCGATAGGCGTCATAGATGTAAGGCCCGGAGGCATGAACGGGAACCCGGTTGCCAACAGTCGGTCCCCACGAGGCATAGGCACCGGTATTAAACACGCCGTTGAAATCCATGGACAATAACTTGCCCTGTTTATCCGCAGAAATTCTGGCATTGATTGATGACGGATGTCGCTTGGTCGTCGACATCATGGTTTCCTGACGGCTGTAGGTCATGCGCACCGGACGGTCCAGCAGCCACGCTGCCAGTGCAATATATGGCTGTACAGAAAGATCAAGCTTGCTGCCGAACCCGCCGCCAACGGCGGTCGGAATAACCCGGACGTCTTCCTTTGCGATGCCAAGGATGGCCGCCGTGTCGTCGCGATCCATATAAGGCGCCTGAGTGCAGGCCTGAATTTCAATTCGATCAGCAACCCGCCGGGCGATGCCTGCCTCCGGTTCGATATATCCGTGTTCAACAAAGCCGGTGCTGAAATCACCTTCAACGGTAACCGCATCACGGTGGTCGAAACCAGGTGCCAGATCGCCGCGCTGCACCAGGCCGTTCATCAGGATATTCCCGGCGCGATTGGCATGCATCAAAGGGGCTGTTTCCGCCAGCGACTCATCAGGTGTCATACAGGCGGGAAGTTCTTTCCAGGTAACTGGAAAGTCAGAGACGTCAAACAACCGCATGGCAGCGGCTTCACCAACGACCGCCGCAATGGCTTCGCCTTTGAAGCGGGTTTCGGTTTCGGCAAAGACAGGCTGGTCCACAGTATCCGGAATAACGCCATGAAGATTGCGACCGGGAATATCGTCAGCGGTCAGGACTTTCAGCAAGCCAGGTGTTCCGGCAACAAAGGCCTCCAGATCGCCGAACTGAAATGACGCCCTGTGATAAGGTGAGCGAATGGCCTTGAGAACCGCTGTGTCCTGGTCTGCCAGATCATCGCCAAACCGGTCAGTGCCCAGAACTTTCTCTTCACCGTCCAGGCGGTTCAGTCGTGCGCCTACTGCCGATCCGATATTGGTTGTCAGCGGTTCGGTGTCAAATTCATGCGCCGCCATAACAGCATGGATAATTTTGCGGTAACCGGTACAGCGACAAAGCACACCGCCAAGGGCTTCCTTTACCTCGTCTTCGGATGGATGAGCATTTGATGTCAGCAGCCCGGTTGCCGCCATTAACATGCCCGGCGTACAGATACCGCATTGGGCCGCACCAAAATGTAAAAATGCCTTTTGCAAGCGGTTGGGAATTTCTTCTTCGGCAAGACCTTCGATGGTCCGAATATCTGCGCCTTCAAGACGACCCGTCGGAATCATGCAGGCGCAGACAGATTTGCCATCTGCCAGAACTGTACAAGCCCCGCAATCACCAGCGTTGCAGCCAACCTTGGTGCCGGTCTGACCCAATTCCTCACGCAACACATCAGACAAACGACGCAGAGGGTCAACGTCGATAGAAACCGGCTTTCCATTCAGGGAAAAGGCAACAGGTGTTGTCATGACAGGCCCTCCGCGCAGGCAGACAGGCTTCGCCGAACAAGTTCAAGCGCTGCGTCTTTGCGATATTCCGCCGTGGCCCTGATATCTGAAATTGGACTTAAACCTTGTAAGTGGTTCGGGGTCGCAATGTCGCCAGCGTCGGTAAGAGATACGCCAATCAGGTCTGCTTCCAGATCGTCAAGGCGGCAAGCGACTTCGGAACAGGCGCCGACAGAAACACGGGCCTGGGTAATACAGCCATCAGCGTCAGCTTCCAACAGTGTTGCCACCATGACAAAGGAAATCACCAGATACTGACGTGAACCGAGTTTGATGAAATGTGCGTTGGCTTTCGTGGTATTATCCGGGATCAGGATGGCTGTTACCATTTCGCCCTCAAGCAACGCGGTGCGCCTGTTACCGAGAACAAATTCCGGCAAAGGCAAAACGCGTTGACCCGTCGCAGAAGAGATTTCGATATTTGCGTTCAGCGTTAACAAAGGGGGTACGCCATCGGCCGCCGGAGACGCATTGCAGAGATTGCCAACGACTGTTCCGGCATTCTGAATTTGCAGGGCACCAATTTCCCGTGCCGCCAGTTTCAGGCCCTGAAATTTGTCCGGTAAATCTGCCTCAACAATATCCGTCCAGGTCACCAGGGCACCGATGCGGGTCTGATTTTCTTCAACTGTAATGGCCCGCAGTTCATTCAATGCAGAAATGTCCATGACGTCGTCACGGACAGGTTTGTCTGCCCTGGCCGGATAAAAATCCGTCCCGCCGGCAACAATCAGATAGTTCTTTTCAGTCAATCCGGCAGTGGCTTCGGCAACCGTCACCGGCAGAAAATAGCCCATGTTGTGTCGTCCATCCCGTTGATCAAAATTGGTGTCTGATCGGTTTTTTATTATTAGTACACCAATGAATATATCATTCGTACACAAACGTTATATTCTGAGTCAAGAATTTTTTTGCGCAAGAATATTTCACGACTCGACCATTATTGGCAGAATTCTGCGCTTTGTTTCTTGTTCAGCGATTTTGAGTCAGAAAATAATTGAATTATTCCAGGTCCAGTTTGATTTCAAAGCCAAGCTGTCGCCATGCCCAATTGCAAACGCTATGATCCTGGCTGAAACAAAATTTGGTCCGGTGAAGATGAAAACAGTATTGGTTACAGGTGGTGCAGGCTATGTCGGCAGTCACTGCGTCAAGGCCTTGTCGCAAGCAGGATATAGACCTGTCGTATTCGACAATTTCAGTACCGGACATCGGGATTTTGTGCGTTGGGGAACAGCAATAGAAGGTGATGTCCGGGACGTAGAGGCATTGGCCAGCGCCATTGGGAAAATCCAACCCGTTGCGGTTATGCATTTCGCCGCGCTGTCTCTGGTCGGCCAGTCCGTTGAACAACCTGATCTTTATGCGGAGGTCAATTGCGGCGGTACCCGGAATTTGCTTGAGGCCATGGCCGCGAAAAATGTTTCAGCCCTGGTCTTCTCCTCGACGGCGGCGGTCTATGGTGAGCCGGATACGAATCTGATTTCCGAGGACACTGAAAAGAAGCCGGGCAACCCCTATGGCGAAACCAAACTGGCCTGCGAAGAAATGATCCGGGCTTCGGAGGCCGGGCACGGAATTCGCAGCGTCTGTCTGCGTTACTTCAATGCGGCTGGTGCAGACCCTGATGAGGAAATCGGCGAGCATCATTTGCCCGAAACTCATCTGATCCCGATTATACTGGATGCTGCCCTGGGGCGACGCGAAGCTATACAAATATTTGGCAATGATTATCCGACCGCTGACGGCACAGCAGTTCGGGATTATGTGCACGTATCAGATCTGGCCAACGCCCATGTTGCCGCACTTGGTCATTTGCTCGATGGCGGCGACACACTCGCCCTGAATTTGGGAAGCGGCCTTGGAGCATCCGTTATGGATGTCATCGGCGCCGCGCGACGGGTGACCAGTTCTGAAATTCAGACGACAGATTCGCCCAGGCGCCCTGGTGATCCACCCTGGCTGGTGGCAAATCCGGAAGCTGCCAGGGAAAAACTTTCCTGGCAAACCATGCGCAGCGATATCGATACAATTGTGGCAGATGCCTGGGCCTGGCACCGCAAACGATTTACGCCAGAAATAATCTCGGAGGAATAGCGATCAACGTTGAAAAGGATAGGAAAACAGAGCCATTTGTACCCGTTTTGCGACGAAATGTCCGCTGAATGCGAACAAATGTCCCTGTTTTGTACCCCTAAATTGCGATGAATAGGTCTTAATACTCGATCACAAGTTTGCCGAAGACCTTGCCCGTTTCGATGATCCTGTGACCGTCTTTCAGGACGTCCGCGGAAAAACCGTTCAGGGTCTGTCGCAGCGTGGAAACCACATCGCCACTTTCAACCAGGTCCGCCAGACGGTTCAGAATGTCGTGCTGACGCGCCATATCGTCGGTGCCAAACATGGCCCGGGTGAACATCAATTCCCAGTGCAACGATGCCGACTTGCCCTGTAAACGTGTTACGTCAATCAGGTCATCCGTTTCAACGATGCAGCCCAGTTTACCCTGGGGTGCAACCAGTGTTGCCATGGCATCCCAGTGCTGGGAAGTGTCGGCGTAGTTGGCAATATATTCAACAGTATCAAAGCCTTTGCCCTGCACTTCAGCAATAAGATCACGATGATCAACGATCTCATGTGCACCCATTTCGCGGCACCATTCCGCCGTTTCAGGGCGCGAAGCCGTGGCAATCACTGTCAGGTCTGTCAGTTTGCGAGCAAGCTGGATTGTCAGAGAACCAACCCCGCCGGCACCACCGATGACCAGCAGGGATTTGCCCTTGCCGCTGCCTTCTGCGATACCAAAACGGTCGAACAGCATTTCAAATGACGTAAGACCCGTTAGCGGCATGGCCGCTGCCTCAGCCCATGAGAGGTTCTTCGGTTTGCGCCCGACCACACGCTCGTCCACCAACTGGCGCTGGGCGTTACTGCCTGAGCGCGTCGGATCCCCGGCGTACCAGACTTCATCTCCGACAGCAAAGTTTGTGACGTCGGAACCGACAGCAGCAACGACACCGACAGCATCGTAACCAAGCACCAGCGGTGCTTCGTGTGGCGTATCGACAGCCGTGCGAATGCGGCGTTTGGCATCAGCCGGATTAACCGACACTGCTTTGACATCGACCAGCAAGTCACGGCCATTTGCAACAGGATCAGCTACGTCAAACTCGAATAAACTTTGTGTTTCATCGATACCGAGTGAATGGGTGAAGCCAATGGCTTTCATGACAAATATTCCTTCTTAACTATTTATTTTCAAGGACTTATGTGTGCCTCGAGCTGGTTTCATACTTCGAAACCGACTATTTTCAAGGAATAGTCAGTTCAAAAATTCCCATAATAAATAATATTTATTCGCAGATAATTCAAGCCCAAATTTCGAACAAATGTGACAATTCGCCTCTCACCTTCATACCTGGAACAGGTTATAGTCGCCTGGCAACAAAGCAGATCATTGGTAACAAGGGCAGGAAAATGCTGATCAAAGTCGTAATTCGCGCCATCAATATGGATGGTGGTCAGGCAGACAACATGGTTGTCGTTCCGCTGGATGCAACGGTTCTGGAGGCTTCCCGAATTCTGTCAGACCGTAATGTCGGTCTCGGCCTGGTCTGCGATGATGATGGCCGGGTGATCGGCGTTTTGTCAGAACGGGATGTGGTGCGTGGCCTTGCCGACCAGGGGGTTGGATTTCTGGATGCAAAAATCAGGAGCGCCATGAAATCCCCGGTCTCCACCTGCACCCGCGAAGACGACGCCCGGGATGTAATCAAATCGATGCACGACAAAGGCTATCGGCATATGCCCGTGGTCGACGATGGCAAGCCCATCGGCATTGTCAGTAGCCGCGATGTTTTGCGGTATCTTGTCGACAAACTGACACCAGCCGATCAGGAACGCCTTTGGTCAGACTCAGTCTGGCTCTAGATCGCAAAACCACCAAGTTTGGTTTCGAGATATTCGGATATCCCTTCCCGGCTGCCTTCGCGACCAAGACCACTGTCTTTCATGCCGCCAAAGGGCGCTGACGCCGCACTGGGATTGATGTCGTTGACACCGATGATGCCAAATTCCAATGCTTCGAACATCCGCATAGCCCGTGAAATATCACGCGTATAAACATAGGCCGCCAATCCGTAGGATGTGTCGTTCGCCATTTGCAACGCTTCCTGATCATCTTCAAATGTGATGATGGGGGCGACCGGACCAAATGTTTCCTCACGGTAAATCAACATATCCTGGGTTACACCCTTCAGCACTGTCGGGGCATAGAAAAAGCCCTTGTCCAGACCGTTCGAGATCAGACGATTGCCGCCACAAACAACTTCGGCACCCTTGGCAACAGCATCATCAACCTGCGCCGATACCTTGGCCACTGCGCGTTCATCAACAAGCGGCCCAATCGTTACACCATCTTCAAAACCTGACCCGGCTTGCATTCCGGCGACCCGCGATTGCAGCGTGTCGACAAAGGCATCCACTTTTGACTGGTGCACAAAAATCCGGTTTGGACTGATACAGGCCTGACCGGTATTCAGGAATTTCACCAGCTGTACACCCTTGGCCGCATGCACAGGATCAGCATCGTCGAAGACAAGGAAAGGTGCGTGTCCGCCAAGTTCACACGAGACGCGTTTCATGTTGCCTGCAGCCTTGCCTGCCAGCATCTTGCCAACGGCGGTCGAGCCTGTGAAAGTCAGTTTTCGGACCAGCGGGTTGGAAACAAATTCTTCTCCGACCGGTGCTGGACTACTTGTGGTCACCAGGTTGATAACGCCATCAGGCACACCAGCTTCGGTCAATATTTCAAATACTTTTATCGCACTGAGCGGGGTTGCTTCTGCGGGCTTGAGCACAACGGTACAACCAGCTGCCAGCGCCGGACCAACCTTGCGGGTGATCATGGAAACAGGGTAATTCCAGGGTGTAATTGCGGCCACGACACCGACGGGATAGTGGGATACAATGAAGCGCTGATCCGCGCGCGCAGAGGGAATTGTCTCACCGTAGGTGCGCTTGGCTTCTTCTGCGAACCAGAGCAGGAAATCTGCAGCATACTGAACTTCAGTACGGGCAGCACGCAAGGGCTTGCCCTGTTCCAGCGTCATTGTCCGGGCAAGATCTTCCTTGCGCTCCAACATCAGCTGCCAGGCTTTGTAGAGAATAGCCGAACGCGTATGTGCGGTGGTCTTTGACCAGGAACCGAATGCAATGGCGGCGGCTTCGATTGCCAATTTTGCCGTTGCCGCATCGCCATCAGGGACCTGGCCCACCACATCTCCATTTGCAGGGTTGATAACATCAAATGTCGTGCCGTCGTCGGCTTCTGCCCAGTTCCCGTTAATCAGCATTATGCCCATATCCCTTTGTCATATTGATCTTGTGCCTGATGTCAGGCGGCATTTTCCAGCTTCGCTTTTAGTGTTTGACCCTCCGGGTCAGCGAGCGCGGCGGCGCGAGCGGCTGAAATCTGCCCGGCCAGTTGGTCAGTTAAATTATTACTGCCGACCGCCGGTTCAACCAGTTGCTCCATGATAAGCGTATAGCTTTTCATCCCGCGCTGGTGTGTATCGCCATAGCCCTTGATCAGACCGGCACTTTCAGAAATTTCGAGCGCCACTTTGTGATTTGACTGCATGGCAACACCGATCGTCTCCAGCCAGCTTTCGATCGCCCGGGTTTCGACACCAAATCGGAGCGATGAGCGGCGAATACGGCGCAAACCGGCCAGGATTGAAAGCCGCAGGTACCCGCTTACGGATGTTGTTTCAACCAACATGGGCCACGATTTACCAGCGAGGCGAGGATTTCGAATACCGACATTCTGCAACCATCGCCCCAACCCGGTCGGCAGGACGTCGCTGATTTCTGACAGTCTTGGCTTGAAAAATTCACGGACCCTGATCGGCTCTCCGTCTCTGGCACCGGCTTCTTCACGAATACGGGCGAGACGTTCGGGGCGAACCTTGACCTGGGCGACGCGGTAGATATCTTCATAGCCCATACGCACGGCCAGGTGTCTGGCAACACTGACAAGCAATTCCTGATCACCACTCGCATAGGCCTCGAGGCGCTGGAGATAAAGGTTGGCGTAAGGGACATCCTGATAATCGATCAGTCGGGTAACGGCTTCTTCCAGCACTGGATGTGCCGCGAGCGGAAAGTCATTTGTGATCATATGAGACAAGGCGGAATGGGCATGAGCAACAGATTTGTGTTCATCCGCAGCACTTGATCCAGCGGTTGCTGCTGCCAGTCCGGCGTTAAAACCACGCAAATTTGCTTCGACGGCTTTTCCTTCCGCCCGTATACCTGCCTCAAACGTTTCGGCCGGGATCGGCAATACACCGGCACCCGAAATGGCGCCCAACATCACAGCGTTGATCACCGCACCACTTTTCACGGACAAGGCACGCATGTCCGAAACAATGGCCAACCTGGCACGCTCGGAAATTGCCTTTTTTATTGGCGCAATATCGGTGCGACCATCACCCATGGCGACTTTTTCATGGGTGGTAAACACACGGTGGTCGGAGGCGATGACAGTTGTGCGATCAGGCGTGACATAACCCGCTTCAATCATCCGCCCCGTCTCGACATATTCTGTGGCCGCCAGAATATCGACTTCTCCAATTGCCGGGGCCAGCGCCAATACCGGTTTTGGCGCGCCCTTCGGCAAGGCCTCTGGCCAGATTTCAATATAATAGGTTGTCGCACCTGTTCGTTGGGCCACGCCAGGAATAGACGTTGCCTGCACCACCAAACCACAGCTTCGTGCAGCATTCACAATCCAGCTGGTCAGCACACCGCCGCCTTCACCACCCATGGCCGCAATCAGCAAAGTCGTTGGTCGCACGTTTGTTGCTTCCGTCATTTGCCGCCTCCCAGCATGCTGATCGTGCCCTTGCGGAAGGACTGCATCATGCTTTCAAAGGCGCCTGGGTTGGTGACTTTTTCGACCTGGTAAAAGGAAGGACAAAGCGTCGCCGCATGCGTGACTTCCCCGCAAAGACCGCAACCGACGCAGGATGGTTCAACCGTCGCCACCGGATCAGATTTCAAAGGATTTGGATTATCCTTGATGCCCAGACTGGGGCAGCCAGACAAACGAATGCAGGCATGATCGCCTGAGCATATCTCGTCGTCGACGCCAAAGCGCGGTGTTACAACCCGCTCACCGCGTTCCAGTTTTGAGGCATTTTCGCCACGCAATCGCCGCTGGCGTGCAAGCTGACATTCACCGTCGGCAATGATCACTTTCAGACCTGGTGTATCCGTCGTCAGTGCCTCTCGTAACGTGTCCACCATCACAGACACGGAATATGTCCGGATTGTTTTCATCCACGGCACACCAAGACCCCTCAGGGTTTTGCCGATGTCCATGCCCGGCGGTTCCTTGTGGCGACCGGCAGCGCTGTTGGGAATAAACTGCTGTCCGGTGGCAGAGGTATAACCGTTTTGCATAATGATGAGGATCGAATCACCAGCGTTCAGCATTGTGCTGACGACACCACTGGTCAGGCCATTATGCCAAAAACCGCCATCACCCATAATCGAGATCGAGCGGCGTTGCTGAAACGGTGCGACTGCTGCTGCACTGGCCAATGACATCCCATAACCAAGGATCGAATTACCCATGGAAAAAGGTTCAAACGTCGCGAAGGCATGACAGCCGATATCCGCCGAGATATGCACCTTGCCGACTTCCTGCTCGATGATCTTGATCGCAGAGAAAACCGGCCTCTCGGGACAACCCGTACAAAATTGGGGTGGTCTTGGTGGCGATGTTTGACCGAGCGCAATTTTGCCGCCACTGCGTGCATCATTGCTACGGGCGACAAGGTCCTGAATGCCGGATTTGTTCAATCCAGCCGGCATAGCCAGTTCAAGGAATGAAACAAGTCCTTCCTGCAAGACATCAGCTGTATATTCGCCAGCAGCGGGCAAAACGTCCTTGCCATGGAGAGATGTATTCAGGTCTGCCTTGCGCAGCATTGTGCTGACCTGGTGTTCCATGAATTCCGGATTGCCTTCTTCGATCATCAACACAGCATTCTTGCCGGCGCAAAAATCGGTAATCTGATCTGGCACCAACGGGTGGGTTACGTTCAGGACAAGGATCGGAATTTGACTGTTCCCGAAAGCATCAGCCAGTCCCATGATATGAAGTCGGCGCATCAGGATGTTGTAAATGCCACCCTGAACAATAATTCCAACTGAATTTTGCTCACCTTCAATCAGTTCATTCAGGCCATGTTCGACAATGTAGCGCTGTGCCGCTGGCAGTCTGGCGGATACTTTCAACTTTTCATGACTGAAGGTTACAGGCGGGTGGGCAAGCTTGTCATATTCAAACACGGCCGGGTCCGCAAACTTGTTTTTGGTACCGACATCGGGACTGACGTTATCCTTTGCAATGAACTCTCCCTGAACATGGCAGGAGCGAATACGCAATTGCATCATGACAGGTGAATTGGACGCTTCGGACATTTCGAACGAATGTTCCACCATATCGACGATATTCTGCAAATCCGGCCTCGGGTCCATCAACCAGATCGTTGACTTCATGGCCATGGCAAGAGTGCGTTCCTGAATGATACTCGCCCCTTCGCCATAATCTTCACCGACAACGATCAAGGCCCCGCCCAAGACACCTGGCGAGCAAAGATTAGACAATCCGTCCGCGGCAACGTTGGTGCCAACAATGGATTTCCACGTCACTGCCCCACGCAAGGGGTAATTGATCGACGCACCCAGCATGGCTGCAGCAGCAGCCTCGTTGGCACAGGTTTCGACATGCATACCCAGTTCAGTCATCAAGTCTTCGGCATCGACCAGCACATCGATTAAATGTGATACCGGTGCACCCTGATATCCGCCCACATAGGCGACGCCGGACTGCAACAACCCTTTGGTAACAGCAAGAATGCCTTCACCAAAAAAGACGTCTCCGTCACCCGCTCGAAGTTGCTCTACTTCCTTCGCGAAAGATCGTTCGGCACCCATAACTGAACCCTGCCTGGTAAAATAGGAATGAAAATCCGGATACCGATTTCAACATCGGCATACCGGCTACGCAAGACCTGCGAAGAAAGTTTTACAGGCTAATCACTTAATAGATTAATCAATGAGGCAACACGCAAATACTGGCGTTGCCGGAACCGGAACTTTGACCGTAAGGGCCCCACTGCTTGCCTCGTACACCCTTGCCGCTGCTATTTGCGCTGGCCATGGCAGCTGTTGCACCCAACATACCTGCCATAGGTCGGCCACCCATTTCGGTGACAACATCACGGGCATAGTCGGGCAGCCATTTGATCAGGGCGTCAATTTCACCCTCACAGAACATTGAAATCAGCTTTTCGTCAGTGTCCATGTGCTCCTGTGATGGCCAGAGATGAGGTCCACGAACGACCTTGTGGGCCAGAGCACAACTGCCAAGAAATATAGCCTTTTTGTTCGATTTGACCGCAGCGTCATGAACCAGTCCGCCAACTTTCAGGTTTTCATCCAGGTCAGAACAAATGACAGAAGGCATCAGCACAACAGGAACCGTTGCATCGGGGTCCAGGTAATGAAGCGGCACATAGGACGCGTAATCCCATTTGAAATGAGGCGAGTCCATCACACCCACGCCGAGGTCTGCGCCCTTGATCGCATCCACAACTGCATGGCCAAATTCAGGGTCACCGTTGTATTTATACGGAGAGCCTGGAATAAGATCCGGAGCTTCATCCGCAATGCAAACCCCTTCATGAATTTTATTGACTGTCACATACCAGTTGAAAGTGCTGACCCAATGACTGGATTGTAAAACGATCACGTCCGGATTGAGTGCCCGCAGTTCCTCGCCCAGTTCACGTTGCCCCTGGATTAACGGGCGCACAAAATCCGGTGCCATTTCCTCGACGCCCATACGAGGCGTATGCGGGACGATTGCACTGGCGATTATTCCACCTGCCATGATTATACCCCCTGATCCGATGTTTCTGGCGAACTGAGCGCCGCTTTGACTTCGTCCGGGATGGGTGCTGTGTTTATCTTTTTACCATCCCCGGGTTCCCCCTCGCTCCAGATGCGTTTTTCCCAGCCTTCGACAGCGAGCTTGCCATCTTTCAAAAAGCGATGGGATACAGTCAGTGATTTTGTACCCCATTCAGAGACACCAACTTCAATACTGATGTTGTCGCCGAAAAAACCTGGAATGCGATATTCGGCATGAGTAGCGATCAGCGGCAATCCAGGCGCACCAAATTTTTGGCGAATTTCATTCCAGCCATAACCCACGCTGTCAAACAGATGGAACGTGGCATCGTCCATCCAGCGGTAATAGTTTGGATAAAAGACGATTCCCGCCGGGTCGCAATCGCCCCATTCAACAAAGATGTTGTGTGTATAGATTTTCATGTAATTTTCTGGAATTGATGGAGGAAAAATGTCGGTACGCCAGAGTATCTGGCCCAACCATTCGCAGCAACAATATTTTATCGATAAAATTTCGAATAATTCGGAATTGTGTTAGTGTAATCGCGTCGAAATTAAATTTGCAGTAAAAGAAGTATTCTCAAAAGTGTCACAACGGGCTGAAAACAAGGGATTTGATCCCTTTTTATCCAGCGATGGAGCAGAAAAACCCGGCAACGATATCACGTTGACGCATGTCGCCTATGAGCGACTGCGGCAAGATATTCTGTCCGGGATCTTACAACCTGGCCACAAGCTTCGGATCGAAGCCCTGAAGCTTAGATATGACATTGGGCCCAGCCCTTTGCGTGAGGCCCTGTCCCGGCTGACAGCTGATGGGCTGGTTGTTAATTTATTGCGACGAGGTTTCTGGATACCAGAAGTAACGCTGGAGGATTTCAGTGACATTACCCGAACACGGCAAATTCTGGAATGCGCGGCCCTGGGGTCTGCCATTGAACGAAACAACATGTCGTGGAAAAACCTTTTGAATGAAGCCTATGACAATTTGGATCAGGTTGAAGCCACGATCGCTCCTGACGATATAGAGGCAATCTCGGCATGGGAAATGCTTCACAGAAACTTTCACATGGCCTTGACCGGCGGCCTTGAATCCAGGTGGTTGGGAAATGTGCAGCAAAGGCTGATTGATCAGTCTGACCGGTATCGGCGGCTCTTTTTGCCACGCACCGCCATATCCCTTGAAGTCGATCACAGCCACAGCCAGATCATGGAATTTGTGAACAAACGAGACGTTGCAAAAGCCTGCGCAACGTTAACGGCCCATCTTGATGACGCCCTGAAACGGGCAGAAAAATCCGGCTATTTCTAGCATTCAAGTGCTAGAGCGAGCGTAGGGGAGTCCCCTTTTTATCCATGTGGATATATTCGTTCGAATATTCCCGCATAAATGATAGAATGGTCCCGGGAGTGGTGATTTGTAGTGAGCAAGTATTTCACAGACAGGATAACCGACCGGTTCTTGCATTGGATTGGTAAGAGATCAGTTTGGGTAATCACGCTATTTGTAGCGACTTCCGCAGCTGGGCTGGCGCTGATCCTCGATCATGCTGTCTACACAGCCCTTGTCCTGAGTGCTTTTGAATCTGATCAGATCGACAACCTGAATATTGCCGGCACAGCCATCCTTGTCGCGCTGCCACTAGCGCTGTTTTTCGCAGCTCTGGTAAAATCCCTATACCAAAGTCGCAAAGACCTGAAAGACAGTGAAGACAAATTAAATGAGCTGCTGGCGACAAGCTCCGACTGGTTCTGGGAAACTGACGAAGATTTCAGATTTTCAAAATTAATTGGAAACCGGGAGTCAGACAACCTGCCGCGTTCTGATGTCCTTGGTACATTTCGGTGGGACAATGCGTCTCACCGAGACCTTGCCGATATCGACAAGTGGGAAGCGCACAAAGCCGTGCTCAAGGCCCACAAACCTTTTCGAAATTTTACCTACGAAAACACTCCGAACCCTCCAAAATGGGTCCGTGCTTCAGGGAATCCAGTATTTAGCGAAAACGGAGAATTTACGGGCTATATCGGAACCGCTTCGGATATCACAAATGAGCACCTGGCAAACATCAAAATCAGGGACCAGGAAGAGCGCTTGAAAATTGCGGTCAGCGCCATGTCCAGCGGCTTCGCCTTGTGGAATGATGAAGACGAACTTGTGGTTTGCAACGAGCAGTTCAAAAAGTTTTTCCCATCCATTAGATCGCAATTGGTGCCCGGTGCCAAATTCGAAACATTGAACAGGGCCGCTGCGGAGGCGGGCGATATACTTGATGCTGTTGGTGATGTCGATGACTGGATCAAACAAATTATCGAACGCCACAAAGCGAACGAAAGTTCAACTGTTTATCAGCTTCGAAATGGGCAATGGATACAGGCAATAGAACGCCGCACATTTGACGGAGGTAGTGTCAGCGAGCGCAATGACATCACTGATTTGATGCAGGCCAATCGTGCCTTGTCTAATACTGAGGCAAGATTCTCGACGGCATTTCACGCCAACCCTCAGATCTGTACTATTTCGACGGTAAGCAATGGTCGTTATATCGACGTCAACAAAGCCTTCGAGACGATTACAGGGTACAGCCGGGACATGACAATCGGGGCCACCGCAGAGGACATCGGTATCTGGCCTGACCCGGAGTTTCGCAATAACTTCAAGCGCATTATCTCTGAAAACCGTAGCGTCGACAAAATGGTCGGACAATTCCGAACCCGGAGCGGCGAAGTCAGGCACACCAGGATATCTGCCGAAATCATCGATATCGAAGGTGTTGAATGTATTCTAGGCGTATTCCCGGATGTGACAGACGAGATCAGGGCCATCAGCGCGCTTGAAGAATCCGAGAGAAATTTCAAAAGCATTATTCACACCGCCAGTGCCCCAATCGTCGTCGTAAACCGAAAAGGTCAGATCACGGAATGGAATATCGCGGCGACGGCCATCACAGGCTATTCCGAAGACGAAGTCAACTTCTGCCTTTTTATCAACGAGTTTGTACCTGAAAAATTCAGCGAATATGCAAAAATCATATTTGAACGGGCCTTGAATGGCGCTTCACCCGAAAGCAGTGAAATACCGATCACGACAAAAAACGGTGGTATCGCAACAATCCTTTTCAGTCTGACACCCCTTCTTGATCGTTCTGGAAACACAGTGGGCGTCGTCGCTATTGGCCAGGATGTGACGGCGCTTAATCAGGCACAAGAGCAACTGTTTCACGCGCAAAAGCTTGAGTCCGTCGGATATTTATCTGGTGGCATAGCCCATGACTTCAATAATCTGCTTCAGGTCATTGGTGGTTCGATCTCTGTCATCGACAGTTTGCGGGATGATCCTGACGAACAAGGTATCTGGATTAACAAAATAGAAAAAACCATCGAGCGCGGTGGCAGTCTGACTAATCAGTTGTTGGCTTTTTCCCGACAACAGGCACTCAAGCCACAATCTGTTCGACCTGGCGAAATCGTTTTTGGTATCGACAGCCTGCTTCGTCGCACTTTGGGCGAAGACATTACCTTCACTGTGTCCTGCCCTGCAAACCTGCCGCCAATCTTTGCGGACGTACATGAGTTGCAAAATGCCATAATCAATCTGTGTGTAAACGCGCGTGATGCCATGCCAAATGGTGGCCGTCTGGGCATTGATGTCAAGGACGTGATAATCAGAGTGGACGCGTCGGAAAACAAAGACAACCTTCCGGCGGGCAACTACATCGAATTGAGTGTTTCTGACACCGGCGCGGGTATGGGCGCGGCTGTTCTCGAAAACGCGTTCGATCCATTTTTCACGACAAAGGAAGTTGGAAAAGGTACCGGGCTCGGCCTGAGTATGGTCTACGGTTTTGCAAAACAATCCCGGGGTACAGCCAAAATCGACAGCGTCATTGGCGAGGGAACAACGGTAAGATTGCTCTTCCCCGAAGCGCCGCCTGATGATCAATCGGCAGCACCGCTTATGCCAACTTCAAATCATGACGCGACCGGCTCGACCATATTATTGGTCGAAGATGATCCGGACGTCAGGGATGTCACGTCTTCCCTGCTCAGAATGGCTGGATACAAGATTCTTG
>Ga0233449_1002195_pt1 | contig 15945 bp, 15 predicted proteins | sample SI_124_October20_FD_183012 | JGI IMG/M metagenome (GOLD analysis project Ga0233449, IMG submission 183012) | Seawater microbial communities from Saanich Inlet, British Columbia, Canada - SI_124_October2016_200_MG | ecosystem: Environmental > Aquatic > Marine > Inlet | place: Canada: British... | reverse complement strand
GGGGGATTATAACACCGTTATTGAATATATGGATAAATCAGTTGAAGCAAATGAACTTCGCGATGAAGATGACTTCCTAGTCGCGACATCATTTTTCAAATATATGGCAATGCGTAAACTTGGCCGTCATGAAGAAGCCATTGAAATGGTTAAAGCAATACCAAATGGCCTTGATATCATTGATAACCACTCATACTACGAAGCAATTATGTTTCTAAAAGGTCGTTATAGCCGTGAACGGTTCGAAGGACGCGCTGATAGCCTAGGAATATATGCTATGGCCATGGTTGATCAGTTCGATTCCCTGCTAGAAGAAGATCAGGAAGACGCAATAGAAAAAGCAAATAGCGCCAAAGAACTTTTCACACAAGTAACGAGCAATAATCATAAAGGTTATTGGCTTGCGGAAGTAGAACTGCTATCCTCAGAGTAATTTAAATATAAACACTTTAAGGGGACAGTTGATGCGGACAATTATTGCTTCTATTTTCTTATTATATTCACTAATTTCAATTGGTTATGCACAAAATCATGATAAAGTGGTTGAAGTAGCCTATGCTATGACACATACGCCTACCGGGCGTGCTTTTAAAGAAACGCGTTTCGCACCTGAGACTCAGGCTTATTTTGAAAAAGATCTCGAGATTGCTAAAAAAACCATGGATATTGCTCCGGAACGTGAAGACAGCTATGTCTGGCTTGGACGGCGTTATGGCTATTTGGGAAAACTCCCTGAAGCAATTGAGGTTTTTTCAAACGGTCTAAAGCTATTTCCTGAAAGTTACAGGCTTTACCGTTACCGTGGCCGTCATCTTGCCCGTAATTACCAATATGAACAGGCGATAAAAGATTATAGAAAAGCCGCTGAACTTATTGAAGACGAGCCGGATAGTTATGAGCCAAACGGTATTATTAACGGTCTAGCCATTACATTAAGCACTTTTAAGCAGAATATTCCTTATTATCTGGGTCAGACCAGCATGGCGACTGGCGATTATGAAACCGTTTATTCCGCCATGGATGAAGCGATCAATGTACCGGTGTTGTTTGCTTATATGGAAGAACTTATTCCGGTTACTTACTGGAAATACATGGCGCTCCGTAAAATGGGCAAACATCAGCTTGCGGAAACGGAACTTGCCAAAGTACCTGATGAGTATGAGCTTATTGAAAATGATACTTATCATGCTGCGGTTAATTATCTTAAAGGTAACTATGAACGCGATGATTTTCTTAAATCGGCTGATAGCCTAGGAAAATATGCCGTTGCCATGAAAGATCACTTTGAAGGCAGAAACGAAAGCGCCATTAAAATCTGGAATGAGCTAACGGACGCAGGACCCATGGGTTTCTGGCCTGCCGAAGCTGAGCTGATGATGATGAGAGAAAAAGAGTAGCTTTATCCGCCTGAAATAATTTTGTTGTATATTTCCTGATCGGTAGCGCCTTCGGTGCCGAATAATAACACCTGTGAATTTTCATCAAGGCCAAGATCTGCTTTGAGGGCTGGATTGTCTTTAAGCTCCAATAATAGCGCAAGTCCGGCGACACCGCTTTCCCCGGCTTCAATTTTTGGATCGTCGCCCATTCCAAGAGCAAGCAAGCACATGGATGTAGCTACATTTTCGTCAGAGATGGACGTGAAATCGTCTGCGTTATCTTTTAAAATATCCCAACCAATTGTTGATACTTCACCGCACGATAGCCCCCCCATCATGGTTTCAGTATCAATATGAACCATTTTAGGCCGGCCCTTAATAGCACTCTGAAGTAGGCAATCAGCCGTTTCTGGCTCCACAACAATAAACCGTGGCCGTTTATCTCCCCAGATTTTAGAAGCATGAGCGCATATAGCACCAGCCAGACCACCAACACCGCCTTGAATAATGATATGACTTGGTATTTTGCTGTCGGGGAGCTGGTTTTCCATTTCTCTGGTCATAACCGTGTAACCGGCCATGACATATTTCGGAACATAAGTGTATCCGTCATAGGACGTATCGGAAATGATGTGCCATTCATTTTCAATGGCATCTCTTTTTGTCTTTAGAAGACTATCATCATAATTTCCGTCTACCCATTCAACCTTTGCCCCTAGAAGCTCAACGGCGATAGCACGACTTTTACTAACGCCTTTATGCATATATATCATACAGTTAATACCGCACTGTTTAGCGCCCCAAGCCACAGAACGCCCATGATTACCGTCTGTAGCCGTAGCGACGGTGAAATCTTTTAAATGTTCTGAATATTTGCCCGAAAGAATATCTTGATCTGTAATTGTATTATCAGAAAGAAGAACGCTTAAATGCTCCTTAAGGACATGAACCACAGCGTAAGCACCGCCAAGTGCTTTAAAACTTTTAAGGCCAAATCGGTGCGCTTCATCTTTATAATAAATTTCCCCTAATCCAAGCTCTGCTGCAAGGGCAGGAAGCTGATGAAGCGGCGTAGGCGTATATTCTTGCCAGTTTTTAATGGAATTATAGGCATCATCAAAAAGCTGAACATTTAATACATTATTGGTATCACTATAGTTCGGATTATTTTTAAAATGCTGGGCCAATAAATCACTTCCTTAAAATGATGAGTTCTCGGTTTTAAGAAACTCTATTTCCTTTTTCTTTGAACGTCTACCCAAGATTTTATTCCTATGAGGGTATCTTCCAAACTGATCAATAATTTTTTTATGCATTAGTTCAAACTTAAGATAGTTTTCCATGTCCGGTGCACTAAAAAGCAGTTCTGCTGATTTGTGTATCTCTTCACTTTCACTATGCATAAGTGGCATATACATAAAGGCCCGTTGATGAGAGGTCAGATCTTTATCAAAACCTTTCTCAATAGCGCTCTGTGACAAGCAAACAGCAAGAGGATCTGTAGCAAAGGACTGCTTTTTATCTCTGAATATATTTCTTGGAAACTGGTCTAATATAATTATTTCAGCAAGGGCTGATAAGGGTTTATAACGCCAATTAAAAAGTTCACCCGCCGCAGCCTTTTCATATATATCTGAAAATTTACTGTTGATTTTTTTGTCAAAAGCAGTGCTTTTTTCCCACCATTGTTCTGGCTTAATTTCCTCGAACCAGAAATTAATTACATCACCAGCAGATGCAGGTTTCTTCTTAGCCATTTTACTTCCCTCAATTCTAATCATACTATAAATCGCACTATTATTATAATAGTTTATAAAAGGTTAATAAAATGAAAACTTTTATATTCTTAGCTTCAGAATTATTCTTCTTTAATGATCGGTTTTTTTAGTTTTTTTCCGATTATACAAATGTAAATACCGGCCGGAACAGCAAGTACAGCAAGTAAAAATGGTTTTATAGCATCAGATAGCCCACCAAAACCTACCGTGCTAATAATAAAATAACCATACATACTGCCAAGTGCGATCATCAGGCTGCCAGATGTCATTAATATAAGGCGCAGAAATTTATAGTTAAAAATCGCGCTTTCTGTTTTATTTTTGCTCATTAAAAAATCCTGTTTTATTCATGAAGAAGGTATAAAATAAAACTCACTTATTTTGAAGCTTATTTTTCCGAATTCGCCAAAATATTATAGCAAGCGCCGGCAGCCATATTAACCAAAGCTCTGACCAGAGCACAGTAGCGCCCCGCGGCGTAAGGAAGTTTCTTATTCCAATTGGTGATACTTCAATCGGTTGAATAGGTAGAAAATAGCGCTCAGCGCTAAAAGGCCAGAAGAAGGCAACACCACGACCACCATCGGTCATCGCATCAAGCAAGCCGTGCGATACAGCACCAATAAAAATCATACTAAAAATGATATTCTTAGACGTTTTAAAATAACCACCAAACATCATCGCTATAAGCGCCGTTACCCCTGCAAAGAAAATAGAATGACTAAAACCACGATGGCCATATTGATCACCGTAAGGAATGCCGAAACCAAGTCCGATAACATCAAGATCGGGAATAATGGACGCTATGCAGGAAACAAAAAGCAGCCTGGGCGGGATTTTATCTTTACTGATTAAGTAGGCAGCGACAACAGGGATAATAGGATGAGTTATTATTGTTGCCATTTACCCTTTAGCCACACGTTTATCCAGATCTTCTATAGAATGCCATGCGGCTTCAATAGCAGCGAACATCCAACCCTGATGAAATGGTGCCATCCCGTTGCCTGAGAAAAGAACACGTTTTTCGCCCTTCATTAATGGGGGCATTTTAAGGCCGATATTACGTTTTGACCATGTTACCCATGCGGCAAGGGCATATTTTTGTTTATGCCATGCCATTGAGACACCTTTGCCGTTATAATATTTACGAAAGCGCTCCGGATGGATCATTTCGCCAATCTCAAGGCCTTTTTCTAATCGCTCTTTAATGCTCATCGCACCAAGTCTAATGGCTGAACCGCCCCGCGCATAAGCCGTAAGCACCACGCCACCATTGTTTCCGAACATTTCAGAAGACGGGTAGCTCAGATTATTACTTTCCGGGAAATCATTTGCAGTAATGCCGCCAAAAATTTGTTCCTCAGTTTCCCAGAAACGCTCACTGAACTGATGTCCTTGCTTTACGATAGGTGAGGAGGCCGGGGCGCGTATGCCCTCTAAGACGTCATCCCTGAAGTCAGTGTTAATTTTATTTAGCGCCGGGAATATAAGACACGAAATTGAGTAATCGGCTGTAGCCGTTTCAACTTTTCCGCTTTTAGTATCTGTATATGTAACTGTGACGCTGTCGTCTGATTGCACAATATCGGTAATCTCAGAATTAAAGCGTATAATGCCTTTCGGTAACTCACGCTCCATAGCGCGCGGAATTTGGTCCATGCCACCAATTGGCTGGAACATCATTGGTGGATGGTCCCGTTCTTCGTGCTGAGCGCCAACTTTAATCTTAAGAAGATCCGCAAGTCCGTATGGATCACCCAGTTTACCCATATCAGTACCGACAGTCGGTGTTTCTTCCCAGCCACGGGCAAGATTTGCGCGGTAATTAAGTTCGCGCCTATCAATTAGTCCAGTGGATTTTAGATAATCAAGTAGCGCCTCCTGATCTTCCTTGGTTAGTTTTTCATCGAGCGCGCCGCCCGTTACACATTTGGCCAGTAGTTCCGCCACATGGCCCGCGCGGTCAATATCCACGTCAGACTGGCGAAGCGGTACACCGCTAAGGGGGCCGTCACCCTTGCTTTGGTAATAATAGGCCGAAAAGGCTTTGTTTATGAATGGCTCAAGCGAAACGCCAAGCTTCCTACAGTAATAAATCGTTGAATGATGTTCCGCCGGAATGCGCCACGGTCCAACATTAAGATATTGATTATGGTCAAAATCGCATATCTGTTTTTCACCGCCGACATCTTCTATTACCGTACCTTTACGGGCTGACATACATCTGCCGCCGGCGTGGTCCTTGGCTTCAAGTATTTGAACTTCATAACCCTTTTTGATAAGCTCCATCGCGCAGACAAGCCCAGAAATACCAGCGCCTAGTATGAGAATTTTTTTCCCTTTACCTTCAGAAGTCATTTTCGGTGGTTCCGTCATGGTAGATGCCATGCCCATTTCCCAGCCGGCAAGAGCCGTCATCATCGCTGCCGTGCCACCAACCATGCCGATGGAAGTTAAAAAATCTCTTTTTGTGATTTGACTATTATTATCTTCTGACATGTTATTCCCTGAGCAACCATTTATTGTTTGGAAAATTATTAGCACATATTTAAATAATAAAAAACCCCGCAACTTTCGAAGCGGGGTTTATTTAATAATTTGATTGTTAGGTAGGTATTAATCAGCCCATGCCAACCCGTCTATCAAGGTCAGCAATAGTTAGCCATGCACCTTCGACCGCACCAGCCATCCAACCAGAAAGACGTGGAGCAATACAGTCACCAGCGAATAGAACACGGCGCTCACCTTTAAGGATAGTAGGAAGCTTTTTAATGCTATCGCCACCCCAGCTTGACCAACCGGATTTATTATATTTTTCATCCTGCCAGATAATGCCAGCGCCTTTACCATTGAAGTTTGCACGGTATTGACCCGGATGAACATTTTCACCAATTGATAGAGCGTGTTCAATTTTTTCGTTAATGTTCATTGCACTAAAAGCAGTAGAACGACCACCGAATAGATATGATGCTAGAAGTACACCACCATCTTTACCGTGAAGATCAGCGGAAGGATAGGCAATGTTACCAGCCATGCTTGTTGCTGAAGTACCACCATAAATCATGTCTTCTGTTTCCCAGAAACGTGTTTTCATTTGAAGACCAAATTTAGCGACCTGACTTGGTGCAGGCGTTTTCATTGCATCAATTACGGCATCGCTGAAATCATTCTCAATTTCAGTTACAACGGCGTAAGGAATAGTTGAAATACAATAATCACCAGTAGTTGTTGTTTCTCTACCAGTCATCGTATCTTTATAATTGATGGAGACACCGTTATTGGTTTGTGAAATTTTGGTTACTTCTTTGTTAAGCTTGATAGTGCCACGAGGAAGAGCATCACGAAGTGCGAATGAAATAGCATCCATTCCGCCAACAGCTTGGAACATACAAGTAGGATGGTCTGATGTAAGTTCACGTGTTTCCATGCTCAAGTTAAGAAGATCACTGAAGTTATAAGGATCTGAAAGTGTACCGTAATTTTCACCAGCACCTTTATATGATGAATAACCGCGAATAGCGTTTGCCTGATATTCAAATGTGTCTCTGTTAATCAGTCCCATACTTTTTAGATATGTTAGTAGCTTCTCAACATCTTCTGCTGACATCATATCATCAAGAGCACCACCGGACGCACATTTAGCAAGAAGTTCTGCAACATTACCTTTACGGTCTGCTTCCATGTGGATACGGCGAACGCGTTTTTTGTTAAGCGGGCCTTCGATATTATCGGCATATACATAAGACTGAGAACTGTGGTTAAGCATCACTTCAAGTTTTACGCCAAGAGTGCGGCAATAATGAAGAGTTGAATGATGTTGTCCAGGAATACGCCATGCGCCGTGGTTCAAATATTGACCGTGGTCAAAATCACATTCATGTGTTTCACCAGTAGCATGAGTTACTTTAGTTCCTTTACGTGAACAACTAGTACGTCCACCAGCAAAGTCACGCGCTTCCAGCAGTTCAACGTCGTAACCTTTTTTGCTAAGCTCTAATGCGGCTACCATTCCGGATAAACCAGCACCAAGAACGATGATTTTTTTACCGTTTCCTGAAGTTGCTAGCGCAGGTGGCGCTGTCATATCGGATGCAAAGGCATGATCAAACCCACTAAGGGCTGTCATTACTGCGGCTGATCCGCCAATCATTCCAAGGGTTTGAAGGAAATCTCTTTTGCTGATTTGGCTATTATTTTGGTCGGTCATTATTCTCTCCGGAAGCATTTTGTGCTATATTTTGTTATGTCCATTACATGTTAGTTATAATATAACAATAATATTGTCAACACTGTCAATTTTAAAATGAACTTTTTTGAATGTTATTTTGACGATTCCCTGTTATTATTTTTTAAATAACAAAATATACGGGAGCATATTATGAAAATCGACAGACGTAAATTTATTACAGGGGCCGCGGCACTGCCGTTAATGAGTACACTTCCCAATATTTCATGGGCAGAAGCCACAGGGACACCCTGGAACGGTAAGTCATTTATATTTGATGCCATGGGTGAACTTCGTGATGTTTATGATGAAAGCCTGGTGGATGAAATATTGGCCGCAGGCACGCGATCAATGTGCATCACTCTTTGCGATCCTAAAGTGCAGGAACAAGAAGCTTACGACCTGACTATGGAATGGATATTGATATATAATGAATTCCTCGACCGTAAGAACCAATATTATATACGCACAACGACTGTGGGTGATATTGCCAAGGCAAGAGCGACAAATAAAATTGCGGTCTTTTACCTGACGCAAAATTCAACTCATTTCAGACGCGACCTTGATAATGTCGATATATTTTATAATCTTGGTCTGCGCTCAAGCCAAATTACTTATAATCATCAAAATTGGGCCGGGGCAGGGTGCGAAGAAACAAATGGATCGGGCCTTACAATATTTGGCCATGAGCTTGTCGAAAAAATGAATGACATTGGCATGCTTGTCGATGCATCACATTCTAATGAAGCAACAACGCTTGATACCATTAATGCCTCAAAGGAACCGATGATAATTTCACATACCTGTTGCAAGGACCTTTTTGATCATCCGCGAAATGTGCCGGATAATATTTTGCGACGCCTTGCGGATAAAGGCGGTCTTGTCGGCATTACGCAGATGCGCGGTTTTGTGACAAGGGATCAGAATACCGAAAAATATTATGATCATATCATGCATGCTATTAACGTTTGCGGTATTGATCACGTATGCATTGGCTCAGACCGCGATCATCGCCGACTTACCATGTCGGAAGAATATATCGCCGAACTTATCGCCGAAGAAGGCCATATCAACGCTGAAGAATACCCGCTTTACTTCGAAGACCTGAACGGCCCGCGCCGTATGGAAGTGATCTGGGATGCGCTAAAGGGCCGCGGACTTTCGGAAGGCCAGCTTGAAAAAGTAATGGGACAGAATGTTTATGATATTTATGAGAAGGTAATAGGTTAAAAAAAGCCTCGCCAGCCTGATTTGCCAACAAAGATATTTTCTGTTACGGTCCCTGAACAATAAAATAAGAATTCAAAATTCTATTATTCTAAGGGGAATATCTGTGGGAAAAACACTCATTTTACTTTATGGGGTAGCGTGCTACTTCACTTTCTTTTTAACGTTTTTATACTTAATAGCATTCGTCGGCAATTTCGACATGATACCGTTCGTGACAAAAACCATTGATAGTGGAGACGTAGGCGCACTCGGTCCATCACTACTAACAAACATTGCATTGGTCAGCTTATTTACATTAACTCACAGCGTTATGGCGCGCCCTAAGTTTAAAGACAAATGGACCAAAATTATACCGCAAGCAGCAGAACGTAGCACATACGTTCTTGTCAGTAGTCTTTGTCTTATTGCAATTTATGTTTATTGGCAACCAATGACGGATATTGTTTGGCAAACGGCTGATAGCACATGGATTATGGTGCTCTGGGCGGCGCTACTTGGTGGTTTTGGAATTGTTCTTATAACGACTTTTATGATTAATCATTTTGAACTATTCGGTTTGATGCAGATTTACAAGAATTTCACTAAAAGTGGTGAAGTAAATGTAAAGTTTGTTCAGCCATTATTTTATAAACTTGTTCGTCATCCACTTTATACAGGATTTATTATAGCCTTTTGGTCTACACCGGAAATGACAGTGGGGCATCTTCTTTTTGCAACACTATTCACCGCGCAGATATTAATAGCAATCCCACATGAAGAAAAAGATTTAGCGGATGCACTCGGTGATGACTATAAAGATTACACAGACCGCGTACCGATGCTTTTTCCTTTTTTAAAGCTCTAATAACAAAAACCTGTTTATTTCTAAAAGGCGCTCTTGAAGGGCGCCTTTTTTTCATCTAGGGTACTGTTAAAATATAACGGGAGCAAATAATGAAAAGACGTGATTTTTTAACGGGAGCAGCGGCACTACCGCTTATGGCGACGATACCAACGGCCTTTGCCATGGGGCAGGCGAGTGATCCTAACTTTACACCGGCTTTGGTCGGTAAGCCATGGGACCCGAAGCGTAATGCTATGGTTTTTGATGCTATGGGCGAAATCAGAGATTCATTTACCGATGAATTGATTGAAGAGATCTTGGCCGCCGGAATGCGTTCTATTGCCGTTACGTGCGGTAATCCGCGACAACAAAACCAATCTATTGAGCAAAATTTCCAGTCTACACTTGAAGAAATGTTGTGGTTTGACAATCATATTGCGGAAAAATCCAAATATTATCTGAAAGGCACATCAACTGCCGATATTGACCGCGCCAGAGCGGAAGGTAAAATTGCTATTTTTTACCTGACACAGAATTCAGAACATTTTATGCATGACCTGGATAATGTTGATATGTTCTACGGTATTGGGCAGCGCGTTTGCCAACTTACTTATAATTATCAAAATATGGCAGGTTCCGGGTGTATGGAACGACATGGATCTGGAATTACCAGATTTGGCGGACAGCTCATTGAAAAGCTTAATGAACGCGAAATGATGATTGATCTTAGCCATTCCAATGTTCAAACGGCACTTGATGCCATAGAGATTTCAGAAAAACCGATCCAGATATCTCACACCACTTGTTATGATGTTAGTCCAAATCCACGCGGTATGCCTGATGAAGTTCTTAAAAATCTTGCTGATAAAGGCGGCACGGTCGGCATTACCCAAATGCGCACCTTTATGACACTTGAGCGCTACGGTATGGTTCACCTTTATTTCGATCATCTTATGCATGCGATTAATGTGGCAGGTATTGATCATGTGGGCATTGGCTCAGACCGCGATCATCGCCGCTTGGAAGTAACCCCGGAATATTTGGAAGAGATGCAGCGCGAGCAGGGACCACTGTTCGATGTAAGGCGTGTGCCACTTTATTTTGAAGAACTAAACAGCCCACGCCGCATGGAAGTGATCTGGGATGAGCTTATCAAACGTGGCCTTTCAGAAGACGATGCTGAAAAAGTAACCGGCCTTAATTTCTATAACCATTATAAACGGTTGATTGGGTAAGGTTATGAGAGTTCTTACTTTAATAATTAGCCTGTTTTTAAGTGCCACAACACTGCTTGCCCAGGAACCAGAATATATCAAAGGCCCGGTTTTTGATTTTGTTGAAACGGTGCGCGTTGATGCGGATATGGTTGTGCCTAAAGATACGGTGCTTAAGGTGGTTTATGATACTTACCGCGGCGCGGAAGCTGGGAAAATAAATAGCACTTTTTTATCGGCGGCAAGATTTATCAATATGCATGTTGATGCCGGACATCCGCAGGAAAATATTAAAGTTGCTATTGTTGTCCACGGAAGCACTTCACTTGATGTAACGCAGGATTTTTATTACGGTGAAAAATATGATGGTGCAAAAAATGCCAATGCTGCCGTTCTTGAAGCCCTTATTAGAGAAGGCGTCCAAATTTATATCTGCGGTCAATCAGCCGCCTTTCGCGGCGTAACACGGGAAAATATACTGCCCGGTATAAAATATTTACTCAGCGCCATGACTGCTCATGCCATGCTACAAAGTCAGGGATACGCGCTTATCCCTTGGTAAACTATAGTGATCCTGGATATTTAGAAGCAATACTCGATGCATATGCTGAAAGGTCCATACGTGCGTCTTCAAGCTCACCTTGTAATTGCGGCAGATGCTGCATTATGCGGCCACGCTCTTCTGCCATTTCCTTAAGCGTTAATGCATATTCGATGCGCTCTTGAGTGGTCATTTCAACTGTTGCCAGCGCGATGGCGTCTACAGTTAGTTGATGATCTAGTGCATCAAGACCTTCAATCGTGTTTTGAATGGTGTTATCCAAATCGGATACTCGGACTTCTCTGTTACGCAGTCCGCGGCCATCTTGATAAGCAGAAAGGAAGTTGTTCTCGAGTTCCATCGGGCAGACATTATTATATCTGACATTACGGCGCCCGAGATCAAATCCACGTCTTGGCATACAAAATAACCTAAGACCCTGATCGCGTCCTATAAGATATTGATCCATATCCGGTGCAACACCAAATTCAGCACAAGCTTCACCGCGCTTGGCAAGTTGTTGTTCGGTCAGACCTGCACTGCCATCCTGAAAGCCAATTGTCCGCCAGTCAGCGACAAGACATTCATTTTCATTCATCATTTTGGCACAGCTACTAAGCATAACAAACAACGGTAGCATTAGCAGGGGGGCATATTTCATGTGTTATTCTCCAATTTATGATCCGATATTGTCAGATCGCGGTTAATAAGCCGTAAAAAGAAGGGTAGAAATGAGTAATTCTATTATGACCTTACCTATTGCTGTGATAAATAAGAAGTCTTACATGGAGAAAAAACTATGTTTAAAAATATCATTTCCGTACTGACCTTAGTGTATTTTGCCAATATAACGACAAGTTATGGCCAAGAAGCAAATGACGTTCCACATTTTAATACCGAAGATGACTATTTAGCTACTATGGACCTGGATGCTATTGAAATCCGGGTCGAAAAACTCAGCGATACCCTTTATGTCCTTGATGGTATTAGAGGGTTTGGTAATATTTTGGCATCGATTGGTAAAGACGGCGTGCTGATCGTTGATGATGATGCCGAAGCTAATATTCCAAAAATCAAAGCCAAGATTAAAGAACTCGGTGGCGGTGACGTTGATTTCACGATCAACACCCATTGGCATTTTGACCATAGTAACGGCAACAAAGCTATTGGGCCCGGCGGCTCATGGATTGTTTCCCAGTCAAATTCCCGCAAAATGATGTCGTCAGATCAATCAATTTTTATTCCGTATGCCCTTGAAATGGGTCAGCCAGCTTACGAGGATGATGCTCTTCCGGTGCTGACTTTTGATAACACAATGCAGTTTCATTTTAACGGTGAACAAATTGACCTGCTACATTTTGGTCCGGCTCACACCACGGGCGACGCCGCGGTTTATTTTAGAAAACATAATATCGTCCATATGGGTGATGTTTTCAATAATAGCGGATTTCCATTCATTGATGCTGGCAATGGTGGTTCAATAGATGGTTTTATCCATTTTTGCAGTGAAGTACTCAAAGCAATTAATAAGGACACAGTAATTTTCCCCGGCCACGGAACTAAAGCGAACTACTCAGAATTTGAAGCTTACATAGGAATGCTGACAACCATACGCGACAGAATTAAAAAGCTAATCGATGACGGTGCAACTCTTGACCAAGTTCAGCAAGCTAATGTTACAGAAGGGTGGGATCTCGGTGGTTCACAAGGTTTTATAAACCGTGCCTATACAAGTTTGACAAAGTAAGACATTATTTCTTTTTAACAAATTCAGTGAGGATTACGATGTGCTGACCTTCAACGCGGCCTTCTATGTGGGCTTCGTTATCCGGTACTAGTGATATATTGCGAACTGCCGTGCCTCGTTTGGCTGTGAAGCCAGCACCCTTAACATTAAGGTCTTTAATCAGCACCACAGTGTCACCAGCGGTAAGGGCGGCGCCATTGCTATCCTTATGAATTACGGCGGCTTCCTCAGGCTTAACGGCGCCCGCATTTGCCCAAGCAGCCGTTTCATCATCCAGATAAAGCATATCCAGAAGATCTCTGGCCCATGCTTCGTCCGTTAGCTGGTTCAGCATACGCCATGCTAGCACCTGCACAGCTGGGACGGGGGTCCACATGCTGTCACTTAAACAGCGCCAATGATGGACATCAGACTTATGCGGGTTTCTACAAATATCACAAAGAAGCACGCACTGATCTGCGCTTCCGTCACTATCAGGACCTACTTCAAATATTTCGAGCTTTTCAGTAGAAGAACAAAGCTCGCATTTGCTTTGTGCGCGATCATTTAGGTCGTCTTTAATTGTCATTGTCATTAAACTCAACAGAGAGAAGTTCTACGTCACCTTCGAAGGTCGCGGTTCTTAAATCACCAATGCCTTCGACATTGACGGTATTGATCTGATCGGTCCAAATATCACGTAGTGCATTATGTATCATTGTAAGCCCTTTGATATCTTCGGGAGCTTTTACTTCCTGATAGACCCAAAAATAAATACGTTCGATCTCATGACCAACCGGTTTAAGTTTTAATTCTTCACCGTCAAGTGGTTTTATAGCAAAGCGTTGACCAACATAATTGGCAAACAGTTCCTGTGAATCGGCAGAGTTTCTAATGTCAGCTTTTTTATCAAACAGCATTTGCACCGCATGCTCGGTATCATGTAGGTAGAAACGGTGCATCACTTCCAGATTACCGGTATTTTTATTAAACAGCACCTTGGTAATCGCCGAACGAAGCTGATGGGCATATGCGGGTGTTACCGAGGTACCGGATATCAGCACGGCCATTATTACAATGAATAGTCGTTTCATTAATTATTATCTTCCTTGTTTTTTAGCTCTGTCTTTATATCATGCATGATATCACGTTCCTTAAGCCCTCTACGGCGAGGTGGATTTTTAAAGGTTTCAATACGTGAAGGAATAATGCGGCGTGGATAATGATTGTTTTCAATATCAACGTCCGCTGTTTCCCAACGTGGATCAATAACCACCTGCGCAAGTTCTTTATCAAGAACAAGAAGCTTTTTCACTGAGTTATAACTACGGCGCCAGATTTCAGCTGGGATATTGTAATTTTCCTTTGAGCCATCTGTATAAGTAAGCTCAAGAAGAATAGGCATCACTAGCCCACCTTTATTGGAAAATTCTAGAACATAGTAATTCTTGTCTTCTTCCACAGCGCGGGTGAAAGTTGCTTTTTCAATATCGTCCAGACCATTTAAGAAATCAAAATATGAATTGCGTTCTTTATTAGTCACTGTGAACTGGTCATTTTCATCATGAAAGTCACGCACGTCAGGATTACGGTCAACCCATGACATCATGCCTTCTTGCTGATTACGTGTACTAAACACAGATGACGGCTTGGCGTTATTTTCATTTCTGCGGCGGCTAAAATCAATGTCAGGATCTTTCGTGTCCATACGCATGGCATAAATATGATCAAGCGAGATATCCACATGATCAGTAGTATAATACCAACCGCGCCAGAACCAATCGAGATCAACTCCCGATGCTTCTTCCATAGTGCGGAAGAAATCAGACGGAGTAGGGCGCTTAAACATCCAGCGTCTTGAGTATTCTTTAAAAGCAAAATCGAATAGATCACGGCCAAGGATTGTTTCTCGCAGGATATTGAGCGACATAGCAGGCTTGGTATAAGCATTGGGGCTAAATTGCAGGATGCTATCTGATTGTGTCATGATAGGAACCTGATTTTCAGACTTCATATAATCTATAATATCACTTGGTTCTGGATTAAGGTCATAAGTGGAAACATTAACATAGTCCCATTCCCTTATGGCGACACCATCAAGATAGGTATTAATGCCTTCGTCCATCCATGTCCATTGACGTTCATCTGAATTCACCGTCATGGGGAAATACATATGGCCAATTTCATGAATTACCACACCGATCAAAAATTCTTTTTCCGCCGCCGTATAGGTCCATGTACCGTCATCATGCAAAATGCTGCGCGGACCATTAAAGGTAATCATCGGATATTCCATGCCGCCAATTGCCGTGGGCGCGCTTACTGAAATAGCAACCGGGTAGGGATAATCAAATGTTACCCGTGAATATGTTTCAAGCGTATGAATAACAACTTCCGTTGAATATTTCTGCCATAAATCACCGCCTTCTTTGGGAAAATATGACATTGCCATTACAAATGGGTTTATAGCACCGCCTTGATTATAACCTTTGGCATCCCACGCAAATTTGCGCGATGACGTCCAAGCAAAATCACGAACATTTTCCGCTTTAAAGTGCCAGCTTTTACTTTCTGACGTTCCCTCTTTTTCATTTTCAAGTGCTTCTTCTGGGGTAACAATAAGAACGGGTCGTTCTGCCGTTTTGGCTTGCTCTAAGCGGTCCTGTTGCCGTTGTGTTAGAACATCATCAGGATTTTGAAGAATACCTGTTGCCCCCATTATATAATCAGCAGGCACTGTTATCGTCACATCAAAGTCACCAAATTCCTGCGTGAACTCACCCGCGCCTAAAAATTCTTTCGCGGTCCATGCTTCATAATCGGTGTAGGCGCTCATGCGCGGGTACCACTGCGCTATTGCATAAACATACCCGCCGCCTTCTATTTCATCATTGGGGAAATTCTCATATCCGCCGCGACCGCCCATAAGGTTGGAATCTATGACGTTAAAGGCGTAATCAACGCCAAACTGATAGCTGCTGCCGGATTTTAACGGGGTAGGAAGATCAACACGCATTTTTGTGCCAACC
>Ga0233449_1002189_pt1 | contig 15969 bp, 17 predicted proteins | sample SI_124_October20_FD_183012 | JGI IMG/M metagenome (GOLD analysis project Ga0233449, IMG submission 183012) | Seawater microbial communities from Saanich Inlet, British Columbia, Canada - SI_124_October2016_200_MG | ecosystem: Environmental > Aquatic > Marine > Inlet | place: Canada: British... | reverse complement strand
CATCATCTTCCCAAGTTAACTCTTCAACATAATTGAATTCCCAAAACCATTGTTTTCCAACTACTTCAACATCAAATGCTTTGTCTTCAGCAGGAATGTTCCAAACAATAGAACTCGAAGATGTTGCAAGAACAGTAAGCCAAACAACAAGAATAGTAGGAATTACATAAAATGCAATTTCTAAACGAGTATTATGTCTTTCAACAGGGAATGAACCAACCTCTATGTGGTCTATTTCAGTTGTATCTGGTTCTACTCCGGCGCGGAAGCGCAAAATAGAGTAAAATAAGATTCCGAAGGTGACTATACCTACGATATCTGACCAAAACATGAACTTATCATAGAGCAAGGAGAAAACAGTGTCTTCAGCAATCATTGTACCACCTTGTTCTAACCCCCGCCGATACCGACTTTAAGCATTTGTTGAGGCCAACATAAAACTATATTGATTTGCATCGACATAGAATTGTTCCCAGTACCTCATTATTTTGTAATTCTTGATGTAATAGTAGTAACAAAGTGGCATTTATTCATAATCCCGCCAAAGATATTTTTCAATCAATTATTAGGACAATTTTATTGATAAAAACAAGGTTCTTTGCCTAGCACCAATACGCGTTGTTTGATGGAACTATCTAGATGTGTTCAAACAACTCTCGATGGTCGATTATTATTGGATATTGAAGTTCAACCAGGTTCTAGCCGCCAAGGGATTATTGGACTCAATCAATGGCGCTCAAAATTGTCAGTTGCAGTTAAGGCAGAGGCACAAAAAGGTAAGGCCAATGAAGCGGTATTGCATATTTTGGCAAAAACATTATCGCTGGCTAGAAGTGATTTAGAAATTGTATCAGGACAAACCGCTCGCTCAAAAAGAGTGAGTGTCAAGTCTATCACGATTGAAATATTACTTTCAAGATTGGATGAAGCAATCTTACAAAACGGTGAATGAAATGAACGATGTTCAGTTGAGGTATAACATGGCGGGACAGGCCCTGTCAATATTACAACAGGATAATTTACTTGGAATCCCAATAATTGTAGAGGGAAAAAAAGATACCGCCGCATTAAGAAAACTCGGTTTTACGGGTATGATTGAGCAATTGAATAGGGGCTGGGATTTGGATCGGTTTTGCACATATTTGTTTGAGAAATACGGTACGAGAAATAGCCAAGGAGGTGCTGCGGTTGAACTGCTAATGGACTGGGATAGAACCGGTGGCCGTTTACAAAAAACCCTCATTGGAAAGTTACAAGCATTGGATGTAAAAATAAGCCAAGAAACAAGAAAAGTACTTTCTAAAGCACTTAATCCAGAGACAAAATATATTGAATCATTAAGTTCATTAGGTCTTGAAGAATTTATTCAGTAGCAGGTTTTGGCAAACCATCTTCCTTGACGGTGTTTAGAACAACGTGGGTAAATGATCTTGTCACTCCATCAAGCGTAAAAACAGTCTTCGTCAAGTCGTCCAAATCAGCACGATTTTTCACTCTCGCCAGTACCATTGAATCCCAATCACCTGTTACATCGTAAACAGCGAAGACTCTAGGGTCGGAAGAGATTATTTTTTGCACAGGAATCATCTTTCCTTTTTCTATCCTTAATCCGGCCATAATTGTCATGCTCCAGCCAACACTCTCTGGATCTAAAACAACCGAATAGCCCTTTATCACACCGATTCTCTCCAGACGCTTCAATCGATTTGTGATAGTTCCTTGTGCAACTCCAACAGTCCTTGCTAATTCTCTTTGTGAAGCGCGGGCATCTTGTAATAATGCAGCAATAATCGCCTTATCTGTCTCATCCAATTCCATTTGGCTCACATCCCTCGCTTAATTCCCATCGCTTTCAACACTTCGCAATTGTTTTTCTTGTATTGGCAACGGATTTGATAGGCGCAAATGTTGTGTCCAACCACCTAACTCCTCTATTTGCATCATCAAAGAAAAACTCAAATCCTCATCTTGTCTTTGTTTGAACGAAATAGAAAATTCATATTGATTTCCTGCATTGATTTCCAATTGATTGAATTTACCACGTCCTTTCCAAGGGGGATTAACATCGAGATTGGTGATTGAAACCTTCTGATTCCCCGCTTTGATAGAGACGACAATTGAATTCGTAGAGGAATTTTTCCAACCGACATTAATCTGTGGCATCCCCTTTTCTCGTGTTTTGGAATTGGAAAATACGATATTGGCGACAATAGTTGTCAATAGTATTAGCATTACGGGCATCAAGAAATCCGATGATTGAGGATTTGACCATTTATTTGGAAGTGGAGAGTTATACAATGCTAGAAGGCGTGTTGTTTCATCATCACTTTCCACATTGCCAAAGAATGCCAAAGTGATGTGCCAACCCAATGGTTTTTCTTGTAAATCAACACCAGCAGCAATTAAATGTTCTTTTGGAATTATCCATGTCGTATTAGTGATGTTATTTGACTCAACAGAAAAACCAACTTCTGGCTTCATATCGCGAATTAAATTCTTAACTTGCCTACCATGAACATCTTCGGCATTGTCTTCACTAAGGAAAATGTACAACATTGTATCATCACTCAGATTGACCAGAGGTTCTAATTCAGCTTGTATTTTTATCTCATATTCCTCTTTTTGATTAACGGTCAAGAGAATTTCGCCTGATAATTCAAGAACGACCTCTTGAGTTGATAGATTCTGTGCCTGCTGAATCGCTGTGTCAATATCTTGGTATTGTTCAACATTTGAATTCAATACATATTGTGCTTGATCTTGCGATTGTTGTTGCATTGCAAGTTGGCCTGCTCTCGCTTTTGCATCATCATCGGGCCAATCAGAATCGGTTTCATCTGACCATAACCACCAACTTAGAGGAAGAACATCATCTCGATTGTTATATTCTCTCCACATATCCAGATTCTCATTATCATCCGCATTCGGTGTGTCTTCAATGAATTGTTCAACCAATACAATTTCTTTGCCAATAGGATTAGGAATTGCGCTAGAAGCCCAAATACTTTCAATTGATTCTGTTTGAGCAGAAGCAGAAAATACAACTGGAGATAACAGTAGTAAGGATATTACTATTGTAATTATCAGGGGATGAGAATTATTTTTGGAACATGTTTTTTTCATAACACTCCCTCATTCTTCTTCGTCTTCAAATATGAAAGGCAATCCCAATTTATATCGCAATATATCCTTTCCGACATTGTCTATCATCATGGTGATTCTCGCACCAGACCATGCGGATACAACATGTTCAACTCCATCGATAACACATCCAAATAACAGTGGTCCTGGTTCAGGTGCCTTGAGTTTCAATTCTTCAGTGAATTCTTCGATTAACGGAGCCCAACCCTTCAACAAACGGCTAAGTGTTTGCTGTGAAATGTTGAGTAATACATCTCCCATGTGCTGTTGTATTGCAGGTATTGTTTCTTGTCTAGTACGCCACGTACCTTTTTTCTCAGTAAAAACCGGTAGCCCGACATGAATAATTTTCATCGGATGGAATGTTCCCTGTGGCCAAATATTTCCTTTTTTATTCGGGCATTGCTGCATGAAGATTCTTTCGAATGCCATTTTCGGAGCAATATTTGTTCTCTTACCTCTATGCCACCATGACCACCCAGGGTCATTCAATTTGTATCTTGATACCGCTTCATCAATTATGTCCTTAGATGCAGGGAAAATGGAATGGCGATCTGGGCGGGGTTGATCTAACAATTTTGGTTGCCAAGTAGATTCTGATGGCAATGCCCGTTTGTGGATGAATGTTCGTGCAATACCTTGAGGAGTAGCATCTTTTTTGTGCATCAACATTGCAACAAAGAAACCACCTGTGTCGTTGTCCTGATGTCGTAATCTGCGACAAAGTGGTAGTAGGGATTCAATTTCAAGTTCTTTCTCAAGGTTGATTTCTGATTCTAGTTCAGTATTATCTGCCAATTTCATCCGCTTTTGCGGAGATAAATGAACAGGTTTTAGAAGAGGTAATTCCGGTATTGTACCGTCAAAACCAACGATTTGTCCTTGTTCATTTAGTATGTCCCAATCTTTCAAACCCTTTTGTAAAGTTAATCCAGGAACTAATTTTTCATCGATTGGAACTAATTGTAAATAGGGTAGTTGTCGTAATAATTCAGCGACCACCGCTTCATTTTCAACAGGATCTATGCTACAAGTTGAAAGCATTAATTTGCCTCCAGGCACCAACAAACTTGCACCACGTGCAACGATGTCAACTTGTAATTTGAATAATGCTCTACCATTTTTCGGCGTCCATTTCCACCATAGATTGCGGTTTTTCCGCGTAGTCGCATTTCCTGTACAAGGAACATCTGCAACAATCGCATCAAAACCCGGAGGAGGAATTCTTCCAAGATGGCGACCATCATGTTGTGAAATTAGCATATTACTCAGGGCCAGTCGACCACGATTACTCACTAACATATTGAGGCGACCAGAAACCGGCTCATTTGCTACGACAACACCACTCGGAGCAATAACTTCAGCAATTTGAGTTGCCTTTGAACCGGGAGCAGCGCACATGTCTAGTATCAATTGTTGAGGTTGTGGTTGTAACAAAGCAACTGGAAGCATACTAGCCGCTTCTTGTCTTGTTATGCGACCAGAATCATGCAAGATTGTCATCATATGTTTTGTTTTTTTATCAGCAGCTTTACCTCGTTCAAAAGGCATTTGGAAAGCATTATTTTCACCTAACCATGAAAGAGGAGTCGCACCTAAGTCACTAATTTGTTTAATCGTCCATTCACTATCATTACGATTTGAAGTGATTCGCAATGTCTCTGGTAGAGCAGTTGTAGCAACCTCTAACCATTCATCCATATCATATCCAAGACTATTCGCAAGTCCTGCTAAAGGGGAGTCTTTAGCCGCATCGAGGAGTTCCTCATCATGCCAACGGTCAGCCCCCATCGACACTGCCATCACTCTTCGACCCTCATACTTTCCGCCATGCTCAAGGGCTGAATGCCTGTGCCACATACAATGTTGGGAGATGATGTGCCTTGGCTTGTGCCATTATTTGCCATTTCATTAATGGCTTGGCCTATGGCTGCCACGGTAGAAAAAAAGAGTATTGAAAAAGGAAAATGGTTGAAAACGATTCACAATTATTTACCAGTATTATTTCTCACATTAATGATATTAGACCGCATTATAGCAGTTCTCAATAATGATTTATCGCATTCAGATATTGCAAAATATAATGCTGGTTCGAATCCGATGAATGGCGGTGCATGGATGACCTTTTTGAGAGGAGATGGTCTTCCGGAATTGGTCTTAATGTCATTATTATTATTTTCATTATTCGTCAATAGATTACCGAGTATTTCTCAAAGCCCTAATCGCATAAAAGAGTTAGTTAGGTATAGAGTAATGTGCTTTGTTTCATTGGTTGCATTATTTTCATTTACAGTATTTTTTCCAGATAGCGCATATCAAAATGCAGATTCATTGACTTCACAGTCAACGTGGCCTACTGAGGGAATTGGTCCATTTTGGTATGGATTATTGACAGTTACAATTCTAATTGTTGCAGCGGAATTATTTGCTGCTAGTACGATTGTGGAAAATGACTTGGGGCTTGTAAAATTGGCAACAAAGGCGAAATACAAACTTGCTATTATTTTCCCAATAACAATATTTCTTTTTACGAAAACAGATGCAATACAAAATTTGAACTCAACATTTTGGTTAGATCTAGAGCATTACTATGAACTTATTTTCATAGCTGTGTTCCTACATATGGCAATTAGTTTTGCAACAATATTAGAGCCTGCAAAATATTTGGATTCAAAATTGGGCGCAGGAGGCGGTAAGACGAAATCACTGATAATTACTTCAATTTCAGCATTCTTCTTTTTGGCAATAGTGTCCATAATATTCGCTCAATCAATGGATAGCATTTCTGGTAATGGTGAAGTACTGATGGCTATTTGGTTAGTTTTTTCTATAATATTAATTTGTGTGATTGCGATGTTTTTCCCGACTATGGGCTTTGATGCAACCCCGAGGCCGGAATTGTGGTGGATAAGATTGGTAATGAGTATCTCACCATTATTTGTTGCAGCATTTTCGCCCTATGTCTTGATTTTATTACCAGCCATTTGGTTTTCGTTAGCGCTATCATTAGTAATTCCATGGTATGTTGAAGAAGACGTGAAAGATACTAATTCAACACAACTGAATATCACCTTTGTTCTGGTGGCACTATTTGCTCTACTCATCGTTCCAAATATATTGTATCAGTTGAATATGCAATTGATAGTGGCATGGTTACTAATGCCTCTAGTTCCTCTTCTGATGAGTTCAGTTTTGTTATTTCAAGCGCGAAAACAAAATCCAACCAGTTGATAATTGTCTATGAAATTAGAATTATGCTGCAATAAACGGCAATTACTACTCTATCGTCGTCGCGCTTCTTATTAGTGTAACAGATTGGCTTTGTGAACGGAGTTCACCAACTCCAAGGGATGGGACCCTAATATGACTAGAGCATTTAGAGAAGGCGTAGATAGAAGTCGGCGAGTACAACAACCGGCAAGAAGAAGAACTTGGAAACCATTTAGAGATTTGCAAGGATTATCGAATAGGACTGTGACAATCGGTAATGCGATGGGTCCACTTTCAGATATTCCTGCAATGGTAACCATTGAAAACGAACACTGGATTTTTCAAAGAATTGAAGAAGGCGTTCTATACAACTTAACTCATAGATTAATTATCCACGAAGAAGGTAAGCCAAAAACGATTGGTGCAACATCAGGTATGGAAACTGCAATGCAAGTAGCCCAAGCGATGGCTTCAAAGGAAGGAAAAATAGTATTGATCAAGCCTTTGTGAAATCATTGCAATAGCAATGATTCAAATCAAGCAAAAATATTCCAAATTGCTGCTGCAACGCCTTGGTTTACAAGGTAAAAGAATACTGAAATTGAGATACAAGTAAAGTATACTTGACCCTTGGTAATTTTCCAAGCATGTTCTGATTCTTCATCAAAATAACGAATTAAACCAGCAGCTTGCTGGATTCCACTGCCATCGGACTTCTTCTTCTTCGCAGCCATTGCAACCATTGTGGCCCAGCCGCCACCCCCTTATCAACGCGACCCGCAAACACATTGGTTGAGAAAGCACTCATTCTTCTTCAATAATTTGCGACATTCCAGCGATAATTACATCTTTTTCAGTCAATACTTCAACATCTTCCTCAGATTCTGATAAGTCCACAATATCCACATTTTCGTCATCGTCAATTGGTAAAATATGACCGTCGGGAAGTTCGTCTTGGAGTAATTGCTCATCCGATTCTATTTGCGATGATGGGTCAGCATTGATTAACGAAGCCTCAACTCTAGCCAATGCACGTTCTACAGCAGGTGAATTATCATCTGCATGTGCAGCTCTTGCAACTTCTAAATCATGTATTGCACTTTGCAGAGATGCATTCGACATTTTGTGATCAAAACCCTTCTTATTCTTATTCATGGTAACTCGCTTGTCAACTTTGTTTGTTCGTTCTGCCAATACTGCAATTCGTTCTTCCATATTGGATGAAGCAACCTGCATTAGATTACGCCAGGACTTTTCATTTTCTTCAAGAGAAATTGATTCCTTGTGCAACATTTTTCTCGCACTTCGTAGATGACTAAATTCCCATGGATTATGTGAGAGGGTTGCCACTAAATCAAAAATAATTCTTGCACGTTCTTGTAATGGTCCAGTGATTTCAATCCTGTTCAAATATCCTGAATTAAATAGCCCAGCACCCCAATATGAACTTGAATCAACTGAAATTGAGATTGAACTACTTTTGCAGGTTAATTGCCAAACTTGCTCATTAAATGAAGGAGGTTGTACGAAAAAAGGGGTATCCGGTTGAGACAACTGTGAAATTAACCTAATTGCAACATTTCCAAGATAAACAGGTTTGCCGACATGGAAATGTTTGCTACGTAATAAGTTACTTTCTGGCTCAACTTTATGGTCGGAGTTGGCCTTTTTGACTTGAGCATAGAGCAGACTTGTACCTAAGTCAAGTGCCCCCCTCATATCTCCTATGTGCTGGCTTATAGTCAATCAATTCAACGGTAAATAATATTATTTTAATCAAAGAATTGAAGTGTGAGCGCCGTTTTCCGTAAACATAGGTGAGTGCATGGCTAGCAAGGGAACTGATTCAAAAATAGATAAATTGTCAGCATTACCTAATGTTAGTGCAGCATCTGCAAAAAAACTGGTTGCTGCCAAAATTGATAGCGTTGCCAAATTAGCAAAATCAACATCATCAGCCCTGCAAAAGGCAGGATTAAGTGCAGCGGTTGCTGGAAAAGTTCTCACTGCAGCAAAGGCAGCAAACAAGGTTACTAGCGCTGCTAAGAAAGCGCCTGCAAAGGCCAAGAAAGCGGCAACAGCGGCAAAATCATCCGCTAAGAAAACTTCAACTAAAGCAAAGGCTGCTGCCAAGAAAGCGCCTGCAAAGGCTAAGAAAGCGGCAACAGCAGCAAAATCATCTGCTAAGAAAACTTCAACTAAAGCAAAGGCTGCCGCCAAGAAAACAACTGAAAAGGCCAAGAAAGCGGCAACAGCGGCAAAATCATCTGCTAAGAAAACAACTGCAAAGGCTAAGAAATCAGCAAAAGAATCTCCAAAGAAAATTAGTAAGGCGGCAAAAGCTACAGCTTCAAAAGCGAAGAAGGCAGTTAATGATGCAGGTAGAAAAGGTGGAACGATTAAAGTTCCAAAGAGCGTAAACCAGATGGATTGGATGAAGCGCTTGAGAAATCGTTGAATTCAGTTATCTGCAATCACAATAAACAAAAGCCGATTGGCTTAGTTATCTATTATGCCGAGGCGTAAGTACGGAAAATTACGCAAAACGGTTGAATTGCCCGCAAAAGAAAATTGTTCACGCTGCCGCTCTGGAAAATACTGTCCAATAGTAGGTCATGTTGGTCAACAAGTACTTCCCCGTAGAGAATGGTCTGGGCCTGAATCAATCTCCAAGCGAAAACAAAAGCGTAATTGAATCAAATTCCGACTGAACTTGTCGTCGGTGTTGTTTCGATTAATTCTTCAACATCTTGTTGTTGTTGTGCCGCTTCTGCTTCAATGGTCTTTCGAGTTGACTGAGCGCGGTGATATACTTCGCGTAGAGTTTGGTCTGAGATGTCTAGGTAATGTCGTGTTGTTGCAATGCTAGAGTGGCCTAACAACCTTTGAATTGAAACAAGGTCAGCCCCTCTTTCAAGCAATCCAGTAGCAAAATTATGCCTCAATACATGCGGCGTTAGTTTTCCTTTCGGAATTGAAGATTCAACGGCCAAGGTGTCCATCAGCCTTTGCACTCCACGTGGCTGTAATCTTCTGCAACGAGTATTGAGTAAGAATGCTAACTCAGATTTTGCAGCTCTTTCATTTCGTATTGGCAGCCATGCTCTGATTCGTTCAAGTGTTCTATCTGTGAATAAAACGAGGCGATCCTTTTCGCCCTTTCCTTCAATAACTTTAGCTGAACCATCTTCAAAATCAATATCGCCAATGTCTAGATTACAAATTTCACTTACTCTCAATCCGGTATCTAACAACATGACTACTACTAATGATGCTACAGCGTTTTCACTTAACCGAGAAGCCTCCAAGACCATTGATAATTCACTTCGAGATAATACTCTTGGCAATCTCTTTCCAGTCTTCACTCTCCCAATATGGTCTGGCCATATTTGCCCAAGCCATTTCATCAAATGTTTTGCTGCAGCGAGTTTTGCATTGAAAGTGGTAGGTCTCAGTTCAATTTGAGTGTGAACCCAACGGTCAATCCTACCATTGAGCGGTTCCATTCTCGCTGCCAGTTCAAGAATTGTAAGTGTGTCATAATCTTGTTGTGATAGTATGTTTTCTCCAGGCAATGTGGTTTCTATCAAACTTCTAAGATGGCACATGTAATTTCGGCGTGTATTTTCAGACTTATTTTCAACACGTAATTGCTGTTGATAACAACTAATCCAATCAAGGTCTTGCAAGTGAAATAATCGGTTTGGAAGACTTAGCGATTCAGCATCCAATCTTAGTTGGCTTGGCTTAATTGCTTTGCGTGACCGCATCTTTCTTCCTCCGCGTTTTTTTGGCGAAAATCGCCTACCGCCGAAGCGGCCGTACATCCCATTTGCCCCTAAGAGCATTAAGGAGGACAATGACCTCTCATAAGAAGCCACCGCGCGCAATCACCAAATTTCACTATACCGTTTGTCGGATAATATTGGCAACGCTGTATTAAGAAATCGGAAGACACTGAACAAATAATATCAAATTTGACAATTATTCTACGCCATTCGGCACATCTTGGTTTCCTTCAACAGCATTTTCATCCGTATATTCACCGATTGCTTGTTTTAAAGATGAGCGAAGTTCAGTAAGTTCACCATAGCAAATTAGAATATCAGCGTATCTTAATTGTAATTCTGAATCAGGATTCCAAATCAGAGAATTATCTCTTGATAATGCAAATACAGGAACGGATTCACTCGCTTTGAATAAGTCGGATAATCGCTCACCAACGAGATTTGGATGATTTCTAATTTGAAGTGACAGAACACCTTGTCCTGGAATCGTACGCATTAATTGGTCTAAATCCACTTCTGAGAATGATGCCTCTGAAATGACAAAATCAATTATTTCACCAGCAACATTTACCCCACTAGCCTTCTCAATACCTTCAAGCCCTGGTGATGAATTCACTTCTAAAACCAATGGACCTTGGTCTGATTCAAGAAGATCAACTCCTGCAATATGCAGTCCTAAAACGCGAGCTGCTCGGCGAGCCACTTCCTCAAAATCTTCAGGCAGGTCAACTTTTTCTACAGTTCCATTGAGATGGTAATTACTTCTAAATTCCCTGCCCCTTGCCTTTCTTCGCATACTTGCAACAACTTTGTCGCCAACAACAAGAGCGCGTATATCCTTTCCATGTGATTCAGAAATATATTCTTGAATTAGAACTGAACGCCCGGTCATCAATAATCCTTGAACTAGATTTTTCGCCTCATGCAGTGTATGCCGCAAGAAAACTCCTTGTCCCTGAGTCCCCGAAGTGACTTTGATTACGACAGGTAGACCGCCAACAGAATCTATAGCGGTCTCAATGTCTAATATATCGCGTACATATGTGGTTCTTGGAATTGGTATTTCATTCCGTGCAAGTATTTGGCTGGCGTGTAATTTATCGCGACTTTGCAAAATTCCTTGTCCGGTGTTCGCAGTCCACACATTCAGTTGCTCTAATTGTCTTAACACAGCAACTCCATGCTTGGTAATCGAATGACCTATTCGCGGGATGATTGCATCAAATCTGAATTGTTCACCTTTGTGAGTTACGTTTACATCACCATTTGCAACAAATAGGGAGAATTTCATTGGGTCAACAACTTCGACTTCTATTTCGCGCTTTTTTGCTTCTTCAACTAATCTTCTCGTACTATACAAACGGGGCCCCCTAGATAGCACCGCAACACGAAGACCCATGCATGTTCGTGAATCGCTTTCATTATTGAGTTATCGCCTATTGATAATTCCAATTACTCCGTTCCTTTCAAGTGCTTGGATATTGTGGCGACAAATATGACCGATGAGGAACTGGTGGAAATCTCCGAAGATATTGTTGTTGATGAGGATGCGGATGAGCAACTTGAAGACATGTCTTTGGAAGGCCGCAAGGAGGCACTCACCAAGGCTCGTTGGAATGTTTTCATGTATTTGGGAATAGCAGCAATATTGTTTGGTTTCGCATTATTCCCTATGCCATTTGACGCTGATTACGATAATTTTTCAAATTCTGCGGAGAAAAATGTTGGTTTTATCTGGGGTTTACCGATTCCAGGAGATGACTTTACAGATGTACCAGTGACAATTTCTGTTGAAGTAGTTAATCCTCCAGCACAATCTGGTGTTTTACTCGGAGCATACCTAATTCAAACAAATGACTGTCAAAGTAATCTCGGAGAATTTACTCCACTTGCGAGAGAAGGTAGTGGTCATAATCATCATTACATGGTAAAAACTGCTCCTAGTGCAGGTGAAACAGCAGAGTTTGAATTTGATGTTGACCCTGCAAATTATTGCGTGATTGTTCAATATGTAAATGAGAATGGAGATAATCTTGGAGATGCTAATTCTGATATGATTGTTAACGGGAAAATGTGGCCGAATCAAGTATTCGCAGGAATACTTGGCTTGAGCGCATTAATTCTTTCTGCATTTGCTTTTATTGGTGCTCAAAAGCATGGTGAAACAGTTCGCACAATGTTAGAAGGTGGCAATGAAACGATAGAATCGAAAGTGTTAGCTGAAGTTTCCAAGGATAAAATCGCAGCAGGCCCTACTGGTGCGCCACCTTCTGGACCAACAAGTGGACCAAGTTCCGGGCCACCGAGTGGACCGCCAGCAGAGGTTGTAGAGAGTGAACCAGTCGCCGTAGAAGAGCCAGCAGCAGTTGGTGAAAGATACGAAGAAACCGATAATGGTTATTATTTCAAAATATTAGCAGATGGTTCTTATGATCAATCCGTATATGTCAAAGCAGACGATGGGTCCTACTCAGCCTACGAAGAATAAGAGCCTACATCCCTATCGGTAATCGGTAGTTGACGATTTTATTATCGTGGCCTAATAGCCGTTTTTTTGACCCAACAAGCGCAGGACTTGAAAGGGATTAACGCGCGCCATTGGTTTGGAGTTCACAATGGCGGTAGAAGAGACATCCTCTTTGACGGTTGCTAAATTGAAGGCCTTATGCATTTTAAACGACTTATCAACCACTGGTAAGAAGAGCATTTTAGTCGATAGATTGCTTGAGTTTGGACTTGATAGAAATGAAATCGGGTTGAGTGAGAAGAAGACCACTACCGTAAAATCTTCTAAAAAAGAAGAACCGGAGATAATCGAAGAAGAAGAATTTGTAATATCAATGGAAGATGAAGACACACTTACGCCAACCGATGATGATTCTAAAGATGAGGAATTAGAATCACAGGACGAAGAAGAAGATTTCATTGATGCTGAAATCATTGATGCCGTAATCATTGATGATGAGGATGAAGAAGAAGAAATAACTCAAGCAGCACCAATTCCACGCAAATCCAAACAAAGAGATAATCCAGCAACTCTCTTTGATATTGTAAAGCGACCACAAGTTGCTGCAGTATTATTGACTGCAATGATGTTAGCAGCAGGTGGATGGTGGTATGTCAACAACCAACTCGACCCATTTACAGGGGACCCTCTAAAATATGGCGACGACATGAAATATTCGATTTCTGAGGGAGAATTTATTGCTACAGAAGGATTCTTAGATCTAGTATTAGACAATGTGGAAACTGAAGATGACATTTGTAAGATCCGTTTGGAATACTCTGGAATGGGTCAAATTTCTATTACTGATGGTGGAGGAGGAGAACTTCAATCACAGAGTTCTATGGATCGGTTAGGTGCTGTATCGGTACGTGGCGGTCAAGGTGCAAATTGGCTTGCTGTTGAGACAACCAACTCCTTTGACTTTGACAAATTCACAGTACAGAGAAATCTTCGCTCGCCGATTCCAGGTTCAACTGCTTGTTCAGAATCTTTTGCTAGTGTTAGTGGGTCTTCAGATTTGACTTCAACAAAATGGACAGAACTAAGAGAGCAATCTTCTATTGCAAACCAAGTTGAATGGAGCGTAACCTTAGATTCTGCCTATCAAGGAAATACAATGTCATATGGAGTAGGTTCGTTGTTTGGAGGGCTTGAAACAATAGCGCCTGGTTTTGCTTTGCTTTCACAACCGGTTGAAATCAAAGAATTGTTTGGTAATGATCTAATTGACAGTGATGCTACTGGCTCAAATCTTGGCTGGGATTGGAGGGTAATTGGTACCGAAAAGATTGGTTCCGATTCAATGTGGAAAATTGCAGCAACACATCACGATTTGGAAGCATATTGTCTTGGTTCTGCTTCGATGACGCTGTGGGTTGGAGAAGATATTCCATGGGCTGCAAAACAAACAGTGGATGTTGTGATTTCAGGAAGCGATTCCAATCGCGCAGGATGTTCTACAACTTCGAAATTATTAGGGGATTATGTATTGCCGGACGGGGAACTTGAAATCCATCACACCTTTGATAGAATCAGTTTGAATAGAGGTGTAAAATTGCTTGATTTGGGTAAAAATTATGATAATCGCCCACAAGCAAATGAATTCAAACCAGACAGCGATGAACTTGTTAATTGGCGAGACTCAGGAATTCATCTACCAGACGAATCCGAAATGAGAGGCTATAACTTAGAACAATCAATTCAATGTTTGGATTATTTTTCAGGCGAAATAACAGGTGCAACAGCAGCATTAAATGATAATGGATACATTTGGCGAGCGATAGACGAAAGAGCAAATGGAATGACAATTTGGAATATTTCATGGGTTGCAAATGACAATACTGCTGGTTGGGTTGAATTTTCAATAACTGGTCCAGCTAATGAAGAAAATTGTGATTATCTTGACAAAGGGGCATATGATGAAGAAATTTCCTATAATCGAAATTCTATTCCTGAAACAATGAATCTTAGCACCATGGAATCAAGATTGATGGATAACTCACGATATCCTCATTTGGTTGGAAACGACAAATTATTCACCACCGGTGGAGAATTTCAACCAGAAACAAGAATCGGTTATTTGGTCTTAGTTCCAGACAGTGGCCTTAATTCATTCATCAACAATTTTGTTGATAGTTCAAGCGGTGCAACTACTGTCGACTTATCGCGACAATGGGATTCAGAACAATGGTCAAACTATCTCACCTTAGTCGCAGATGCAAGCGATGGAAGAGTGATTGGTTGGAATCTGATTCAAGGTCCATTATGAGGTGATTTTTATGTCAAAGAAATTAGGTCGAGGTTTGGACCACCTGATAGAACAAAATTCTACAGAGTTAGAATTTCTTTCAGCCTATGGAGCAGGTGCAATCGAAACAGAAGTTGATGCAAATTCATTGCTAGATGCACTTAGGCGATTTCTAAAAGCAGGAAATGTAAAAGCAGAATCATCAGAGAATAAAGTAATATTTTCATTCGGTAGTGCGACTATGACCGAAAAAGGATTACTGATAGAAATTAATGGAGAAAACCTTCCGTTAGTGGATAGTGATTTAGTACAGGTTGGATTTATTGAGGGGGCCCTATCAAAAGACAAGTCCAATGTTTCAGTAATAATGCAAAATTGGGATTATGAACAACGACGTTTTATCGAACGCTTAGTTGAATTCCTCAATTAACGCGGCGTGCATAAACGACTGCCAACGCAATCACTCCAAGTACAGTCGGTAATAAAAATCCAGGGATAGCATCAGCGTCTTCGGTAGACTTACAACCATCTTCTGTAGAATCTATGCCGCCCCATACCTTCTCATTTTGCCAACAAGATGACCAAGTTTTGAACCAATCGCCCTGTGGGAAATTTTCTTTGTCACCATTTTCATATTCAGCACTGACTCTCCAGTTAACATAGGTGTGGTCGGCAGGAGGGGTGATGGAAATTGCATAGTTTTGGTCTTCAGCAATGCTTTCATGAGTGAAAGGTGGGTCACACACTCCATCATTAGTACAGATTTGTGTAGTAATGGAAAGAGTGGTTCCATTTGCATACGCATCATCATCAATTCTTATTTCAAAGTCCCACTGTTGTCCATCAACACTTGGAGCAGTTCTTTCGACAATTGAGAAAGGAACTTCAGACTCGTTGGGATTTTTGTCAACTCCACCAGTCACTGAAGAACCAATAACCAATGGGCATAATAGCGTAAGGGCTAACACAATAGAGAGAAGATGCCGCACCTGCATATCTCCTTGCTTGCGCAGGTACTTCTTGATACTTACTCAATTATCCATATCCCAAAGTTCATCGCCAACCCAGTGAAGAGT
>Ga0233449_1002188_pt1 | contig 15970 bp, 21 predicted proteins | sample SI_124_October20_FD_183012 | JGI IMG/M metagenome (GOLD analysis project Ga0233449, IMG submission 183012) | Seawater microbial communities from Saanich Inlet, British Columbia, Canada - SI_124_October2016_200_MG | ecosystem: Environmental > Aquatic > Marine > Inlet | place: Canada: British... | reverse complement strand
AAGACCTGTGTTAATTAATACTTTACAGGTATCTTGTATTTGTACACTCGGAATAATAATTGCCTTTTTATGATAAAAACAATTTGGCCTATTACATACTTTTCCTTTATTAATTCCTTTAGTTAATATTGTTTGACATATTTCATTTGGTTTATTTTTTTGTAATATAGTTTTTTTATCACAATATGGACACTGTAGTGTAGTTCCTACTTTACTACTATTTATACAGTTTGAATGATAATAATGATTACATTTGAGCTTTACTAAATTTTCTGCAGTATCAGGAAAATGACATATTAGACATTTTTCACCAGATACATTATTTAATTCATTCACTAGTTTTAATAATTTATCATATTCTTTGGACATTCTTATTATGATATAATGTATTATATTCCTAAGTATTTAAAAAAAAATGATAAATTTAAAGCTTTACCCTAATATCTATACTATAATGTCTAGAGAAATACACGAATATGTAGTAAATATTAAAAGTTTTCAAATGTACCTTGATAATATATTAGTATCTATAGATGACGATCGATATCATGAACCATCTATTAAAAAATTATCAGACACGATTACCCAGTACTATTCAATGGTTAATGGCGTTGGCGATGATGATATAGAAACAATAATAGACGATTCAGATACATCCACTTCGCCAATTAAAGGAGATAAATCTGATAGTAATCCCGCAAGTGATTCAGATAGTGATTCAGATAGTGATTCATCAAATAGTGATTCATCAAGTGATTCAGAGATTGATTCATTATTTTTGAGCAGTAAAAAAGTTAAAACTACTGTAGAAGATAAATACTTGAATGAATTTATAAATGAAAAGGTTGATAATAGCAATATTAAATTATATATAAGAAACCCAGAATGTCAATATAATTTAGATAGTTTTTTAACTACAAGTCAAAATTATTAAATCTCAGTATTAATAATGGACTCATTTATTTTAAAGATTCATAGTTTTAAAAAGGATATTGAATTCGCAATGAAACATAAGTATTCGATTGTCATTAATTATACAGACGAAATTGATTATAAAAATAATATTGTTACATGGAAATACCCACCTTATATTGTTAAGAATTTTTTGGCTGATAAAATAATATCTGAAATCGCTAATTATTTTAAAAAATTTGATAACTATTTAATTGTAATGCATTTCGAAGGAGATAATATTACTCATAAAATTCCATTAAATTTACCTTGTAATATATAGTATATTATAAAGAAATATTACTATAATAATTAACTATATGTCTAATATTAATTTACCAGACAATTTAATTAGTGATTCAGATGATGATATAATAGAACAATCATATAATGTTGATTCAGATAGTGATTCAGATAATGATATAATAGAACAATCATATAATGTTGATTCAGATAATGATATAATAGAACAATCATATAATGTTGATTCAGATAATGATTCAGATAATGATATAACAGAACATTTAAACATTGATTCAAATAATATAACAGAAGAATCAACGATTGATTCATATCATATAACAGAACAGTTAAACATTGATTCAAATATTTTGCCTAGTATGAATAGTGATGTTATCTATAATCCAGGGCAATTTTTTGGTTTCAATATAAATAATAATCCTTATATCATTCAAAGTAATCAAACACATGTTGAATATTTAAATACATATACAAATATAACTAATTCATATGGTGATATAATAGAACAATATGATATTAATTCAGATAACTATGTTGATTCAAATATTTTGCCTAGTATGAATAATAATGTTATATATAACCCAGTGCAATTTTTTGGTTTGAATAATAATCCTTATATCGTTCAAAATAATCAAACATCTGAAGAATATTTAAATATATTTACAAATATAATTAATTCAATTAATATACCTGCACCTGAAATAATAGAGACGGCTAATATGGAGGATGTTAGAGTTACACTGGATGACACTGAATTTGATAATATAAAGACCGAAGAATTACAAGAGGATTTAAATGACAAATGCAGTATTTGTATGATGGAAATGAATAAAGGAAACGAAGTATCAAAATTATGTTGTGAACATAATTTTCATAATAGTTGTATCATGCAATGGTTAACAGAATATAATTATAAATGTCCTGTATGTCGAAAAGAGTGCGGTAAAGCTAAATATAATATATAATATTTAATATTATTCCGCGGTAAAGCTAAATATAATATATAATATTTAATATTATTCCGCGGTAAAGCTAAATATAATATATAATATTTAATATTATTCCGCGGTAAAGCTAAATATAATATTATTCTGTTATTAAATTAGATATTAATAACATCATTACACCAATTGAAATTACTAAAACACAGAAAGCAAGCTGATTCTTATCATCTGCTAAAATATAAGGTAATGGATTCTTTTTATTTAATGATATTTCTAGAACCTTAAAAAAGACATTTCTTGTATCAAATATTATTTCATCTAATTTCCTTTGATGTGGTAATATATTTGCATTTTCTTGTTTAACAATATTTGTTTTATATTGTGATTTATTTTTTGATAAAAGATCTTTCTCTTTTTTATCCCATTCATTTTGGTCTGGTTCAAATAGGGGATTTAAAGGTTGAAAAAGTTTTTTTAAGTTGGACATATATATATATATCTATATTATAATAATAGAAAGTTTCGATAAATTTAAAATACGCATGTGCTATTGGAAATTACTTTGCAAAGCAACATAATTGAATAAAAATTGATATATTTACACTTAATATGTAGTTATAATATATTATGGACACCATATATATTCTTCTTACAATAATCGCAATTCCATTCTATATATTAGAGTGGTTTGTGCCACTTTTCCGTATACGATAATTTTACAAATTCGCTTTATACCCGTTCAGATTTAACACTGAATCAATCGCAGTTAGATACATTCATTTATACTATTTCTTTACACCCTGCACCTTTCATTTCTTTATCTAAATATTTAACTAAATCTGATGTTGATGTTATATAATACTGTGGTATGATCGCATGAATAAATGCTTTTACTGAACCAATACATAAATGTATACCTAGATTAGAAGAAAATCGCAAGTGTTGAAAATAGGTCATACAAACTTTTTTTAGATGATTATTTTGAAACATATATATTATTATATATATATTATTATATATATTTGCTTTTACAGAATTGCATTATATTTTGCTTTTGACACTTGTTACAATAAAGATTATACAGATTATTTGATTAATAGTCTATATAATATGGCATTGCATTTTACACAGTAATGACAATCAAGTAGTGCTTAATTATATGTCATTTAAAATTCAATATGTTTTGTTTTACTATTCCATGAATTACCAAGATGAACAGTATTAATACTTTTTCTAGCCTGATTAAATGTTTCAATGTGAGTTCCATTTTGGGCTTGAGTGATCAGTCATTTTTCGATATTTTTATCATAAACTAAATAAAGTATTATACAAAATAAACTAAATTATTTTGTTATTCTCAAACATATATATATATATGATATAAAAATTGGAGAGTGTAACGAAAAATCTTTAATTTCATTCTTTAACAGTTAGAACCTACTGAATCTTTTCACCAAAGGTGAATAGATAAATTCAGTAGGTTATAAAAATTGATATAAAATAAAATTATTAATATTTCATATAAGGGGTATTTTGAAATGAGAACATAACTTGTGACCATTTACCTTCATTTACATATATTTTTCCGATTGAGTGACTCTTATGATTACCGTTGAATGTTTCAATATGTGTACCCTTTTGACGCCCCCAATAAGATCCATTCCATCTTCCAGATATATGGATAGATGAAATATTATATTCTTTGCCTAAATCAATCTCCAACAAACTTCGAGTATTAGTTCCGCCACCATGATAATATTTTGTCCACTTATTTGTTTTGATAATACCATTAGTAATCGCAGAAACAGGTGAACTCTTATGTGGAGATCCTTTTAATAGTTTAACAGGTTTATTGAGAGCTACATTATCATTATTTTCATCAAACACTCTTACTTCGCCTATAGCCCAATATCGGTGCCATTCTGGCGCCAAACTGTTACCCACTTGTATATATCGTACATAATTATTCATTAACATCGATTTAACTATACTATTGCCTATAACTGTACTATTACCACTAACTGTACTATTACCACTAACTGCACTATTACCACTAACTGTACTACTACCTGTAACTTTACTATTACCCGATACTTTTAGATTTTGTGTATTTACAAGTATATCTTTGGTTGTTTGTGGTAATATATACCCTGTTCTATCTTTACCATTATAAAAGGCAAGATAACTTTGTTCTGTTCCATGCTTACTTGAAGTTATTTTCAATGGTCTGCCACTATCTGTAGCAAATGTAGCACCTAATCCGGTAGTTAATTCTTTTTTTAGTGTAGTTTTTCCACCAATCGTAGTATCTTTCGCAACATTTAAACTACCTTCAATTGTAAAATTACCTGGTAGTACAAGATCTTTGCCATTTTTGCCTTGTAACTTTTGAGCAATCTCACTTAGATTTCTAATAGCCTGTATATCTGCTTTATAAATTGTATTAATTAGTTCTCTTATTTTATCATCAGTTGAAACTTCAGTCATTTTTTCGATATTTTTATCATAAATCAAATAGAGTATTATACAAAAAAAACCTATATATAAAATTTTATTATTTTCGAACATATATATGTATATAAATAAAAATTGATATAAAATAAAATTATATATATATATATATATATAATGATATATTCAACTTGTCCAACCTGTGGATTTTTTATAGGAAATATAGTAAATCAATACGAGCTAGATAAAAAGAAAGTTTGCTCTAATGAGAAATTATCTGAAGAAGAACAGCAGTCTGAAATTAGTAAATTATTAAAAGATTTAAAAGTTCGGCGTTATTGTTGTAGAATGAGAATTATGACATCAAAGGATCTTGTTGAAGAGATCTTATCTCCAAATAAATAATAATTATCTACATTTAAGTATTATGAACAAAAATATTTATTTTAAAATCTTTAAAATTTTCATTGATTCTACAAATTGCTCTATAGAGATAATTAATATATTCGACGATTTTATTGAATTACAAATTGATAAAGATATAATTAAATTAAATAAAAATGAAACAATTAATGTTGACTTGAAGAAATTAGATTTCCAAATAATAGTTAAACAGATTGAAACAGAATTAATGTTTAATTATAATTTTAAAGATATGTTAATATCTGGATTTAGTCCTGAATCTATCATAGAAACAACGAACGGTCCTAAAAATATAAAAGATATAAGTAATAGTGATATATTATTAGATACAACTGGTGATAATAATAATATTAATATCGAAAATATAATTATATTTAGAATAACTAGTAAACAGTCAGAACAACCTATTATAATAGATAAATCAAATTGTGGTTTAAACTTACCTTATGCACCAATAATAATGAGTATAAAGAATAATTTAAAGATTAAGAAAATAATTTTAAAAGGTCGTCAATTATATTTAAATGGCAAAGCTAAATTATATAAATATGATAAATATATAGATTTTTATAATATTGAAACTGAAAATAAACAAGATTTCTTTATTGCTGGTTTTATTACTGACTCATATTAATTTACTAACTCAATAACTTCTCCAACACCCTTTGTATTACCATCTCTAAAAAAGAATATCATATTTGTTTCCATAAATTCACTATGATATTGAAAGGTAAAATTAACTAAACAATTATCCCCACTTCTTATTGGTTTATCTTCATCTAATAATTCTATTTTAGCACTTTGTCTAATAGGACCACAATGAATAACTGGTGCATACCCTGTCTTAACTGTAGTCGAATGTTGTAAAATTTTAATACGTGCTCGAAATTTTTTTACAATATTTTTTTCCCATAATTCTATGTTATTTATTAATACCATACCTTTTTTTATTTGTTTTCTATCTAATTGTAATTTTTGATTTGAAAATTTAATACCAAAACAAGATTGTGTTTGGTCACTCGCATACTGTACATTTTCTCTAACCGAATTATGTATACTTCTAACTTGTATAGGATAAAAATTACCATTTGATGGTCCAATATAAAGTTTATCTTTTACATTTATATTATCCCCTTTAACCATCCCTGATACAACTAACCCTATACCAGGCACTTGAAATGTACTATCTAAATATACTATACTACCTTTTACTGTATCCTTATTCCACTTACTTCGATTTGGAATTTGAGATAGAATCAAATGTAGATTATTAATATTAATGCCATCTTTATTGGATATTGAAATTATAGGAATTATTTCTGGATTACCAAGCATATTATCTATATAATGTTCTGTTTCAGAGTCATTTTTATCTGAATCACTTATAAAATATACGATTTTGCCAAAAGTTTGTTTTGTTAATAAATTTTTTAATCGATTACATAACTTTTGATACACATGTCTGGGTGCTAGATCTATTTTTGTTATACATATTATAAATGGTATATTTAGATAAAATAATATACCAATATGTTCTCTTGTTAATTTTGTAATCCCTGTATTTGCACCAATTACTATTATTCCATAATCTGGAAATAAACCTGTTACGCCATATACAGTTGTTTTTAAATATTTCTCATGACCTGCCAAATCAATAAATGAAATAATCTTAGATGATGGTTCTTCATATTCTTTACTGCTAATCTTTAATAATTGTTTTTTATTATCTTTTACAGACATTAAACTAATTCCTTTCTGATTTTTTTGATAAATTAATGGATTAAAAGTAATATTACTGGTTCTTCCAGATTCTATTTCATGTGGATGTTTAAGAACTTTATTTCTTGCACATCCTCTTCCATTATCTAATTCACCAGATGTTAAGACGCCAATTAAAGAAGATTTTCCTGCATCTACCGGACCACATACTGCAAAAGTACATTCTTCTGTTGCACTCATTTAATTATAATTAACAATCTCTATTTAAGCTATTTTTATTTTATAAAACACATAATGTGATCGATTTATTGCTTAGATTTAGTAGTTAGATTTATTAGTTAGATTTATTAGTTATATCAAATGAGTATGATATGTATAAAGTAATTGTATTATTTCCTAAATTTAATTCCATACGAATCTAAAAGACCTGGTACATAGTCGAATGTACTACCCGAAGATGATCCACCCCGAGATGATCCACCATGAGATGGTCCAAACGAATGACCTCTACTAACACATATAGGGACAGGAGGAGCAACTGTCGGATAAATGTGAATAGTAATAATACGTCCTCCTATATCAAACTCTTCGGTGTATGTACATGTAATTCTATCATCGTATATACTATTCGTTGCCCATCCGTTATGAAACGCTACTGTTGAAAGATCTCGCGCGAGTTGTGCCAACGATTCTACTAACAATAGTGTGCCACCACCACGAGCTCTTGCCGAATAACCACCACTGCTGCCTGAGTGACCACCTCCGCTATAGTGACCACCTCCACTATAGTGACCACCACCACCGGCTGAGTGACTACCACTATAGTGACTACCACCACCGGCCGAGTGACTACCACCAGCCGAGTGACTACCACCACCGGCCGAGTGACTACCACTAGTCGAGTGACTACCACCGGCCGAGTGACTACCACTAGTCGAGTGACTACCACTAGTCGAGTGACTACCACCGCCAGAGTGACCACCGCCTGCCGAATGACTACCGCCGCGAGGATAAATTGTTACAGTTATATCACCAAATACTTTCACATATGGTGTTTCAATTTTGCCGGTATTGTCAATTCCTTCTATTGTTTTAGAACCTGTATTATATGCAGTAGATGCAAGGGCTGCTGCATGGTCTGAAATCTGAATACCTCCTCCTCTCCCTTGTTGAACTGCAATGTGATGCATTTCGTCTTGTACAGATAAATATCTGTTGGTACTATTGGATGAGTTCATCCTTATATTACTATTACTATTGTTATTTGCCATCCATCAATTTGAAAATAATAGTGCTTACAAAGTATTCAGATTTCAATTTTTTAGTATACGAAAAGTAAAAATTGAGCTAAATATTAAAGAATAAACAAGTCATTTGCTTTGACATATAATATTATAATTTATTTCAAATTCATTAAATTAATTTATGATCGCTTAAGAGGTGATGATGACAAGTTATCTATACGATCTTCATTTTTTCTTTTTACACCTATATTTCCTGTAGAGTTTATTGTATTAATTCCTATCGGATTTACTAAGCCAATTACACCAATAATTTTTGTAGAGTCTGACTGTATATTAATTGAATTAATTCCCGTGACATCAATATCATCACCTGTTTGAGAAGATTGGCGTATTGAACTACTTACACCTCTCATCAACGCCGATACACTTGTCCCAGTTGCATTAATATTAATTGTATTTTGGGTATTTACACCATATTCACTTGCAGTAGTAGAAGCATCAATGTTAGCAGCGCCAAATATAATAGTCCATTTATTATTACTTGTCAAATTTTCTATAAGGTCTGAACAATATTTTTTACCAGTATTGCCTGGATGTAATATACTTGAATTTTCTTGACCATCTGTAAATATAAACAGTATTACATCAGATTGATCTTTGCCATCCTCTAATATTTTAGCAAGTGAGTCATTAAGTGATGTTGTACATCTTGGTTTAACTTCATTTTCAAGAATGTTAGAAATTTCTTTAATCTCGCCCGATCTAATTAATAATAGTTCATTGTCAAATACATATATTTCAATATTAATATCTTCATTGAGATCTTCAGCTGATTGTCTTTGTTCAAGAATAAGCGAGTTTGAACCCGATATCAGAGCTTTTAACATGCCATCTGAGCTCATTGAACCTGATCTATCTAAAAGTAACTTGATAGTTTTATTATTTTTATTTATAAATGTAGCCATTAAATATATAGATTATTATTGCAAGTAATTATATTTCAATTTTTTGAGAACAAGTTTATAACTTTTAAATAAACAAAGTAATAGACTACATTTATAACATATCACTAACATCATTTTTTAATATTTTATTATACTAATTATATTTGGTTTTAAATAATCAGGTCCATATTCCTTAATTAATACATTGGCTGTATCCAATTTACTCGGACAATATGTATCAATACCTAAATATTTAACCTGTCTGATTTTATCAAAATTTATATTATATGGACACCATGGGTTGATTGATATATTACTACAAACTAAATCAAGATGAATATCCATATCAGAGAATTGTATTATATTATTCTTATTTTCAAAAGATACCAATCGTGCCTGAATACCATTATACATCTGTTTTTCCTGATTATTGAATCGACTATCAAAATTTAAATTATAAGAATTATTATTTTGTACGTTCGAACAGAAAGAATACCATTTATGTTGATCTCTCACATCAAACCGTATATCTAAATCATCATCATGAAATATGTACTTCTTTCTTTCATATTCAATAAGATTTCCATGTGATATTACAAATTTAATATTTAATGACTCTAATAATAAAGTTATGTTTTTTAGTAATTGTTGTTTATATAAAAAAGTATATATATAAGTATCGAAAGATATATTTTTTCGATTATGTTGAAAGATTGCAGTTTCTTTTTTTACATTAGGTATAGAGTCAAAGCAATAATCACATCCTTTTGTTTTGTTTTGTTGGCGCCCAGGTACAGGTGCCATAACAGGGTCGACAATTATTAAAATAATTATTAAAATACTCAATAAAAAAAGTGTATTATTATTTAATCTCATATATATACGTTAGATAATTTATGGTAATTACATTCACCTTCGGTGAAAAGAATGATGCATAATCATGTTCTTTATACTAAAAATATACTACAAATAATATTAAATTTATAGAAATTTAAAGTAAAAATATAAGATTATCTATCAACATAAATTATTTTTGTATTTTTTATAATTTTACGGTTTTGTTAATTGCTTCTATATGCATATTTTATGTAATTTTCTGATAGATTTATTGACATTTCTACTAACATGATTATTAATTGAAATAGAAACTAATTCGGTTTACAGGATAAATTAATTGATAATTAAATCACGCAACCATCCTGATATACTAAATGGCTGTATATCTACATCGTTTGGTTTCTTAAAAGTACTAATACAGCGAACATTAATAGGATACGATGGTCCGGCCCTAATTATAATATTAAAATCAGTTGAACCTAATGGGTCATAGAATGTTATATTGTTTTTACCATTCACATATGCGATTGTTGCATATTCAGAGGCAAGTTCATATTCAATAATTGAAAGTTGATGGGTACTGTTTACGTCATCTGTTGTATAATAATTCGACATAAAAATAATATAATTGATGAAGGATATAATATTTCAATCTTTTTTAATCATATCAAATGCTATATCAGTAAAGATGTTTATGGCGAATATATAAAAGATTGATACATATACTACTAAGGAATATAATCATATATTATTAAAGATTATGGTATATATTTATATTTTAGAACTACAACAAAAAAAATATTATATTGGAAAAACGGAAAATCCTTCTTTTAGATTAGAACAACATTTTGAATCGGATGGTTCATTTTGGACTAAAAAATATAAACCTATTTCTATTATTGAAAATATAGCTGGGTGTGATGTATATGACGAAGATAAATATACTATTAAATATATGGAAAAATATGGTATTAATAATGTTCGCGGCGGAAGTTTTTGTCAAATTAAATTAAGTGATAATAATATTATTACATTAGAGCAAATAATTAAAAGTGTTACAGATAAATGTTATATATGTGGAAGAAATGATCATTTTGCGATTGATTGTAAAGAAAAATCTGTTAAAACAGAAAAAATACCTACTATAAATCTAAATGAAAAATGTAATTGTCCAACTTCTTATATTTTTCCTCATAGACGAGGGATGTGTGTCTTAAATAAAATTATATCTTATTTTGATGATGAAGATGATAATATAGATAAATTGTTAAAAAAACAAGTCTGGAGTTGTTCTTATTGCAATAAAGAATTTGAGACTAAAAAAGGTGCTACATATCATGAAAATATTCATTGTAAAGTTAAAAAAGAAATAAAATTAAGTGATGATACTTGTAAAAAGAATTCACCAAGATGTAATAAATGTGGAAGGAAAGGACATTGGTCTAATAAATGTTATGCTAGTAAAGATGTTTATGGCGAATACATATAATAATATATTAAAATTATTATATAATACATATTATATAATGGCAACATTTAGTAAAAAAGTATCAATTAGTGTTGGTTCAACTCTATTATTCTTATTCGTTAATTTACCTCAAGTATATAATTTAACAGGAAATCTTCTTTCATTAAAGCTATATAATGATAATTGTCCTACAAATACTGGTCTAATTATCCATACTCTAGTATTTTTTGCTTTAACATATATTAGTATGGGTAAATCAACTATAAATTCTGGTATTAAATTAAAACATACAATATATGGAACTTTAATATTTTATTTAATATCTAGTCCTGCAATGTTCTCTTTTATTAGTTCTGTATTTGGAAACCAATATGCTAATATTAATGGATGTCCAACAATGAATGGTTTAATTTTACATGGATTAATATATTGCATTGCATTAATTGGCGTTATGTATTTACCAGAAGGTAATAAATAAATAAAAAAAGAATATGTAATTTTTGGATACCTACTAAGAATTTTTTTATTATATATAGTAATGTGTATATTTAATACTCGTTGGTTATTATCGTATTTCAAAAAAAAGGAAACCCTATCTGATGAAGAAATCCGAATTAACCGTATAAAATTATTACCCTTTATTTGGAAATATGATAAGAAATATAAATAAGTTAAGTCGACTACTAGAATATTTGGATTAAATACTATTATTAAAGGTTCGGAAAAATAAAGGTCACGAAAACATATATGATCATCATACAATATTATTAAATTTGTAACTATAAATTATTTGGATGTAACAATTGCTTTACTTGAAGTAAGTATATTATTTACTGTCGCATTTTCTTTACAATTTGTTGAACATGCCTTTCATTTGTTGTTCTATTTAGCATACAGTGATCGGTATTCAACTAGTACTATTCCTCTTCCTCATACTCATACTCGTTATCGGAATCATCAGATGATGCATGTAGTTTAAATTTTTCTTCCCCTAATGTATAATCGGGATAAAAGCAGTAGTTTTCCTTGCCAGTTTTATTTGTAATTTGATATACGCCATCAAAATTCATGTCTGATAAAAGCAATATTTTTTCGGGAAGTGTTTCGCGTATATAATTTATACTATAAGTACCGCATAATTTTGGAGTCAATGTTATTATATTTTTTGCTGTTATAGTTTCGTTTAATAAAGTTGCAAAACATGATATAAATAGAATTAATATATACTTTTCGGGATTATTATTTCCAATCTCATTAATATCGTCTGCTATAATCACATCACTTTGATTCATGGTGCCGCATCCCTCCACGCCTATGTACCCTTGACCGCAGTTACTATTCATAAAGATACCTTTGGATATGTTTGATCCATGACCATAGATAGTAACAATACAATTCCCAGCTAACTTCTTAATTTCATTTTTAAAACTTGCGGGATTAACATTAAATAAAATAGAAAATTTTTGTATCAACTGAAAGTTTATATTATCATCTTCATTAGCCTTGCATATATTTTCAATATAATCTTTTGAGCATGAAAAATAAACATATTGGTTTTTTCTCATTCTTCTTTCTTTTTCAAAATTTTTTGCTAAATATTTAGCAACATCCCTTATCGTATCTTTGATATTAAAGTTGACACAAAATCCTATATAATACAATGCATTAGTAAAATGTTTCGGATTGTCAATATCCTCTAACGCTGCACCACCACGTGAAGCTAGTATTGTGTTTCTTGATTCAGTAGATCCACCTGTTAAACTATAATTAATATAATATTTCATATATATATAATAATAATATATATTAAATTATTAAATAATTAAATAAAGAAAATGAAAACTAGTGCAACTTGGGAAAATCCTCCATGTTCAGACAGAACGGTTCTACAACAATTGGTATTTTAACAGTCTCTTCTTCTGCTTCTTCTTCTTCTTCGCAAAATGTTTCATCTTCTTCAATATCGCGGTTGGTAGGAGGGCATCTAAGTGCTATTCGAGACTTGTAGTGTCGCGGTTCGAGGTCAATAGACACTGATCGACAAGAGGTGAACCAATAATTGTGCCATTGTTTCAGGGTCTCATTGATTGGACCAGGAACAGATGACGCTGGAACAACACTGTCTATTTCGCATAATGGACAGATTACAGTAGCCTTGCGAAAGTTGGCAATCCAGTCCTTGCAAGATTGCCAACTGTCAGCATCACAAGACCGGGTACTTTGGGTAATAGTTGGTTTTCCTAAACAATGGTAGCAATAAGCTCCATTGGGATCATCAAGTATAGCGGCGTGGTTGTTAGTAGCAAGTTTAATAGCTTGCTTGGGTGAGCGATTAACTCTTATGGGGCATGATACGATTCGGAGCAACATAACAGGTTATAATTTATGGATATGTCATATATTAAAAATTGATAGATTTTATCATAAATGAACGTGTAATTAAAATATAAAATGTCAGAAAAAGACGTATCAAAAGGCTTATCCATAGTAATTTTTTTTTACTTTGGAGTTATATCAATTGGATCATTATATATGGCAATTGAATCATGTATTAAACAAACATACGATCCATTATATTTAACTATTACTGGTATTAATATTGTTATATTGTTAGTGTTAGGTAGTTTTTACTTAATTGAAAAATGTAAATCAAATGTAAAATTATCAGATGATAATGTATCTGATAATTTTACATCGGTTGTATAAGAAGTAAATCACTTTATACATCATAATGATATCCGCGAATCAACTTAATTTACAATTTCCACAATATATATAAAAATTGATAGATTTCTTAACAATACTATGTAAAGTGAAAAAACGCTATTAACAGTTAGATATCAAACAATACTACGTAAAGTTCGATATATAAAAATTGAATTCATTTAATACTTATTTATTAAATGAATTGAAATAACAACAATGAAAGTAACAAATACCGATTTACTCAATAATAGATATAAATATTCTATTGATATTTTAGAACAGAATATTGTGGAAAATCATCTTGATGAAAAAATACTTTTGGCAACACAAACATTAACCCCAGAATTTTGTGTCAAATACATATTAGATTTAGATATTGAAGGTGGTGGCGAAGAATCTTATATTTTTGATATATGCTATATTTTATCATTTCAAAAACATATAACAGAAAAAGAATTAATGGATTTAATATCTACTTTTTAGCAGTTAGATACAAAGAAGATAATATTATAGACATGTAAAGTTTATTTAAAATTGATTGTCAGAAGATAAATGTATATATCGTCTTCAAGATTATTGTTTTCAATATGTTTATGTTTCTTCATCATCACTTTCATCACTTTCATCACTTTCATCACTTTCATCACATGCATTTCCGCAAAGATATTGTCCACAACCTTTCATTTGAACTATATCTTCACTTTTTCCACAAAGACTACATTCTGCTTCTTGATTATTTGGCTCTTCTTGTACGAATAAAATATCACCCATTCCATTATCATTAAAATATCCATCGCATAGGCAACATTTTTTCCACTGACCCTCTTGATAAGTCTCTTCAGTATCTTTTTCTTCATCCCAATCATCTGGATATCTTTCACAGTCCATGTTTACACACAATTTAGGTTGATGTTTTTCAATATTAGTTGCATGTTTTCGTGTAGCTAAATGACGTTTCCACCGAGTATTTGTAGGTGCGGTAAAATTACAATAAATACATTCGTAAGACATATTTATAAATTAAATCATCTTTGGTTTAGATAACTTTGTCAAAATATAACAATTGGTTGATATGAATATATAAATGATTTTGACGATCATATAAATGGAATTGACATATATGATAATATTATAGGTTATATAAAAGATAATTGTAAAACATAATGTTTTACATGCAATTGAAGTAGCTAAAATATTACATAACGCTGTTTCTTTTAAATGGTTGTACCTATCCATGTCTTCTTTATTCATTTTCAAGAGCAAAAAGATCGCCACCAACCCATGCTACGGCGGTTCGATTCTCCGCTATGTGTAATCCATAATGCGCGCTACGCCCATGTTTATTATATCTTGACCACCATCCTCCATGTGATTGTAATCTAACTTTATCTCCTTTTTTAAGAACATCTTTGCCATCTTTTGTTAGTCTGTCTTTCAAATCACCTCTAATATAGTTATCACCACTATGAGCATAATTAAAATGGGTAGTACCTTTTCCTTTATCATTTCTAACATCAATTCTTCTTGTTGACAAATGATCATCAATATGTACATGTCCTTTGGCATGTATACCTTGTGCAATTGGTAATTTTTGTCCACTATTATTTTTGTAATAATATAAACCACTATCATTACTATGAAATCCAAATTTATTTTGTCCTACCACAAAACGCAAGTGTCCGCCATTTACAATTATATCTCGCCATCCACCGTGGGTAGATTTACCACCATACAATGCATTGATAGTAGTTTGACCTTTTACATTACTATTACCTTTTACATTACTATTACCTTTTACATTACTATTTTTATTTACAACTAAATCACCATCAATAGTTAAGTTACCTGGTATTTTCAAACTTCCATTTTGAAGTTCTGTTGAAATATTAGCTAAATTTCGTATCGCTTGAATATCCGCTTTATATATCTTGTTTACGTGATTTTTAATTGTTTCATCTAAATCTTCTTTAGTATTAGCCATACTTTCTTTACCATATTTATTTTCACTATAAAGATAAATAA
>Ga0233449_1002187_pt1 | contig 15982 bp, 10 predicted proteins | sample SI_124_October20_FD_183012 | JGI IMG/M metagenome (GOLD analysis project Ga0233449, IMG submission 183012) | Seawater microbial communities from Saanich Inlet, British Columbia, Canada - SI_124_October2016_200_MG | ecosystem: Environmental > Aquatic > Marine > Inlet | place: Canada: British... | reverse complement strand
CAACCGATCATAGCGGCACCGATGCCGCTGGTGATGTGGTCGTACCCTGGTGCGATGTCTGTGGTCAACGGTCCTAATGTATAGAAAGGCGCTTCGCCACAGACTGCCAATTGTTTTTCCATATTTTCTTTGATCATGTGCATGGGAACGTGACCCGGACCTTCGATCATGGTTTGGACTTCATGCTTCCAGGCGATCTGTGTCAGTTCGCCGAGTGTTTCCAATTCAGCAAACTGGGCTTCGTCGTTGGCGTCTGCTGTGGAACCGGGTCGGAGTCCGTCTCCCAGTGAAAACGCAACGTCATAGGTTTTCATGATTTCGCAGATCTCTTCAAAGTGGGTGTAGAGAAAATTTTCTTTATGATGCGAGAGACACCACTTGGCAAGAATCGCGCCGCCACGAGAAACGATGCCGGTCACACGCTTGGCGGTCATCGGTACATAACGCAACAACACACCTGCGTGGATGGTGAAATAGTCTACCCCTTGTTCGGCTTGCTCTATCAAGGTGTCTCGATAAATTTCCCATGTCAGGTCTTCGATGACGCCATTTACTTTTTCAAGTGCCTGATAGATAGGAACGGTTCCGATGGGCACGGGGGAGTTTCTTAAAATCCATTCACGGGTGGTGTGAATATTTTTCCCGGTCGACAAGTCCATAACGTTGTCGGCTCCGCATCGAGACGACCAGACCATTTTTTCAACTTCTTCTTCTATAGAAGAAGAAACCGCAGAGTTACCGATGTTGGCATTGATTTTTACCAGGAAATTTCTTCCGATGATCATCGGCTCGGATTCTGGATGATTGATGTTGTTCGGAATAATGGCGCGTCCACGAGCTACTTCATCGCGAACGAACTCGGGCGTGATCTCTTGTTGCAGATTGGCGCCGAAGGAGTTGCCGGTCAATCGTTCTTCACGTTCTTCATTTTGCATCCATTGTTTGCGTTTTTGGTTTTCGCGGATGGCGATGAATTCCATTTCCGGTGTGATGATGCCTTTTTTCGCGTAATGCATTTGCGATACGTTTTGTCCGGGTTTTGCGCGCAGAACTTTGTCTCGGGTTTTAGGGAACCGTTCGGTATTGGGGTTTTCGCCTTCGCGATAGCCATCGTCTTTCGGCTCAATTTTTCGGCCACCATAAAATTCCACATCGCCGCGACCGGTGATCCATTGCAGGCGTATGGGCTCCAGACCTTCTCGAATATCTATTTTTGCATCGGGGTCGGTGTAGGGTCCGGAAGTATCGTAAACGATCAACGAGCTTTCATCATTTTCAGCTTGGTGACCATTGCCGTTGCCATTTCCATTACCGGTTACGGTTGTCGATGGCGAGAGAGAAATTTCGCGGAACGGTACTTTTATATCGGGATGAATTGTTCCCGAGACATAAACTTTTTTAGATTTGGGAGAAATAGGGTCGGTGGAGATATTTACTTTTTCGTCGGTAGCTCCATGCCGATTACCATTTCCGTTTCCATTGCCATTGGGTGTTGTCATGACGTTACTCCTCCAAAGTGATGCATATAGTCGAATGCTTTTTGTTTTATATCTTTTGAGTCCCAAATTCCTGAAATGACGGCGACTCCATGAGCGCCTTGTTCGAGAACTTCGGGAACGCGGTTCAGTTTTATTCCTCCTAAAGCCAGCACGGGCAGGTGAACGGATTTTACAATTTCACCCAGCTTTTCTGGTCCTTGCGGAGGCCCAAAATGTATTTTTGATGGCGTTTCATAAATCGGACTGAAGGTGATGAAGTCGGCCCCTTCTGCTTCTGCTAACAGGGCTCCTTCTTTAGCGTGTGTCGAAACCCCTACAATCAGATTCGGAAACTTGTCTTTAACCTCACCTGCCGGCATGCTGGTCTCGGTGAGTTGAACTCCATCGGCACCGGCAATTTCTGCGATGTCGGCACGGTCATTGATAAACAGTTTTGCGTCATACTTTTTAATGATGGGCTTGAGTTCAAGAGCCACTGCCAGCAACTCTTTCGGGCTCAAATCTTTTTCTCTCAGTTGAAACGCCCGCACACCACCCTGCAAAGCCTTTTCCAAGTGCTCGGCTATGGGTTCATCCTGATGATGATGAAAATCTGAAATGAGGTAGACATGTAAAAAATCGAGATCGGTATTTTTTGTTTTTTTCATTTCATTTTTTTTCAAAATTATAGGTCGATCAAACCGTCCATCGGACTGCTTGCCGAGGCATAAAGTTTTTTTGGTATTCTTCCCGCTTCATAAGCCATGCGCCCGCATTCCACGGCCATTTTCATAGCCATGGACATTTTCAGTGGGTCTTTCGCACCAGCGATAGCGGTGTTCATCAAAATTCCATCGACACCCAGTTCCATTGCGCGACTGGCATCGGAAGCGGTGCCAACACCGGCGTCAATGATGACGGGACATTTTACCGCTTGAAGAATCAATTTAATATTGTATGGATTTCGTATGCCTAATCCCGACCCGATGGGGGCCGCCAACGGCATGACTGCGGAGCAGCCTGCATCTTCCAATTTCTTGCAGAGGACAACATCGTCTGTGCAATAGGGGAGAACGTGGAAACCGTCTTTGATTAAAAGTTTCGATGCTTCCAGAGTTGCTTCATTATCTGGGAACAGAGTTTTCTCGTCGCCGATCACTTCTACTTTAACGATATTGCCAAGCCCTGCCTCTCTTGCCAACTCACAAGTCATCACCGCTTCTTTAACGGAATAGCAACCAGCGGTATTGGGCAAAAATGTGTAGCGCTTAGGGTCGAGATGGTTGAGGATGGAATCTTTATTTTTATCCAGCTCAATGCGGCGTACAGCCAGAGTCACCATTTCCGCACCGGAAATTTCTATGGCCTGCCGGGCTTCGTCAAAGTCTTTGTATTTTCCTGTGCCGACAATCAACCTGGAATGAAAGGTTTTATCCCCTATCTTCATGAATTCTTTATTGTTGCTCATAATCTCCAAACATTAAAATGAAAATATTGATTAAATGCCGCCTCCGACTGCATGAACGATTTCAACCTGGTCGTTTTCTTTAATAGTGGTGGAATCGTATTTTGATCGGGGAACCACTTGCTGGTTCAAAGCCATCGCAAAATTGGGTGCCTGGATATCCAGCTCTTTTACCAGATCAGCCAGATTCTGGCTTTCTTTTATTTCTCGTTTTTCCCCATTGATGGTCAATTCCACGAAAAATTCTCCGAAATAAACAGGTAACAGGTTTTTTTAAACCTTTGAAAAACCTAACCGATAATAAAGTAAAACCTAGAAGAGGAAAAGAACAGGAAGGCATAAAAAAAGCCGCATCCCGACCCAACAGGGAAATGCAGCGTATCTTTTCAGATGGCTTCACTTCCCTTCGCTGGTATGATCCAGATCAGGTTCAAAGGGTCGTCCAGAAAAGGACTCTCAGTTTAAAAACGCCCCTAGTGATCGTGTTACGATAAGATTATTTCATATTTAACACAAGTCAAGTTATATTGACGAAATAATAAAAAAGAGTAGTATTCATTTTATGAAAAAACTAACGGTTTGGCGTTTATTAATAGGGATTCTTATGCTCAGCACCTGGGCTTGCGCTACGGTTCCCAATACCGTAAATCCCTATTTTGAAATGCCACCTGAACATATGCTGAAAGCCGAGCGAGAATTATTTGCCCTGGCATTGCAGCAACAAAAAAATAACAAGCTGGATTCTTCAATAGACCTCTGGAAACGCTTTTTAACAAACAACCCCAGGTCATTTCGAGGTTATAACAATCTGGGAATGGCGCACTACACAAACGATCAGTTATCCCCAGCCATTTCCGCTTTTGAAACTGGGTTAGCTCTCGAACCTATTGATTCCAAGATAAAAAATAATTTAAAGAGAACCTTGCGGTTTCAGGTAACGCTATTACGTGAGAACAAAGACTATGATGCCGCCATTCATTTTTTAAAACGCATCACAGAACTTTCTGTAGAACCCGAACGGGAAAAAGTGGCGTTGGAAATTGAAACTTTGGAAGATCGTATTTTTGAACAAGTAAAACGGTCCAACACTCTTGAAGACTACGAAGTCTTTGTCGCACGCTACCCCAATAGCCCCAAGAATTCCGATGAAGCCCGTCGCCAGATTGCACGGATGAAACCCCAGCAATCGCCTATGGGCGAAATGCCAAACATGGAAGAAAGCAGCCCCTCAACCCCACCAGATATGAGACTGGAACCTTTTGTCCCTGAATCGATGGAAACGCCGAAGTCTTCCATGCCAGATACAGTAATCAGTGAAGAGACCATCGAGATTGTGGCTGAGCCAAAAATGGGATCGGAAGAAAAGACCAGTGAATTTCCTGAAGGCGAGCCTTCAATGGATCCCGAGCCCGTGGTTATGGATGAGCCTCCTGCCAAAGAAATGGAGCAGGAAATGGCGGCAAAACCCAAGATGGCTGAGGAAAAATCTGAAATGAAAAAGCAGCCAGAGCCTGTAAAAAAGGCGGCGGTAAAGCCGACTAAGAAAGTAAAGATCACTACAAAAACCACACCGCTTCGGGTTCGCTCAGACCCATCCAGTAAAGCTGAAGTTATTGCGCAGTTGCCCACTGCCACGATTGTGCCTATGCTTCAAGAAACCGGGCAATGGTATCAGATCGAATATATGCCTGGAAAAAAAGGGTGGATATCTAAAAGGTATTCCAAACTGGTCAACTGACTTTTTTCTTCAATTCCCGGTACATCAGCAGTTCCTCGGTTCAAAGTTTCCCCCTTCCCACAACTTATTTTTTTCTTTTAACTGCACGACGTAAGAGAAAAGTTAAATTCAGGTTATAATAATTCCCCTTAGGCTAGGAAACAGATTTTCTTAAAATGGAAAACTCTTTTTAATTTTTCGATTGTGATTTTAAAATGAATTTTGATTCCTACAATCCCGAAAATTTCTATGATGAATTTTTTGAGAAACCGGGCCAACCTAGAGCAGAAGTTAAAAAGCTGATTGATCGAATCAATTCTTTTCCAAAAGAAGAACTAACCAACCGACAGAAAGCTGCTGAAGCAGCATTCATGCAGATGGGGATAACTTTTGGGGTCTATGAAGACCAAAAAGGTTTGGAGAAAATATTTCCCTTCGACATAATTCCACGGATTATCAACGCGCGTGACTGGGACATGATTGACCGCGGTGTGAAACAAAGGGTTTTCGCACTCAACCAGTTTATTGACGATGTTTATAATGATCAAAAAATTATAAAAGATGGGGTGATATCAAAAGAAATTATTTTTTCTTCTGTTGCTTACCGCAAAGAATGCCAGGGATTAAAACCGCCGAAGGGAATTTGGTGCCATATAAGTGGTATCGATTTTGTCAGAGATGATGAAGGGCAATTTTTCGTTCTTGAGGATAACCTGCGCTGCCCTTCTGGAGTTTCATACGTATTGGGCAACCGAAGGGTTATGAAACATACCCTTCCTGTTGTATTTGAGTCCTTACCTATTCGACCTGTCGATGATTATTCCCACCGCCTTGCTGATACACTTCGAAACCTGATTCCCGACTCGATTTTAAAACCCAATATCGCAATACTCACTCCCGGAATTCACAACTCAGCTTATTTCGAGCATTCGTTCCTGGCCCAACAAATAGGAGAAGAGCTGGTTGAAGGGCAGGACCTGGTGGTGATGGATGATTTTGTATACATGAGGACGACAAAGGGCTTCGAAAGAGTCGATGCCATTTATAGAAGAATTGATGATGATTTTCTGGACCCGACCGTGTTCAACCCCGATTCGTTACTAGGGGTACCAGGGATTATGAAATCTTACCGTGCCGGCAAAGTAGCCTTAGCCAATGCACCGGGGACCGGTATTGCAGATGATAAAGCGATTTATTCATTTGTTCCGGACATCATTAAATATTACACCGGCGAAGACGCTATTATTCCCAATGTCCCAACCTTTCTGTGTGAGGATGCGAAGCATCGACAACATGTCATAGACAATATTGAAAACTTTGTTGTCAAACTCACGCACGGCTCTGGAGGATACGGCATGTTGATTGGTCCTTTTTCCACCAAAGAGCAACAGCGGCAAATGATTGAAAACATCAAAAAAGAACCGCGCAATTATATTGCTCAACCGGTCATACAACTTTCCCGCGTTCCCGTGATCGTAAAAGATAATTTTGAAGGCCGACACATCGACCTGCGACCTTACGTCTTATATGGAGAAGATATTTATGTTCTTCCGGGAGGACTGACTCGAGTAGCCTTGGAAAAAGACTCTCTGGTGGTAAACTCCTCGCAAGGCGGAGGAAGCAAAGATACCTGGGTTCTGGCAGATGAACCAAATTAGATTCGAGTGAGTAGAGGACCATGTTAAGTCGAGTTGCAAATTCTATTTTCTGGATGAGCCGCTATCTGGAGCGGGCTGAGAATGCTGCGCGACTGATTGAAACTCAGTTGCATATGCTTCTGGACCTGCCTTCTTTAAGAGAAAATCCTAATGCATGGAAACCCCTGGTAGATATCACCGGTGACGGGGATTATTTTTCCGAAAAGCTGGGGAAACCCACTATGGAAAATGTAATGTTCTTCCACACTTTTTCCAACGATTACCCTCACTCCATCAAATCTTGCCTGACCGCCGCCCGGGAAAATGCGCGGTCTGTCCGGGAGGTGATCCCTTCTGAAATCTGGGAAACAATCAACAAACTTTATCTTGAAGTTTCGGGCAAGGGAACAAGTTCAAAAGCTTTTAAAAACCCACATAAATTTTATTCTGATATTAAAATGGCGAGTCACCTGATAATAGGAATCGCCTATACAACCTTGTCCAGAGGTGAGGCTTGGCATTTCGCACAGTTGGGCAGGTATCTGGAAAGAGCCGATAAAACATCGCGTATTCTCGATGTAAAATATTTTATTATTCTGCCCAGGTTGGACGATGTGGGGACTTCGATGGACAATGTGCAATGGTCGGCACTTTTAAAATCTACAAGCTCCTTCGAGATGTATAGAAAAAAATTCAACCTGATCAGTCCAAAAAATATTGTCGACTTCCTGATTTTTGACCGGGAGTTCCCCCGGTCAATAATATATTGCGTCAACCACTCTGAACAATCTCTGTTCAGGATCACAGGCACGCCAACTGGCGCATTCAATAATGAATTGGAAAGGCAGTTTGGAAAGCTTTCAGGCAAACTCAACTACTCCAACGTTGATGAAGTAATGTCAATCGGTCTGCATGAATTTCTGGATGGTATTCAATCCGATTTAAATAATCTGGACAAGGCGATTTTCGAAAACTTTTTTGAGGTCAAACCATTGACTGACAATCGTAGTTCCGGGTTTCAAAATCAATGATTTTTTGTTTGCGATAGAGACCGGGAAAAAAGTTTACCAATAATTATCCCGGCAAAGATCCAGCGTGAGCGGAAAGTCGGGGTTCTCTTCGAGCGGGGGCACTCGCATCGATTCTTTAAAATGTCCCATGGGTTGAAAACGTGCCAGCCGCCGACCCGCGGCTACGTTTTCGTTGACCGGCTGGGTTTCTGGGTTTCTGCCTCCCGGATGGCTGACATGATAGGTGCAGCCCCCGAGGGAACGCTCGTATCGAGTGTCGATAATGTCAAATACCAAAGGCGTATGCACTGGAACCGTAGGGTACTGGCTCGAAGGCGGTCCCCAAGCTTTGAATCTTACTCCGCCGACAAATACGCCGCTTTCGTCTGTTGGTTTCATGGGAACCCGGCGCCCGTTGCAGGCAACCACCTGTTGAGATTCTTTGAGCCCTTCCACTTTGACCTCTAGACGTTCGATGGAGGAATCGACGGAACGACTCACGGAGCCCTGATACATTTCTTCCCCCAGCACCGTCCACGGTTCGAGTCCCATGCGCAATTCCATATGGATTTGTCCGATCTGTAGCGAACCATATTGCGGAAACCGAAATTCCCAAGAAGGACGGAACCAGTCTAGCTTGAGAGGGTATCCACCCAATTGCAGTTCGCGAACAACGCTTTTAAAATCTTCCCAAATGAAATGCGGCAACATGAAACGGTCGTGCAGTTGTGTTCCCCAGCGGATCAGGTTTTTCCAATAGGGGTTTCTGCAAAATTGCGCAACACATGCGCGAATCAAAAGGGCCTGCAGTAAATTCATTTGTGGGTGAGGGGTCATTTCAAAACCGCGCAGTTCCACGAGTCCTAATCGTCCCGCCTCGCCGTCAGGACTATACAATTTGTCAATGCAGATTTCGGTTCGGTGCGTGTTGCCGGTAAGATCCACCAGGATGTTGCGAAACAAACGATCGACCAGCCAATAAGGGAAGGGACCGCTCTTAGGGATTTTCTGGAACGCGATTTCCATAGCATACAGGGAATCCAGTCGGGCTTCGTCGATACGCGGCGACTGACTGGTCGGGCCAATGAAGGTCGATGAAAAAAGATAGGACAGCGAAGGATGGTTCTGCCAGAAAGATAACATGCTGCGCAGCAGATCCGGACGCATCAGAAAAGGGCTTTCAGCAGGTGTCGGTCCGCCCATAACAATATGGTTACCCCCGCCGGTGCCAACACGGCGCCCGTCCATTAGAAATTTTTCCGAAGTAAGACGCGCCTGACGGGCTTCCTCAAAAACAGTCTGGTTAATTTTGACCAACTCCTGCCAGCTTTCTGCGGGTTGAACATTGACCTCAATCACGCCAGGGTCTGGCGTCACCTTGAAACGCTGGACCCGCATATCGTGAGGAGGTTCATAGCCTTCCAACACCACGGGAGTTTTTAACTTACTGGCTACGGTTTCGATGGCGGCGATAAGATCAAGAAAATGTTCCAGATATGAAATCGGCGGCAGAAAAATATGCAACGTTCCATTGCGCACTTCCATACTGATTGCTGTGCGGACCAAGCCAGCACTCGGATGTCCGGGGTGTTCCGGTTTGATTTTCAGTCTCTGGTTAATGGTTTGGTGAAGAGCGCTCCAGCTAGGCAGCCAATTAGCTTCCTGGAAATGACTGGGCTGGCTTTCCAGTTCGTGGGCTCTTTCTTGATCAAACGGCAGATTTTTGAGCGGAAGACGCAGACCGACTGGAGAATCTCCTGGAGTCAAAATTAAGTTTTCCGTGCGGAAACGCCATGTGTTACTGATCCAGCAGTTTTCCACGGAGAAAAAATGCAAGGGCAATACAAAGCCAACGGGGTCGTTCAGATTTTTTTCGAGTAATTTTTGCAACCGCAACCGCTCGGTTTTTTCATAAAGGTCTGCTTTGAGAATCTCTTTCTCTAAGGGCAGTTTTTGTTCCTGCCAAAGATAATAGGGAGAATCTTCGTGCGCAGGGATGATGAATCGACTCGGTATGCCCAGAGCTTTGGAAAATTCTTCCATAAACTGTTTTGCCGTATTGATGTCATGGTCTTGATTTTTCTCGATGTCAGCAAGAAGTTTTTCATTCTTCCAGATGGGTTCGCCGTCTTTTCTCCAGTGACAGCCGAGGGCCCAACGCGGCAGAGGTTCTCCCGGATACCATTTGCCCTGGCCGTAATGAAGCAGGGCTCCAGAAGAGAAACGACGCTTCAGGCGTAACAGCAAATCGTTTGCCAACCCTTTCTTTTTGAGGCCAAAGGCTGCCGTATTCCACTCTTCACTTTCCCGGTCATCGATGGACACAAACGTGGGTTCCCCGCCCATGGTCAAATTGAATCCCATTTGTTTTAAATCTCGGTCAACTCTTTCACCAAGAGAATCGATTTCCGCCCACTCGTTTTTGCTGAAAGGTTTGGAAACCCGGCGGTCTTCATGAATACGTTCCACCGTCATCACGTGATGCAATTTAGATTCGCAGGAGTCCAGTAATGCTCCCGAAATAGGCGCAGCACTGGAAGGGTTGGGTGTGCAGCAAAGGGGAATATGCCCCTCTCCGGTGAGTAACCCTGAGGTCGGATCAAGCCCTATCCAACCCGCTCCCGGCAGGTAAACTTCAGTCCATGCGTGCAGATCTGTAAAGTCTACCGCAGTCCCTGACGGCCCATCAAGTGCCTCCTGATCAGGCTTTAATTGGATCAGGTAACCTGAGGCGAATCGGGTTGCCAGCCCACGATGCCGAAGTACCTGGCATAGCAACCAGGCCATGTCCCTGCAGGAACCACTCTTCAAACTCAAAGTTTCTTCGCAAGATTGAACACCAGGATCGAGCCGGATAATGTACTTTAGCGTTTGGTTCAAATGTTGATTGATCTCGACCAGGAAATCGTTGGTGCTTTGTTTCTTTCTTGGCAGGGTTTTCATAAACTTCCGCAATAGAGTGCCCTTTTCTTTAATTTCAAGATAGGGAATCAGCTCCTCGGCAAGCCAGGGTTCGTATTTGAAGGGAAATTCGGTCGCACTCTCTTCCAGGAAAAAATCAAAGGGATCGAACACGTTAATTTCGCTGATCAAATTCACTTCGATTTGGAATGTTTTGGTTTTTTTGGGGAAGACCAAACGTGCCAGGTAATTGCCGAAAGGGTCCTGCTGCCAATTGATATAATATTTTTCGGGAACGACTTTAAGGGAGTACGAGGGAACCGCCGCCCGGGTATGGGGGGCGGGACGAAGCCGGATAATCTGTGGTCCAAGACGAACCATCTTATCGTAGGAATATTTCGTCAAGTGATGTAACGCAACTCGCACAGTCATAGGCTATTCCATTGAAAAAAAATGATTATTTTCCACAGCTTAAGTTTGAGCTTGTTATTATAGAATAATAACTGTAAAAATTTTTATTTACTAACAAATAATCGAAACGGAAAATGTCCGGAGAAATTCTCGCACTTAACTTTGACAGCATGAGCTCTCCTTCAATAAAGCTCAAGGCCGATGAAAGTTCCAAGGCCTCTAAAACTCCGGGTAGAGGGGTTGGCTGGTATCCCAACGATGAACATGGGGCCTCTCTCGTAAAAGATGCCATGGCGCATGACACCCAGGCCCTTCTAAACACATTCAAGGATGGAACCAGTTTTCGTTCCACCCATTTTATGTGCAAGATGAGAGGGGAAGGGAAGGAATATACCCAGCACAACACGCAACCGTTTAGGCGCAGTTTGGGCGGCTATGACTGGCTTTTCTTACACAACGGTCATTTAGACCGGGCTGCATTGAGCAAACTTCATAGCGATCCGTCCGGTCTTATGGAACCTGTGGGGGATACCGATTCCGAACTGGCGTTTTGTTTCTTGCTGGGCAAACTTCTTGCTGAGTCCTCGAAAGGTTTAGCCGACATCAAGGGCCACGAAATTTTTACATGGATGAAGACACTGGACGAATTGGGGGCCTCCGACTTTGTTTTTACCGATGGCAGAAGTCTGGCTGTTTACCATGGAAAAAATTCGGAACGTGACCTTTATTTTCATAGAATGTTGCCTTCTGAAGAACCGCCTGTTTTTGAGTCCGACCTGGTTTCCCTAAGCTTGGAAGACCCTCGCGATTCATTGCGCACTCTTTTTCTGGTTTCGTCTTTTCAATTAGACGAGGCTACCTTCCAACCTATGGAACCCGGGCGTCTTATTATCGTCCGTAGAGGGGCAGTTCACTGGGATAGTCTGCCTGCAGACACAAAAACCAAGGAAGCGGCTACCATTGACGAAAATATCCTGATAGAAAATGAAGAGGTTGAAAAGGCAACTGAGCTGTTCGTTTCTCAGCAGCAGGAACAGTCTCAAACCAGTGCGCAAATGGTTGCTGAAGAACCCACCACTACAGAAAGCTTTTCAAATATCATCAATATTAAGTCTTTGACCCATGCTTCGGATGGGGTTCCGTTGGAATACCGGTCCTATGACATTTCCCACCTTACCGAATACCATTATTCCCTTCCGGTCGAGCGCAGTACCCATGCCTTTCGTTTGAAACCCATGGAAGACTCGATTCAGGAAGTGATCCAAGCCACGCTGGAACTTTCGGCCAATGGCGAACTATTGCAATTTGAAGATGTATTCGCGAACCATTCGATTCATTACGATATCACTCATCCCTACACAAAACTTTTAATCAAAGCCAAAAGCCAGGTCAAGGTCTACTCCAGCCCCCCGGACGATCTTAGCCCCGCTATGCGTCGCTCCCAGATTCCACTCGTGTGGATGCCGTGGCAGCGACAGATGATGCTTCCCTATCTGCTGCCTCCCGAACTTCCGGAAACGCAACTCCGGGAGTTGACGGACTTCGCCATGAGTTTTGTGAAGCGAAACGATTCCCATTTGATCGACAGCCTGATGGACATTAATAAGAAAATTTATGAAGACTTCGCATACGTTCAGGGCATTACCTTTAATGAAACCACTGCGTTTGATGTTTTCTCTATAAGAAAGGGTGTGTGCCAGGATTTTGCCAACCTTTTCATATGCCTGTGTCGCCTGTTAAATATTCCTGCGAGATACCAGGTGGGATATATTTTCACAGGAAGCAAATATGAAAACAAACTCCAAGCCGATGCCTCCCACGCCTGGGCGGAGGTATATCTGCCATTTTTAGGCTGGCGCGGCTTCGATCCCACCAACGGCTGCATGGTAACGCAGGATCATATACGCGTTGCCTGCGGAAGAAACTACCGAGATGCCACGCCCGTCAGTGGAACTATTTTTAAAGGTGGAGGGACCGAGCAACTCAAGGTCGAAGTCCAGGTTAAGGAAGTTTCTGTTTGAGCTGGTTTTATTGAACCTCACCCCTTCCTTGGCTTACGTTCTTTTTTTAAGGAATAAACTTTAAACCCTAGATATCTTTTCTTATATCAAATTCTTAGCCCGGAAAACTGCAAGCATTTTATCTTGACGCTTATTAAAAACTTTGTAATATATTCCTTCATAATTTCGACCAATTACTAAACCAACCTGAAATAAATTATGACCACAATTACGACAGAAGAATTAAACCCCTTAATCCAGAGTGAGTGGGATTATATCGAATCTAAAAAAGGTGAATGGAGCCTGCTGGAAGGTGAGCAGGATATGGAAGTTTTGGAGCATGTGTTGCGTTGCATTCTTCATATGGATGTTACTGCTGAAAAGCCACTGGAATTTAAAGAATGTGTAAAAGTACAAAACCCAGATGGCGGATGGTCGAAGGAATCGCATACAGAAAAGACCTCTATGTGGATCACTACTTTTGTCGGGCTAAAACTATGCCGTGGGAATATGGTTATTAAAGATCCTGAAATCCAAAGCACCGTGGACAAAACCCTGGAATATGTTTTATCCATGCAGGAGGATGACGGGCATTGGTCGGATGAAGAGTGGTCGCATTTAGACACCACTTGTTCTGTCACCTGCTTTCTCACTATCTACCAGGTTACGCAAGATAAAAAAGACAATGAACGTATCAACAAGGCACGAATCCGCGGGTTCGAATATATTTCCAATTGGCAAAAAGACTCTGGGTTATGGAAAGATGACACCTTCCATCCAGCGGGAATAGAAACAACCGCTCACTTGATGCAATACACTCTCGTGCCAGCCTATTTCATGGATGGGATCGAGTTCGCAAAAAAGATGTGCCTCGAAGCCGCCGACTCCTTAATAGCCGAACAAGCTAAAGACGGTAGCTGGGATAATGAAAACACCGATCACACGATGGATGCCTGCCGGAATTTGATGCTGGTTTCAGATACCTTTGAAGCTAAAGAAAAGTATGCTCCGATAATTGAAAAAGGGGTTCGCTGGTTGATCGATATTAAGAATGAACAAGGGTGGGGAGATTTTCCCGATGAACCCAGCAATGTAGAGCGTACCGCAGATGGACTGGACACTTTACTCAAATATCGAAGGTTTCGCAGCGATGCACCCATGGCGCACTTCTGGGCTTTCAGCAAATAACCCTCTACGAGGGAAATAGGTCCAACTTATTCTCCTATTAGCAATCTCAGGCTTCTAGAAGTAGTTAAAGCACGAAACCATTCCCCATAAACCAATTAGGCAAATAGTGGAAGCAATAATATTACTTGCAGGTTACGGTTCGCGGTTGGATAGAGGCGACCTGCCGCATAAATCACTTTTACCTTTTGGTGAAGAAACTCTTCTTTCGCGACATTTAAAATGCCTGAAAAATCTGGGCATTCAAAAGGTCCACTTGATTCTTGGGCATAACGGAGAGGCGGTAAAAAGTTATGCCCAGAGTTTAAAGCTTGGATTGCAACTTCACTTTATAGACAACCCGGTTTACCTCACTACTGGAAATACCCTTTCCATGGTGATGGGACTTCGCCACTGCAATAGTGAAACATTGGTTCTGGATGGCGATGTTCTGTATCCCCAAAAAGCATTGACGGATTATGTAAGAAACGCCAAGCTCTCTTCCTTTGCATTGGTTCCTACAGATATTGATGATGAGGAATGTGCCAAGGTTTTATTAAAACCTTCAGGAGCCATTCATGCATTCATTACCAAACGCGCGTTAACAGATGACGAGCGATCGGGTTTCGGGTTTGGAGGTGAAGCGATTGGATTTTTCATGCTTTCAAAAAAAGATGTCCCTCGTTTTGTTGACTTATATGAAAAAATGGAAGAAGAGTTTCGTCCCGTTTTATGGGAAATTCCATTCACCGAGTTTGCTAAAACCACCGTTCTTCATCCCTGGCAAGTTACCGAGAAAGGTTGTTTTGAAATAGACACTCAGGAAGATTATTCCCAGGCATTAAAAAAGTTTGAATCGGAATCCAACCATTACCAGCTTTAAAACCCACTTCGCGGGAGGAAATGGGTCAGTACTTTTTAATGAAAACCGAAACAACCCGCTACGCTTCTCAAAATAGGCTAAAGCTAGCCCCCCCCTTAAACCAAATTACATTATTTTAAAAATACCCATTTCGCGTTGAAGGATTTGATATTTTTAATGCGAAAAAAATTGATCATGTGTAAATTTTTACAACCTCATTGAAAAATATTCATACTCCCTTCCTGCAAAAATTCAGAGCGATAAATTTGGTTTCTTTTTTTAATAAACTTTTTTTGTTTTCAAATGCAGTGAAAAAACGGTAGTTAGACTTACAAGTTCTTCACACAAAAATTTCCCACCTAAAATTGGCATACCTCTTGCTTTAAAATAAATACCCTGGACAAGTATTTGATACGGGTTGCGGATCTTTTTAGACCGCAACCTCCAGGGAACTAATTAATTACGTTTTAAGGTGAAACATATGGAAGGTATCAATGGGCTCGTGGAGTTTTTTTCGCAAAAGGTTTTTATAATTTCATTCGGACAAATCGGATTGATGTTTCTACTGTGTTTCTTTTGTCTGTTTAGTGGAAAATATAAAACAGGTCTGCTGTTATCTTATTTTTTCATTTTCTACTGGGGTTTTGTATCTAACCGAGGGCATTGGCTCGAACTGTTTGGGGATAATGGTACCGGGCTGGTACTTTATCTATTTAGCGCAACCGCAATTGTATTGATGGGAGTGATCAGCATTTTTCAGGAAAATCACTAGTATGTCGCGATACCGTAATAAAATGGCAATCCCATAGTTGAGAACTCTAAAATATATATGAATTTAAGCTAATTTATCAGGAAGTTGCGCCGTAACGTTTTATATAGATCATAGATTTGGGAGTTCATATGCTTTTTCTAGATGAAATCAGAAAAGTGACAAAAGACACCCCTGTTTCTGCAGATCAAAGAAACCGACCCAAGAGGGTATTTAAGGAGCAGCGCAGGCGGTCGCCCTTAAATGATCAAGAGGGTAATAAAAAATCCAAGCACTTCATAGGTAGAATTTGCAGAATAGACGAACAAGTCTAACTCCACTACCGTGAGTCGGATTTAAAAAAACCTCCCTACCCAAAAACACTCGCCGCCCACTCTCCTGGGAGTGTGTATCAACAACCCTAACGTAAAAAGCTCAAGAGGATCTTACGCAATATGGGAATAGACCCATTGTACCCCTTCGGGGCATGAAAGCTAAGGTTGGGTTACCACACCTACGGCGGTTCGCCGCCATTTTGGGGTTGAAATCTGCTGTATCTTCAACTAAAATCAGGGTTATTAAGGAGAAA
>Ga0233449_1002186_pt1 | contig 15986 bp, 19 predicted proteins | sample SI_124_October20_FD_183012 | JGI IMG/M metagenome (GOLD analysis project Ga0233449, IMG submission 183012) | Seawater microbial communities from Saanich Inlet, British Columbia, Canada - SI_124_October2016_200_MG | ecosystem: Environmental > Aquatic > Marine > Inlet | place: Canada: British... | reverse complement strand
CCAAAATCCAACATAAATTCCAATATTTTTGGTGCGCATTAATCCATATGTAATAAATAAAATATTGCTCGGTAATGGAGTGGCACCAAACAAAAATGATGCAATCAGATAACCGTATTTTTTCTTATTTAGATAATCTCCAATAATATCAAGATTAGATTTTTGTTCTGTTCCAACAAATTTTCTAAAAACACCACTAATTTTTTTAAGAAAATATCTTCCAATAGTTGCACCAGTTGCACCTACCATCGCAAGAAAAAAAACATTCAAGGTTGGATCAAGAAGATAAAATGATGTCAACACAATCCAGCTAGGTGGCATCAAAATTGGAGACACATTTACTCCAAGAATTACCAGAAAAATTCCTAAATACGAATATTCTGCAAAAATTTCAAAAATATCCATATTATTTACAATATCATACTACCATTTTTGTTTCTAACCCCTTATTTTGACATACAGTCATAAGATAATTTCATTAATTTCTAAAAAATTATAAAAATTACATGTTTTTCAAAACAATGATCATGTATTGTAACAAATTGGATCAATCATGCAATATCTTTATAAGCATTTATGCCTATTATACAGTATGACCACTGAATCTTGGAAATGTTTTAGATGCAATCTTGCTTTCAAGGATGAAAGTGTTGCAGATATGCATAAAGAAATTTCAATGCATTCAATCACTAAAGTAAAATCACTTACAGTATAATTCTAAGAATTTTTAGATTTTGTCATTTTTAATTTGAATAAGAATAGTGCAGAGGGTGGGATTCGAACCCACGAACTCCTGAGAGAAGGGATTTCCAATTGTGTGGATCTTGAGTCCCTCTCGGTTGACCGGGCTTCGATACCTCTGCAATGAAATACAATATGGACTGATATTTTTCAATTACTATTTTGGTTGAATTTGAAAAATGATCCATTATTTCCCAGATTTTTTAACAAAGCTTATAATCGTGCGTAATTGACTCAAAATAACATGGCAGAATTTATACCAATTGCACAAGCAAAAAAAATGCGAAGTGGGGTAAATGTTAAATCTGAAGTTAAAAGCAAAGGAGACCCTAGAACTGTAAATCTCAAAAGTGGAGGAACAGTAGATGTCTGTGATGCAGTAATAGCTGACGGTGAATCAGAAGATGACCAAATGAAATTGACATTATGGGGTGACGACATCAAAGCAGTTAATGTTGGAGATGTAGTAGTTATCACAAATGGATACACCAATGAATTCAAAGGTGAAGTCTCATTAACAAAAGGCAAATTTGGTCAAATGCAGATTAATCCTACTGAATAAACAAACAACAATACAAAATTTATTTTATTTTCAAAATTTTCTTTTAGTTTGATAATTTTTTAGATCTACAAGTAAAATAATTACACCAATGATCAAAATAATAATTCCAAAAATTAACAATATTCCAGAAACTATCAAAGGAAATATCATATTATTTACAGGGGAATTAGAGTCTGTAAAAATATCAGAGTTTTCAGGATCTTCAGAAAACATAGTCACTACAAGAACATCTCTAGTACCAGTATTTTGAATTTCAAAATTCAATGTATCAGGTTGTGAAACATCTAATGATTCAAATAAAAATGGTTCTGTTTGAACAAATTCTCCATAATTATCACCAAAAATATTGGAAATATTTATGGATAATTCATCACCTTGTGTGTAATCAAGTATCTGAATTCCCCACAAAAAAGGAACGTTTTGAGAAAATACCCCATATGAGACATAAATTGTGTCACCAGGCATAATTTGAATGTCATCAGAGATTTCATCAAATACACCTTCAAACAAAGAAGCCAAAGACAAATCATCAGATCCATTAAGAGTAGAGGGAATAACAGATGCTGCAAGTGAAAGTGAAATTCCAATTAAAATAAAACCAATTACAAAAACAACAATACCGCGTTTATTCATCACAAATGTTGTAAAATAAAACCCATTTTAATATTTTAGAAAAAATTTAAAACGAATAAGAAAAAACTATCGTCTACTCTTTTTAGATGGTTTTCTTTTTGCCACTTTCTTTTTGGCTGCAGTTTTTTTAGCTGGTTTTCTTTTTGCTACTTTCTTTTTGGCTGCAGTTTTTTTAGCTGGTTTTCTTTTTGCTACTTTCTTTTTGGCTGCAGTTTTTTTAGCTGGTTTTCTTTTTGCTACTTTCTTTTTGGCTGCAGTTTTTTTAGATGGTTTTCTTTTTGCTACTTTCTTTTTGGCTGCCCTTCTTGCAGCTGCTTTTCTTGCAGCTGCCTTCTTTCGTGCTTCAAGTTTCTTTAACAAAAGTTCTTTGAGTTTAGTTGATGCTTTATCCAATAATATTTTAGATGTTGTTTCAATTTTGAGTTGTTTTTCTAACTCTTTGACAAATTTTTCAGCAGCCTTGTGACTAGTAGATACAGTGTCACGCAAAGATGGTTTAGATTTTGTTTGTTTTTGAATTTTAGTACTAATTTTTGATTTAATATCGGAAAATTCGGATACATCACTAGCAATTTTTTTGGCTGTTTTTTGTCTAATTTTAATTTCGGAAATTAATTCTTGAATATGTCCATTTAGTGACTGTAATCGGGTCTCAGCACGTTGTTTTTCTTCAGGATTATCAGAAAATTCTATTTCTTGTTGAGTTTGTTCTACTTCCTCTTTTTCTCGAGTAATCCTATCTTCTGCAGATTTTACTAATCTCTCAATACTTTCTAATTGAGAATTTTTTTGATTAAGAACACCTGAAACATCAGAAACATCTTCTCGTTCTGATTCTATTTTTTTATCAATGGTATTCAAACCAGATGTAGAACGTCTTTCAGTTGAACGGACTTCTTTTAATTGCTTTTCAGCTCTTTTTCTTAGTTTTGTTGCTTCTTGTTTCTTTTGTCGTAGCTGAATTACTACTTTTTCTAATGATGTCAATAATGTAATCAGGATAAGAGAGTCGGTTAAGTTGTTAATATGATCAGGATTTGACTTGCAAGTTAAGAAAATTAACCATCATTGATCGCAAAAACCATTTTTTAAAAAATATTAGTCAAAAGATTTCATGAAAACTATGGATTTTCATCCAAAAGAATTACCAATATCAAAAACATATGATCTAAAAAATGAAAAAGATGCAACAGATGCAGTTGAAGATATGACAAATATTGGATTTGAGGGAAGAAAAGAAGGGTTCAAAGTTTTGATGCCAAAAGAATCAAAACTTGCTAAAAGGATAGGATACACAGTAACAACTGGAATTACCCAGGGACTCAGACAAAAAAATAAACCCCGAGATGTCAAATATTGGACGTATCATCATGATGATGAACATTATGCAATTGTTTTGATTAGTAGTTCCGCATTATCTGAATTAGGTTTTTGATTTACCAAAATATTGATAAAGTTTAGTTCTCTGTGCCATAACTCCTGCAAGCATTATCCCAATAATAGAACCACCAATAACATCCATTGGGAAATGTTGTAAAACATAGACTCGACTAAGAGAAATCATCACAGGGTATAGAAACATCAAATATGCACCTCTAGGGAATCTCTCAGATAGAGCATATCCAAAAATAATTGCAAATATCATGGATCTTGCAGCATGTCCAGAAGGAAATGATGCATCATATCCACCCTCACAAAACAATGCAAAGGTATCCTGACTGATTGGTACTGGAAAAGGAGTTCCCTCATACTCAAAATCAGGTCTATCACGGTCAACTCCACATTTGATATATCCTGTAAGTAGAGTAGAAATTACAATTAGAATCATAAGGGTAATTCCAATTCGTCGTGTTTTTCGAATAACAAGTATCAAAATGGCAAAGGCCAGCATCCATACAGCTTCACCACTTTCAGTCACATATTGCATTATTAGATCAAGTGTAGGATTTCCAACATTTTCAGAAAAAAATGATATTGTGCTTTGATCAAAACTTTCAGTTATTCCAAAATATACTAACGCAGTAATTACCAAAAAGAAAATCGTGAGTAATACAAATGACCGTGATCTAATATCAAAAATCCAATTTTGCAATTAAATGAACCTCAAGTACGTATCTTTTAATTTTTGTCACTAGATAAGTTTTAGAAATCATAGTTTAGATTAATCATTTGTGCAAATAATTCTGATCGGCTTAAAGAATTTAACCAAGGGCATAATAGAAAAGTCGTGAAGGTACTCACATTAGATGATTTTGACCTAAAAGGTAAAACTGTTTTTTTAAGAGTCGACATGAATTGTCCAATTGATCCAGATACATTAGAAATTTTAGGTACCAAAAGAATTGAGGAGACAATTGAAACTTTAGAATCATTAAAAGATGCCAAAGTTGTTGTTGCATCACATCAAGGGAGAGTTGGAAATAATGACTATACAGGGATGGATAAACATGCAAAAGTTCTTGAAAAATTAATGAATAGAAAAATAAAATATGTAGAAGATACAATCGGTAAAGCTGCACAAGATGCAATTAGAGATTTAGAAGATGGAGATATTCTAGTTTTAGATAATCTCAGATTATGTGCAGAAGAAAATTATGAATTTTCACCAGAAAATGCTGCAAAAACAATAATGGTTTCCAGATTATCAAAATTATTTGATCTTTGTGTATTGGATTCATTTCCAAGTGCGCATAGATCACATCCATCAATTATCGGATTCCCTCAAGTTCTACCTGCATGTGCAGGTAGAATTGTCGAAAGAGAAGTAAGGAATCTAGATGAGATAATGACTGTGGCCAAAGCACCACACGTTATTGTACTTGGAGGCTCAAAAGTTCCAGATAGATTAGAGGCAATCAAACAATTAATTCAAAATGGTCGTGCCGACCATGTTCTACTAACTGGATTAATTGGAAATGTGTTCATGCGAGCTCAAGCCAGAATCAAATCACCTCTAGGATTAAAAAGAGAAGAAGAAGTAGTAGCAAAAGCACATACTTTGATTGGAGAGTATCCAGATGTTTTTGCTACACCAGTAGATATTGCAATTGACAAAGATGGAGAAAGAGTAGAGATGGACGTAAGAGAAATGGGCAAAGGTGACAAAATATTTGATTTAGGTCCAAAAACTATAGAATATTATTCAAAATTAATTTCAGGTGCAGGAACGGTTTTCATCAGCGGACCTGCAGGATTTTTTGAAAAAGAGAATTTCAGTTATGGAACTAAAGCATTACTTAATTCAGTTGCAAATTCCATGGCAACAACAATTGTTAGTGGAGGGCATTTAACAACTGCACTAAAGCAACAAGGATTAGCAGACAAAATTAATCATATCAGTACTGCAGGAGGAGCACTAGTTCTATATCTGACAGGAGAAAAATTACCAATGATTAAAGCACTTGAAGATGCTGCAACTAAATTCAATACTAAATAGAAGATTTACAAGAATAATTTGGACAAATTCGTTCCTCAGATGTTCCAAGACATATGTCATGATTACAAGAAGAACATTGAAGTTTTTCAACAGGATCAAACAGTTTTAGCCAGATAGTAGTGAAATTCTGTGCGATATTTCTAGCAAGACCTGAATCGCATATTTTGTTGATAAAAGATTCAATGTCATCAACTATCCAAGAAGAATCAATATCACCATTTTCTTTAATTATTTCAAAAATTTCATCATTAGAAAATTTAGAATCTACATCATTGAATTTTTCGAAAATTATTTTTCTTATTTGAAGTTCAATTGGGGTTTTAGGAGTAAAATCACTCATACTAGTATAGATTGGCAGCCTCATCTTTTAGCTTATCTACATCTTGAGAATCTGTGAGATGTTCACCCATGTAGGTATAAAGTGCAGATTTTACTACCTTGAGAGAAAGTAGTGCACATTTTATTCTGACTGCTTGTAAATGTTCAAGACCCAATTCACTTAGGACATCAGTTTTGTCGATTTTTCTTACTTCATCAAGTGTTTTGCCTTTAGCAATTTCAGTTAGAACTGAAGTGCAAGCCATACAGATTGCACATCCTCTACCAGTAAATTTAATGTCAGTGACTTTGTCATCATCAATTTTCATGCCAATATCAATACTATCTCCACATAAGGGATTAGAATCATGAAAAGTTACATCAGTGGAATTAAAGAAAGAATCATCAAGTTTTCTCTGGTCAGGAGTTTCATAGTTAACAGGGTTTCTTGAATAATCAACTATCATTTCATGGTAAATGTCTGCATTACCGCTCATAACTTGAATACCTTTGCCACTTTATTTAATGAATTGATCAGTACATCAATTTCTTCTTTTGTATTATAGATATAGAAACTAGCCCTCGAAGTAGCTGCAACATCTAATCTTTCCATCAATACTTGTGCACAGTGATGTCCAGAACGAACTGCAATTCCTTCCTCATCTATTATTTGAGCAACATCGTGAGGATGAACATCTGCAAAATTAAATGAAATTACACCACCACGTTTTGAAATATCTTTTGTGCCATAGATGTGTAATCCTTTAACTTTAGATAACTGCTCAATTGCATATGTGGTTAATTCAATTTCATGTTCTCGGATATTATCCATTCCAATCTTTGTAAGATAATCAATTGCAGCACCAAATCCTACAACATCTGCAATGTTTGGAGTGCCTGCCTCAAATTTGTAGGGTAAATCATTCCAAGTAGTTTCATACTTGTGAACTTCTCTAATCATATCTCCACCGCCATGAAATGGACTCATTGTTTCAAGAACTGATTTTCGTACCCACAAAACTCCAATTCCAGTAGGTCCCAACATTTTATGTCCTGAAAATGCAAAAAAGTCACATCCTAATTTTTCTAAATCAACTTTCATGTGAGGAACTGCTTGAGCACCATCAATTAAAGTTAGAACACCTGCTGCTTTACATTTTTCAACAATCTTTTCAGCATCAGTAATGGTTCCAAGTACATTGGACATTAAACTAAAGGTTACAAGTTTCACTTTACCTGTTGCAAGAAGTTTATCAAGATCATCTAAAATCAATTCTCCATTATCATCCATTCCGATGTATTCTAGTTTAGCTTTCTTTTCTTGTGTAAGAAGCTGCCATGGAACAATGTTACTATGATGTTCATATTCAGTTGTAACAATAATATCACCTTCTTTGATGTGAGGTCGCCCCCATGCATATGCAACAAGATTAATTGCCTCAGTAGTACCTCTAACAAAAATTATTTCTTGTCGATTTTGTATGTTTATGAAATTTGCAATTTTATCTCGTGTTGCTTCATATGCTTCAGTTGCTTCTTCAGCTAAAGCATAAACTGCTCTGTGAATATTTGCATTGTGATTTTGATAATAATCAGTAATGGAGTCAATTACTTGGTTTGGTTTTTGTGTTGTTGATGCATTATCAAGATAAACAAGTTTTTTGTTATCTCTAACAATTCGAGATAGAATTGGGAAATCTTTTCTTAAATTTTCAAAAGATGAATCAGTACTTTGCAATTTTAAATATCCATCCATTCAGGCACAATTATCACCGATACTTGTAATGCTGTTCAATTTCAGCATCTTCATTGTAACGTGTCTCTTCGATTTCAACAAATTTAGCTAATTCTTCATCGGTGTTAATTGTAAGTTCCCTATTTTCCCATTTTGATTCAATCAGATATGCAATCCATGCCCTTACTTGGAAGGACATTTTTCTTGAAAGTGGTTCTAAGAACCCTTCAATAATTGTTCTTTCTGCTTCTTCATGGCTAAGACATCTTGATTTAAGGTAGAAAATTTGCTCCTCATCAATTTGTGCAACAGATGCAGAGTGTGTAGCCTTTACATCATTTGTAAAAATTTCTAATCCAGGAATTGCGTCTGATTTTGCATCTTCATCTAAAAGAATAGAGCGACCAGACAAAAATGAATTTGATTTTGATGCATTTTCTTTAATTCGAATCATTCCTTTGAATAGAGATTTTGATTTGTTTCTAAGAATGGATTTTTCAACTACTCTTCCTTCAGTCGATGGACTTTCATGAATTACATTTGTTTGAATATCAAAAGATTGTTCATTGTTTCCAAAAATTACTTCAGAATCATTTGAAGATGCACCACTACCATTAAGATAATATTCTGTTTTGTATCTAGATAGCATTGATCCAAATAATCCAGAGTACCAATTTACTTTAGCATCTTGTGCTAAATCTGTACGTCTTGTTGAAAATGTTACTGCGTGCTGATCCATCATTTGTAAAGTTGTAATATCTAACTGAGCATTTGCAGCAAGATTTGTGTTTAGTAATTCTAGATATGCTTGTTGTGATTCAATTTGTGGAGAGTATAATTCTTGAACAATTGTTGCTTTACTGCTTTCATCTGCAAAAATAATATTTCTTGAAATTGTAGAATGACCATCATCAGAGAGACAAATCATGAAATGAATTGGTTTTTCAACGATTAGATTTCGAGGAATGTGGATGAATATGCCTGAATTAAATGCTGCATTGTTTAATGCTGTAAATTTATCTTCTTTTGAATTTGATGCTTCAAGGGATTTTTTTACAAGTTCTGAATCATTTTTTATTGCATCAGAAATTGATGAGATCACTAAACCTTTTGATTTTAGATCATCAGGAAGATTGATTTTATAGATATTTGTTCCAATTTGAATAATACAAATTTCATTTTCTAATTCTCCTAGTCTTTTTTCAAGAAATTTTGGAATGGTTTGAGTAGTTGATGTAGAAAGAGAGACTTTAGAAGGACTCATTTTTTTTGCATCAGTGTATTTATTATAAAGAGGAGATGTTTCAATTGGCATGTCATCATAGATAGATAATGAGTTTTTTCTATAATCCTTTAACCAATCAGGTTCATTTCTTGATGAAGATAGATCATCAATATGATTAACACTTAATTTTGAGAGAATTTCCTGAGACATGATTAATTTTTTAATTTTATCCGACAGAATCATCCATTTCTAATTTGATGAGTCGATTTAATTCAACAGCATACTCCATGGGTAATTCTTTTGTGAATGGTTCCATGAAACCATTTACAATTAATGACAATGCTTCTTCTTCATTAAATCCCCTACTCATAAGATAGAAAATTTGCTCATCACCAATTTTTCCAACAGTAGCTTCGTGAGTAATTGTTGCATCTTCTTGGTTAATTTCCATGTAAGGGTAAGTGTCAGTCTTTGATGTGTCATCTAATAGTAATGCATCACAACGAACAGTAGATTTTACACCAGTTGCACCTTTTGCAACATTAAGCATTCCTCGATAAGTTGAACGGCCATCAAGTCTACTAACTGATTTTGATGTAACTTTAGATGTTGTGTTTGGTGCTAAATGAACCATTTTTGCACCTGTATCTTGGTGTTGACCCTTTCCTGCAAATGCAATAGAAAGAGTTTCGCCATATGCACGCTCACCCATAAGATAAACTCCAGGATATTTCATTGTTAATTTACTTCCAATATTACCATCAATCCATTCAACTGTTGCACCTTCATATGCATAAGCACGTTTTGTTACAAGATTGTAAACATCATTACTCCAGTTTTGAATTGTTGTGTATCTTAATTTTGCATCCTTATGTGCAACTAATTCTACAACTGCAGAGTGTAGAGATTCTGATGAATAAACAGGAGCAGTACATCCTTCAATGTAATGTACTTCTGCACCTTCATCAACAATGATTAATGTTCTTTCAAACTGACCAATATTTTCTGCATTAATTCTAAAGTATGCTTGTAATGGCATGTCAATGTGAACACCTTTTGGAACATAGATGAATGAACCACCACTCCAAACTGCACTGTTTAATGCAGCAAACTTGTTATCCTCAGGAGGAATAATTTTTGCAAAATATTTTTTAAATAATTCAGGATGATCTATCAAGGCTTGATCAGTATCTAAAAATAAAACACCTTGTTTTGCCAAGTCTTCTCTGAGACTATGATATACAACTTCAGATTCGTATTGAGCACCAACTCCTGCCAAAAATTTCTTTTCTGCTTCTGGAATTCCTAGTTTTTCAAAAGTGTTTTTGACATTTTCTGGAACATCATCCCAATTCTTTTCTGTTTTATCTGATGCTTTAGCATAATAGTAAATATTTTGGAAATCAATTACTGAAAGATCTCCACCCCAAGTTGGCATTGGTTTTTTCATAAAAATTGCATATGATCGTAATCTAAAATCAAGCATCCATTGTGGCTCATTTTTCATTTTACTAATTTCAATGACAGTTTCTTTACTGAGTCCTTTCTTACTTAGATGAACATAAAGTTCTGTAGAGTCTTTAAAATCATACTTTGAATAATCCATGTCAAGGTTTTCAGTAGTCATGCAAAAAATAACCCCGTTATATTATAAATACATGAGGAAAAATAGGCGTAGCTAAATAGCTTCAGCTAAATATTCAGATCAAATATGGTTCAAAGTATCAAATGCACCTGCAACAGTATGAATTTTAGCCATTGTAAATGATACATCAAATTTCTTTAATTCCATAGAAGTAAAGGGTCCAATTGAGACTAGAGATATTTTTGAGAGGGAATCTAGCAAAGATGATTGTTCATAGTCTTTGTGCATTATCTCAAAGAATCCTCGAACAGATGAAGCACTAGTGAAAATTACACCATTAATTTTTCCTTGAGAAAATAGTTCACGAAATCCATTCCACTGGGTTGTGTCTCTAAATGCACAAACATCATACAGATGAATCTCCAACACATCAATTCCAATTTTGTTTAATAGTTCTTTAAGAAAAGAGTTTGATGCACCACTTCGTGGAATAATTACTTTTTTACCCACAGCATTGATTTGTGAAAACTTTTCTCCAACTCCAACGGAGGATGAATTTTCTGGTTGATGATTTACTTTAATGCCATAGGATTCTAATGTTGCACTAGTTTTAGGACCAACAGACATTACAATGGTATTTGCGACTGCCAATTGTAATTCATCAAACTTGGAAACATTTTTTGCAGTGTCAAAAAGTAACTTTACAGCTTTGGAGCTAAGAAACACACTGTAATCAGGATTGTATTTTTCCACTGATTCTAAAAATTCTGCAACAATTTTTTCACCCTTACTGATTAACTCTATAGTAGGTAATGGGATTGGTGTTGCATTGTTTTGTTCTGCTAGTGCAATAAACTCTGATGCATCATCTTTTGAACGGGTAATTGCTATATTTTTTCCATCAAGCATTATTTCCAACCTATAGTATCAGACAAGTCAACTACTTTGCCAATGATGATGTTTGTTGGAGGAGTGATTTTATTTTCTTTAACTTTTTTTGCAATGTTTGATATGGTTCCTTTAATCATTTTTTGTTTAGGTGTAGTTCCATTTTGAATTACAGCTACTGGAGTTTTTTTATCCATACCACCTGCAGTTAATTGCTTACAAATAACATCAATTCTAGATAGCCCCATCATGATAACTATTGTGTCAACTGACTTTGCTAATCTTTTCCATTTGACAATCTCTGATTTTTTCTCAGGATCTTCATGTCCTGTAACAAAAACTACAGATGAAGCATATTTTCTATGAGTAAGAGGAATTCCAGCATATGTTGCTGAACCAATTCCCGAAGTTATTCCTGGAACAATTTCATATTTTACGTTATTTTCTTTAAGAAATTCTGCTTCTTCACCACCACGTCCAAAGATTATCGGATCACCGCCCTTTAGTCTAACTACATTTTTTTTAGATTTTGCATGAATTACCATTAAATCATTTGTAGAGTTTTGATGAGTTGTATCATCACCTACAGCTCGACCAACATAGATTTTTTCAGTCTTTTTTGGAATCATTGAAATTATTTTCTTGCTAACTAGTCTATCATAAAGAACAACATCTGCTTTTTTCAGTAATTCAACTGCACGTAATGTGATAAGTTTACTATCACCAGGCCCAGCCCCAACCAAGTATACTTTACCACTCATGTCTTGTTCCATTCCTCTACTTTTTCTCTCCAATTTAATGCAAGATCCTGTGCGCCTTTCTCACGCAATTGTTCTCCTGCACTTTTTCCAAGTGATTTTGGATTAATTTTATCACCAATAACAGATACATTTAGGGATTCTTTTCCATCAACTGAAAATATGGATACATCAAGTGTCATTTGAGTACCATCTGATGTTGCATAGGCACCAACTGGAAATCTACATCCCGAATCAATATAATCAGATAATGCACGTTCTGCTTCTATCTCCAATCTCGAATCAGAGTCTTCAATTTTTTTAAGCATTGAAATTGTTTGAGTATCATCTTCTCTTGCAACAATAGCTATTGCACCTTGTCCAGGAGATGGTGAAAAATCAAAAACAGACAATTCAGTATACTTTACATCAACACCTAGTCTTGTGATTCCAGCTTTTGCAAGTACTATACCATCAAAATCATCTCCAGATACTTTGTTTATTCTAGTCTCAATATTCCCTCGAATCGGTTTAACTATAACATCAGGTCTTTTCCTACTAACTTGTACAGCACGACGAAGTGAACTTGTTCCAATTACTGCACCTGCTCTGATTTCATCTAATGATGAGTTATCTGATGAGATAAAAACATCATTTGCTACTTCACGTTTTGGAATACATGCTAAAATTAAATTTGAATCTAATTCTGATGGAACATCTTTGAGACTATGTACTGCAAAGTCTACTTCTTTTTGTGCAACTGCTCTATCAATTTCTTTTTCAAAAATTCCTTTCTGATCTATTGTAAATAAGGGTCTACTATCAGTATCACCTTTCGTTGTAATGGTTTTAATTTCATATTCTGAATCAGGATTTACTTTTTTTAGTTCAGATATCACCCAGTTTGTCTGAGCAACTGATAATTGACTTCCTCTAGCCCCTACAATATACTTCAATTTTTCACCGACTTTAATGCAGCATGGTATGCATCAAGTGTTTTGTTCAAGTCATTTTCCGTATGAGCATCAGATAGAAAAACTACTTCAAACTGAGATGGGGCTATGAAAATTCCTTTTTTGAGTAATGTTTTGAATAATTTTTGGAATTTTTTCCCATTTGCATGTTTAGATGTTTCATAGTTTGTAACAGGTTTACTAGTAAAGAAAATCTGAAACATTGAGGCTGTGAAATTGATTTGATGAGGTATTTTCATATCAGTTGCCATATCATCAAGTGTTGTTGAGAATAACAGATTGTATCGTTCAAGTTTAGAGTAAAGTTTGTTTTTAATTTTGTTTATTGTTTTAATGGATGCAATTGCAGCACTAACAGAAATTGGATTTCCAGCAAAGGTGCTTGCTTGATACACTTTACCTCCAGGAGAAAGTAAATCCATGATTTCTTTTTTGCCGCCAACTGCAGAAATTGTAAATCCATTTGACAATGCTTTAGCTAGTGTAGTAATGTCAGGTTTAATTCCAAAATGTTCTTGTGCACCACCAGGTGCAACTCTAAACCCTGTAACTACTTCATCAAAAATTAATGGAATATTATTTTCTTTAGTAATTTTTCTCAAATCATGTAAGAAATTTTTCTCAGGTAAGATCAATCCCATATTTGCAAGAATGGGTTCAACAATTACTCCTGCAATATCTTTATTTTTTTTAATTGTTTTTTGTAAATCCTCAATGTTATTGTATTGTACAACCAAAGTATTTTTTGAAACTTCATCTAATCCCCCATCAGAGATTGAAATTCCATTATGAGCAGAACCAGATCCAGCTTTAACTAGAACAGAATCATGTGCACCATGATAACATCCTTCAAATTTAATTATTTTTTTCTTTTTTGTATATCCACGTGCAAGTCTGATTGCAGTCATTGTTGCCTCACCACCAGTATTTGTTAATCGAACTTTGTCAATTGATGGAAAATTTCCAATGATTAATTTTGATAATTCAATTTCAGATTCTGTAGGAGTGCAGTATAGTGTACCTTTTGAAAGTTGTTTTGTAACAGAATGGATAATTTCTTTTCGTCTATGTCCTAACAGTAATGCACCATATCCATTACAATAATCGATGTACCTATTGTTATCCTCATCCCAAATGTATGCACCATTTGCTTTTTTGGTAAAGAAAGGATATGGTTCAAAATACCTAACAGGACTATTTACTCCTGAGGGAGTCACTTTTTTGGCAATGTTGAATAATTTTTTGGAATTAGACAATGAGATCATTCAAAATTAGTCATTATTATTCGTAATTTGACGCTCTTTGGGCTCGAAACTTGCCTCGAAACAAAAAAGCAGCAATTGCTGTTCCAATAAATGGAGCACTCAGATAAATCCACAAATCACCCATACTTCCAGATAGTAAAGCAGGGGCAAGTGCTCTAAATGGATTCATAGAAGCTCCTGAAATAAAGGCCAAAAATAAAATATCCAATCCAACTATCCCACCAATTGCCACACCACTAAATCCTCGGAGTCCTTTGGTATACACAACATAAAAAATTACACCCATTAACATTGTAGAAGCTAAAACTTCTACAGGGAATATTAAAAATATAGAAAAATCATAGTTTGGTGCATTTGCACCAAGATTTGCATCATCTCCAATGAATTGTAAAACAAAAACAGACCCAAGTATTGCACCAATGATTTCTGCTGTAAAATAATAGACAGCTTGAAGTTTTGTAATATGACCTGTAATGTAATAGCCAACTGTTACTGCAGGATTAAAATGAGCTAGTGAAACTCTGCCAAATGCATATACACCAATTAGTAATGCAAGAAAAGGTGCCAAAGATGCAAATGGAATTCCCAATTGTGCATCAAAGACTTTGGCATCATATACGATAGAACCTGTTGCAAAAATTACTAGAATAAAGGTACCAATTAGTTCTGCAATAAAAATTTGTAAATTAGAAAATGTTTTTTTTTCTTCAAGGGAATTTACTAAATTTTTTACTTCAAATTTAATTTGATCACGGATTTTTCTTACTTGCTCAATGGATTTCTCTTTAGGATCCACAATATTCCAATCTAAAACATCTTTAACAAACAATGCAGGGCAAGATTCTTTATCCATACATCCCATGTTCACAGTTCTAAAGGAATCATCAATCATAGAATCAGATAATAATTTTGGAGATTGTTTTGTGACATCAATTCCTATTTCTTTCATCACAGATACTACAATTGGATTAAGTTCTGGTGAAGGAACTGTCCCAGCACTAATTACATTGAATTTTTTTCCACCATATTTTCTAAAAAAAGCTTCAGCCATTTGACTACGACCAGCATTTTCTACACACACAAATAAGATAGTTTTAGGCACGAATTAGCATAAATATTAGTTCATATAAACATAGATTGATATGAATGGGCTCAGTTTACTGAAATGTATTTGTGATGAAACAAGATTTGAGATTCTAGAATTATTACAAAAAGATAAAGAATTGTGTGTAAATGATTTTGTTGAAAAATTAAAAAAGGATCAACCACTTGTGTCACACCATCTAAAGACATTAAAAAAATGTGGAATTGTAAAATCAAGGGATGAAGGCAAAAAAGCAATGTATACAATTTCAAACAATCAACTATCAGAGTTAATCTCAAATGTCACAAAGACAAGTAAGAAAATTCCAATTTTATGTACTGATAACAACTGTTGTTAAAATTTTTCAGTTCGTAATACACCAACATCACTAACATAAAGTACTATAGCAAAATCAGCAAACATTGTTCTTGAAATCTCTTCAATAACTCCAGATAATTTTTCATCATGCATGATCACCTCAACTTTGACATTTTTTTCAGTTTCCAATCCATGACCACGTAAACCTCGTGAACCATTTCCACCTACTTCAAATGATGTATATCCAGTTATTTCATGTTTCTTTAAAATTTCAATAATATTTTTTTGAGCAAGTATCTCACAAGTAATAGTTAGTAATTTAACATCGTATAGTTTCATACCAATCCTCCAGTAATGAAATTGAATAAGTCTATCGATTCTTCACCATGAACAATAGTTGAAACTGTAAACATGATGGGTAATAAAACAATAATGTTGTATGGGAATGTAATTCCTAAAGCAGATGTAATGTACAAACTAGGATT
>Ga0233449_1002175_pt1 | contig 16070 bp, 11 predicted proteins | sample SI_124_October20_FD_183012 | JGI IMG/M metagenome (GOLD analysis project Ga0233449, IMG submission 183012) | Seawater microbial communities from Saanich Inlet, British Columbia, Canada - SI_124_October2016_200_MG | ecosystem: Environmental > Aquatic > Marine > Inlet | place: Canada: British... | reverse complement strand
CAAAGGCCGGTATCGCTGGCCCGCCGGTTAAGCTACGCACCGCAATGAAATATCCCGGTGATGCTATTTCTGCCAATTTTTCTGGATCAATAGCCGTATCATTCCCGGTATGCTTTTTATAAAGATTTGAAAACTCATCAAAATCAAACTGATCAAGCGGGCAATCTTTATCAATCGCCACCCGCGCCATATCCGCGGCAATTTCGTGGGCCTGCGCGAAGGATATCCCCTCAATGCGCGCGAGACTATCGGCAACCTCAGTTATCGTCGCGCAGCTCTGCGCCATGTGTTCTGCGATGCGTTCCTCGTCAACCTGCACCGCACCCACCACCTCGCCTAGAAGCTTAAGAAGCCTCATCCCAGAATCAAAGGCCGCATGTCCGGCGCGCTGCACTTCGGTTTCGCTATCGTTCATGTCCGTGAAGGGCGTGTTATGCATGGTGTTTATCACCGTGTCGCAGTGCCCGGCCGAAAGGCTCGCCATCAAGCGCATATGTTCAATCGGTACCGGGTTTCGCTTTTGCGGCATGATCGAACTTATCTGCACCAGATCATTTGGCATATAAAGATGCCCCGTCTCAAACCCTGTTCGCTGCGCAAGGTCCTGCACGAAGCGCCCGATGTTAATGAACATCACTTTGAGTGCCGAATAAAGCCCCGTGACATAATCAATGCTTGAAATACAGCCATATGAATTTTCTTGGCAAACCTGAAAACCGAGCAACTGCGCCATGCGTTCACGGTTTAAGTTAAAGCCGGTCGTGGTTATGGCCGCCGCGCCCATGGAACATTGGTCCACGGTATCAAGCGCATGGGTAATGCGCGCAACATCGCGCTGAATATTTTCAAGAAAAGCCCCCAAATAATGACCCCAAGTGGTCGGTTGGGCCGGTTGACCGTGGGTGTAGGCCAGAATAATCGTCGCTTTGCCCTTATCCGCTGCCTGAAGTAGTGTGGCGACCAACTGGTTCAGTTCGGTCAGCATCACCGCACTGAGGTCCATTAGGTGCATTTTAAAGATGGTATGGTCAATATCATTACGGCTGCGCCCGGTATGGAGCCGCCCGGCCAGATCAATGCCAAGCTTTTTCTTCAATTCCCCGTCCACATAAAAGAAATAATCCTCTACCTCCCCAGTATACTCAAGCGCGCTCAGATCAAGGCTTTTTTCAACATCAATCAAGCCGTTAATGATATCGCGGCCCTGCTGCTCTGTCAGTATTTCCTGCTCAACCAGCATCACCGCATGGGCAATATTGACGCGGAAATGATATTCGGCAAAGGTCTCTTTTGATGCTTCAAAAAGTGGTGCAAGCACGGTTTCCTTATAGGTTTCATTAGGAAACACGCTTTCATCGGTTATATTTGTCATCTTATTCCTTTAATCCTCATCATTCCTTTAAACCCCCAAGTATAACGCCGCGAATGATATATCGCTGCAAAATTAAAAATATTAGCAAGGTCGGCAAGCTCGCCACCGCCGCACCGGTCATAATCATTTCCCATTCGCTTTGAAACTCGCCGCTAAATGACGACAGTCCCACCGGAATAGTATAAAGCTCCGCGCTAGATGTGACAATAAGCGGCCATAAAAATGCTGTCCAGTTTCCAAGAAAAGTAAATATCGCCAGCGCCGATAAAGCCGGCGTCACCATGGGTATGGCAATTTTGGTAAAAATCTCAAACTCGCTAATACCGTCAATCCGCGCCGCATCAAGATAATCATCCGGGACACTTTCAAAAAACTGTTTCATCAAAAACACGCCAAACCCGGTCATAATACCGGGGAATATCAGCCCGATATAGCTATCAAGCAGCCCCAAATCCCGCGCCAGAATATACCACGGAATCACCAGCATCTCCGTCGGGATCATTAGGGTTGATAAAATGGCAATGAATATGATTTTTCGGCCTCGAAAGCGGAATTTGCATAATGTATAACCAACCAGACTATCGAAAAAGAGCACGCATAATGTGGTCAGTAACGCAACAAAAATAGAATTAGTGAACCACATTAAAAATTCAGTATTACCAAATAGATAAATATAATTACTTAATGTTGGCTCTGAACTTATTAGCGCCAGTTCGTATATCTCGTCATTAAACTTAAAACTCGCCGAAAACATAAATATAATCGGCGTCATCATAATCACCGCACCGATAAATAATAATGTCCATATAACAATCTTTTTCGGGGCTATTTGCTTCATTTTCTAAGCACCCTTAATTGAATTATGGTGATGATCAGCAGAATAGTGAATAAAACCACCGTCTGCGCCGTTGCCATGCCCATTTCGAAATCCTCGAAGGCCGCTTTATAAATATTCAGTACCAGTGGACGGGTCGCGTTAAGGGGGCCGCCTTCCCCTTCCTGTGTCATGTTATAAACCTGATCGAAAATGCGTAGAAAGCCGATTGAGCTGATCACAGTCAGGAAAATTATCGTCGGCCTAAGTTGAGGCAGGGTTATTTCACGAAGCACCTGCCACGCACCCGCACCGTCAATCTTCGCCGCTTCATAGTAACTCGTCGGTATAGCGCGAATACCGGCGATAAAAATAATGATTTGAAAACCAAGCCCAGCCCAAATCGCCGGAGCGAGTACCGCCGGCAGCGCCTGAGTTGTAGAACGCAGGAAACCTTGCTGCACTATCCCCAATTGCCCTAATGCCATATTAATAATACCAATCGGCACCGGTTGATAAAACCAGCGCCAGACCCACGCCATCGCCACCGCCGTGGTGAGGAACGGAATAAAATAGCACGCCCGCAAAAAACCGTGACCAAACCTGACTTGATCCAAATAATAAGCGATAATAAAGGAAAGCAGCATCGATATAGGCACCCCAAGCGCCAAATATTCAAACGTGTTGCTTAATACTATCCAAAAAACCGGATCATCCCAAAGCCGGACATAATTATCAAAGCCGACAAACGTCTTCTCACCAACAATATTCCACTCGGTGAATGATATGGAAAACGCATCGAGCGTCGGATAAAACCGCACCAATATAAAATATATAATCGGTACTGCCAGAAAGAGCCACGCCCATATGGCCCGCCGCTGGGCTATGGTGCGGGACTTACTCACTCAATCCGCCCCTCATCAATAATTTTCTGGTCCTCTGCTGCGGCAATACTCAAGCTTTCTGCTACGCCCATCCCGGTCAGCACGATCCGGTCCAGCATATCAACAACCGTTTTTCGTTGCGCCGCTTCACTATAAAAATCAGTGGTATAGGCATAATCCAGCCCTCTTATAAAGGCGCCATAAAGCGGATGATCACTATTTTCCGCTCGCATCGCCACCGCTTTTCGCGCCGGAAGCTCACCCACGTCATCAAGCCACAATTGCATTGCCTGATTTGTCGTGATGAATTTCAGAAACTTTTCGGCCGCAGCCTTTTTCTCACCAACCGCTTTGCTAGTAATCCCATTGACCCAATAACTTGAGAAATTGGCCTTAATAGCGTTATGACTTGGAAGTTCCGTCACGCCCCATTCTAGCCGTCTCGCGCGCTGAAATGTGCTCAACACGAACGATCCGTCAATATGCATTGCTGCCCTTCCTGCTTTAAAGGCGATTTCCCCCTTATCCATAAAATCAACCACGCTGACATTATGCTTAAGTACAAAGTCCGCATAATACTGAAACGCCTTTAGGCCCGCCTTATCATCATAAGTGACCTTTGTTGTATCCTCATTATAAGGCGCGCCGCCAAACTGCCTAACCAGCACTTCGCGCCACCAATTATGATCCTGATTAATCGGCCCCATAGTCAGGCCAACCTGGATAATATTGCCGGCCCGGTCATATTTAGTAAGCTTTTTCGCCATATCGACGAGTTCATCTAGTGTCTGTGGTGGCCGCTCAGGATCAAGCCCGGCGTCGCGGAATAGTTTCTTGTTCCAGAACAGCCCAAGTGATCTAACGGCTGTCGGCAACGCGTAATATTCCCCCTTTACATTCATATTGCCAACCATCGGGAAAAATTCATCTTCAATCTCGCTATGGGGGAATTCACTTGTCGGTAGCGGCTGTAAAATTTCAGCTGATAAATAATCAGAAAGCCAACCATAATAAAGCTGCACCACGTCCGGCCCTTCGCCCGCCGCTACGGACGCTGCCACCTTGGTTCTATACTGGGCATAGGGAAAATCAGTATGAATGACCGTTATATCTGGGTTTTCCGCTTCAAACTGCGCGATCAGCTTATCCATAGCATCAAGGCGCGTTTTATAGCTATACTGCCAATATTCAATTTCAACCGCCGCCGCAGGACCAGCGACGGTCAAAGTAAACAGTATGGCAATTAACAGCCGCATATAGTGGTACCCTCTTTGCATTATTTTCAAAGTACCATAGACTTAAATTTATTTGATTTCCAGTGTCTTGACTTAGGGGCAGGAACTGCTAATTTCATTATTAGAACAACAGGGAAATCCACATGACTGAATCGCAGCGCAGAATTGCTGAACAACAACAACTTAGCGGCATAAACAGACTATGGAATGCGCTGACCCCGCTTAAGCATGTGGGTAGCTTTATGAACTGCGGCGCCCATCCCGATGATGAACGCTCGCATATCCTTGCTTACATCGCCCGTAATCAAGGCGCACGGGTCATGTATGCCACCGCCACCCGTGGCAAAGGCGGCCAAAATGCCGTCGGCACCGAAGCAGGTGATGATCTTGGCGCATTTAGAACCGAAGAACTTCAGGCGGCCGCTTCAGAAATCCCCATGTCAGTACATTTCTATTCGGCTAGATTTGGTGATGAAATTGATGATTTCGGTTTTTCCACCGATCCGGCCGAAGCCGAAGAACATTGGGGCAAGGACCGCATGCGGGAGCGACTAGTGCGCATCATCCGCCAGCAAAAACCAGATATCATCTCACCAACCTTCCTTGATGTAGACGGACAGCACGGCCATCACCGCGCCGTCACCCGCGCTACCATTGATGCTTATGTCCTTGCAGCCGACCCAACCGCTTACCCTGCACAGATCACAGAAGACGGCCTAAAACCGTGGCAGGCCAAGAAGCTTTATCTTTCCGCAACAAGTGGCCGAGGCGGCGTTTATGACGATAGCGAGGCCCCACCAGACGCTACAATAGCCATACCGACTGGAACGTATGATCCCATCAACGGCGCCACCTACCGTCAAATCGGTGAATGGTCACGGGTTCGCCACCTCACCCAAGGCATGGGAAGATGGCGCGAAGCGGCACCCGAACTCAGCCACCTGCACCGCTACCGCTGTGAACTTGATATCCCGCTCGCCGAAGATGACGTCTTTAACGGGCTTATGAAAAGCTATGATGATCTCGCCGCGATCAGTGATGGTGAGTTCGCGGAATTGTTAAAAGAAGCAGGATCTTCAACAGCATCTGCAATAGCCGCCTTTCCTGACCGCGCAGTCGTGCTTGGACATCTTGACGCCCTAGCCGCTAAACTCGCCCAAATCAACGAAGCCATGAAAAATCAATCCGAAGACGTTATTGCGCAGTGCCAACATAGAATAGCTCTTAAAAGAAGACAGCTCGGCATCGCTTTTGTTGAGGCATCCGGACTACAGGCAGACCTGATCTGGGACCGCGATTTCGTAAGCCCCGGACAAGAACTAACCGGCAAAATTTCACTTTACAACACCAGTACTGAGCCCTTTAACGGCCTTATTCTTTATTTGGTCGGTGAAACGGTTAAAACTTTTAAAAGAGTTGATCTGAGCGACTATAAAATTGGCCCCGGTGAGCAAAAAGATATTGATATAAGCGTTTCCGTATCCGCTGAATCCGCCTATCATCATCCGCTTGATAAAGATTATGAACCCATGTGGAAAGCGGAAAGGTTCTCCGCTATCTTTGGTATTCCCACATCCGGTAGGGGCGCGACAAAAACCCTTCTACCCGCAAATCCAGTTCTTATTGTCCCGCCGGTTAATCTTAGCTGGGAAGCGAGCGGACTATTTTATAACCGTCTTACTGACGGCGATCCGGTTCAGGCGACGCTTAGCGTTGATAAATTCACCGAAATGGACAGTGATATTGAAATAGGCTTAAAAAGCCCGGAAAACTGGCAAGTGATACCACCTACTTACACCGTTAAAAAAGGTATGCTTCCTGAGAGTGCCAAATTTAAGTTCGTCATAAACGGCCCAACCGGTAACGAGCGGATTGATTTAATGCCCTATGCGGCGGCAGACGGCATGAGCACAAGCGAAAATGTGCTGATGATGGATTACGCCCATATCAGAAACACCTGTAAAGTAGTGCCGAACACTCTTGCGATACAGCCCATCGATCTTGAAATCCCGACCCGCCTAAAAATCGGTTATGTAAGCCGTGATGCCGACCGGGTTAATTTCTGGCTCAGCCGTTTCGGTGTTGATGTGACACTTCTAAGCGTAGATAATCTTAAAACTGCTGATCTTAGCGTTTATGACACCATCATGATTGGCATTCGCGCCTTTCGCGCTGATCTTACCGCGACAAGTTCATACTTACGTGAATATGTTGAGGACGGCGGTAACCTGGTCACCCAGTATAACCGCACCGATGATGACTGGAACACTGACACCACACCGCCACGGCCGATAAAAATAGGCAGCCCGTCATTCAGATGGCGTATTACTGATCCCAATGCAGAAGTCACACACCTGCTCCCCGATCATCATTTGCTGAACGCCCCCAATAAAATCGGCGTAGAGGACTGGATGAACTGGCATCAGGAACGCGGTCTATATTTCATTGATAGCGCATCAGCGGAATATGAAATGCTGCTTTCCATGTCTGATCGCGGTAAAGAACCGCTTACGGGCGGGCTTTTGAGCGCTAAAATTGGCGATGGTTGGCATCATCATTGCTGCCTGATCCTCCATCACCAGCTTGAACATCAGGTCCCCGGCGCAGCAAGACTGCTCGCCAACCTGATCACCCCGCCGGATTGGAAATAATTAAGCTTAGCGCATTTGATTGACACAGGTTGGTTGAGGGGTTATCAAGCGCCATCAACCAACCGGACAATCAAGTCCTGAAAGCAACTGCTATGACTAAATTCGCCGACCTTGGCCTTCGAGCCCCTATTCTTCGCGCTGTCGAAGAAGGTGGCTATCAGACCATGACGCCAATTCAGTCAAAAGCGATCCCCAAAGTTCTAGAAGGTCATGACCTTATCGCAGTGGCACAAACCGGAACCGGAAAAACCGCAGCTTTCTCTTTACCGCTTATTCAATTGCTCCTTGCAGGTGAAGGAAAAAGAAGGCCAAAGACCACCCGCGCGCTGATCCTTGCCCCGACCCGTGAGCTTGCCGTTCAAATTGAAGAAAATGTCCGCAGATATTCCAAATATCTTCATTATAAAATAAATCTGGTTTACGGCGGCGCATCGTCAAAGCCGCAAATTAAAGCAATGGCACCGGGTGTTGATATCCTAATCGCCACACCGGGCAGATTACTGGATCTTATGGGACAAGGGCATATCAAGCTGGGCGACGTGGAATTTTTAATTCTCGACGAAGCAGACCGTATGCTTGATATGGGCTTCATCCGTGATATCCGCCGGATTGTCGCTGAACTGCCCCCTAAACGTCAGACATTATTCTTTTCGGCAACGATGCCTAAATCAGTCGAAGGATTAGCCAACAGCATCCTCACCAATCCAGACCGGGTGGAAGTGGCCCCTGCGGCGACCACGGCTGAAAAAGTCGATCAGCATATTTTATATGTCCCTAAAAACATGAAACGAAAGCTGCTCGCCTACGTGCTTAAGGATGAAAACATTAAAAGGGTACTTATCTTTACCCGTACCAAACATGGTGCCAATCGGGTGGCAAAGAACCTCGATCAGCTTGGTGTCACTTCTAGTGCCATTCACGGCAATAAATCGCAAAGTGCCCGCCAGAAGGCGTTAAATTCATTTAAGAATGGTGAAATCCGCGCTCTCGTAGCGACCGATGTTGCAGCGCGTGGTATTGATGTGGACGGCGTCACTCATGTAATTAATTACGATCTGCCAAACGAGCCGGAAAGCTATGTTCACCGTATTGGCCGCACCGCCCGCGCCGGTGCTACCGGAATATCACTTTCGTTCTGTGATCATGAAGAACGCGCGTACTTAAAAGACATTCAAAAGCTTATCCGTCAGACGATCCCTGTTATGGAAGATCATCCGTTTCATCTTGAAGGTGTACAGCCGCCGGAAAAAGGTGGTAATGATGACAGTGATGATGACAGACCATCAAGAAGAAACAACAGACCAAACAACAGATCGAAACCAAAGCATAAGCCGTCAAATAATCCGGCTAAAAGCAGAAGACCAAAAAATAGCTCCGGACAGGCTCAAGACAATCCTGCTGGCGGCGCTCGAAAAAAGAAGAAAAACAAAAAACATTATAGACCTTCAAGAGGTTAAATTTTCAAGGGAAGAATAAAGTGAAAAACGCCGTATATGTTATTATTTTAAATTTTCTAATAATTTTCAGTGCAAGTGCACAAAATAACAGAATAGATGGACTAAGACCCGATGCGCCGGAACTGGCAAAACCGGGAATCTACAAAATCGGCGTTCGCACCCTTAATTTAAAGCATAACAATCAAATTGATGCCGTTAATTTAAAAGAAGGCGAAGAGCTTTCCATCTATGTCCGCCCGATCACTGTTGAAGTCTGGTATCCGGCCGACACAAATAGAACAAGCGGAGAATATAAAAACGTATTGCTGCGCGACGCAAAGACAAAAGTAAGCCTTTACGGTAAAGCTGTTCGCGACGCTAGGCCACTCATAGCAGAAAATCCCTATCCACTGGTTGTGATATCTCACGGCTATCCGGGAAATCGATTTTTGATGAGCCATTTTGGTGAAAACCTTGCCTCAAAAGGCTATGTTGTCGTCTCTATTGATCATACGGACAGTATGTATCAGGACGCTGGTGCTTTCGTCAGCACATTGCTTAATCGTCCGCTCGACCAAAAATTCGTTTTAACCGAAATGAAACGCATGAACACAAACACAAGCCATTTTCTTTATAAAATGGTTGATACAAATAACGCCGGATTAATGGGGTATTCCATGGGTGGTTATGGCGCATTGATTAGTGCGGGCGGCGGCATCACAAAGCAGGCCGCAGAAAACCCTGATGTTTCACCAAATCAAATTTTAAAGCGGGTCATGGCCGGCACCTATGCCCATAAAGACATGATGTTCACTGATACTTACAAAGCCATAATCGCCTTTGCCCCGTGGGGGATGGGGAGCGGTTTCTGGGATGATCAGAGCTTAAGCGATATTAGCATTCCAATATTTTTCATTACCGGTAGCGAAGATCAAACATCGGGCTATGAAACCGGCACAAAAGCACTTTTCGAAAAAACTGAAAATATAAACCGCTACTTGCTCACCTTCGCCAACGCAAATCACAATGCTATTGCGCCGATCCCTGCGCCGGATGAAGCCTGGACTGCTAAATTTAATGACGGTAAGTCCCTAGCCTACACCCATTATACCGACATGGTATGGGATAGCGTGCGCGCCAACAACATCGCCCAACATTTCGTAACGGCCTATTTCGGTAAAATGTTAAAAGGCAACAATAGTATGGATGACTATCTTGGCGTCACCCCAAATTCCAACGACGGCACAGGCGACACAAACTGGAAAGGCTTCAAACCCCGCTCCGCCAAAGGTCTAAAGCTGGAATATCTTGCCAAAGAAGATTAATTACGCTGCAGAAAGATTGCGGCATATTGCTGAGTAGCAGTGAATTTCTTCGTTTTCGTGTTTTTGAATTGAAACATCAAGGATGAGTATTTCGCCATCCTTGTTAAGTCCGGATACGGCCATCCGGTCGCCCATTGCTCTCTCTTTTCCTTCAGAAGCGGCAAAATGATCAACATATTCATCATGTTTTTTTCTGGCGTATTTTGGCAAGAGTTCCACAAGAGATTTACCAAGAACTTCGGCAGGTTTATAGCCAAAAAGTTTTACAGCTTCATCGCTGAAGTAACTAATATTATAGTTCCCATCAATAGCGATAACGATACCCGAAGGATTACCTATTTTTGCCAGTAAACTGGACGCGTCATTTGGTAGTTTTGAATTCATTAAACTTCTTCTACCCCAATTATTTTTTAATTTTTTTTACAATAACAATAAAATTAAAAAATTCAAGAAATTATGATTAATTAAAACCAGTTTAATCAAAGTTCGGAATTAATCAGTATAATAAATTCTATTTATTCGTATCTTAAAGAGTCCACCGGGTTCGCTTTTGCGGCTTTTATTGAATAACTGATTACTGTTGCCCAGGCGATTATAAGCGCGGCAAGCCCCGCTCCAATGAACCATATGGCATTTAAATCAATTCGGTATTCAAAACTGGAGAGCCAACCATCCATTAACCACCATGCAACAGGAAGCGCCAGAAGATTAGCCAGCAGAACCAGTTTTGAAAATTGACCAAGCATCAGCTTAACAATATCAATTGTCCGTGCACCAAGCACTTTACGAATGCCTATTTCTTTGGTCCGTCGCTCGGCTGAAAAGGCTGTAAGCCCAAGAAGGCCAACCGCTGATATTATGATGGCAATAAAAGCAAAAGTGACAAACACCTTCACCTGTCTATTTTCCGAAGCATAAAAATTATCCACTCGTTCTGATAATATCTGATACCCTAACGGAACCCCCGGTGCGATATCCGCCCATTTCTTCTCTAAATCTGCAATTAGACTGGCATAATCATCCGTTGCAAAACGAATACTAAGGGTACGGTAGAAGTCTGGGAAATTAAAATAAAGCATAGGACGAACCGGATTATGAATAGACCGCAAATGAACGTCCTCAATCACTCCAACAATGGTAAACTCAAGGAAGCTGGTTTCACCTAAAGACCATACAATCTGTTTATTGATTGCGTCTTCTGGGTCAACCCAGCCCATGAACCGTGCAGAAGATCTATTAAGAAACGCATTGGTCTGTACTGTTGCGTCACCATCACGGTCAATCTCTTCTACCTTATCAAGCGGGATACTCTCATCAAGACCACGCCCCGCCGCCAGTTGCAATTGGTACGTTTCAAAAAAATCAGGTTGATGTGACAATATGCTCATGCCAAAACCATCATTACGTTTGCCGGGTAAAAACATACCCGTGGTAAAATCATATGGGTCCGTTGGTACAAACTGCGAAGCCGTAACATGGGTTACCCCGTCAATGGTTGATAATTGTTGATCAAGCATTTCCACCTGATCCAGTAATCCATTTTGTCTTAGATTACGAATGAGCAACACACCTTCTTTTTCATAACCGGGATCCATGCTGTTTGCATAAATAGTCTGTCTGACGATTACGGTTGTTCCTGCAATTAACGTTATCGCAATGGAAAATTGAAGAAAAACCAGAAACTGACGAAGAAAAATAGAACTGCTATTTCCTTTTTCAGACTTGAGCACAGCCGCCGGATTGAATGAGGAAAGGTAAAACGCAGGGTACAAACCAGCCACAAGGCCGATAAATACTGAAATAAGCAGCAAGACGATAAAATTTAAAGGATTTGCAAATAAATCGAACATAATATCCCGCCCTAGCGCATCATTAAATATTGGCAAGGTAAGCTCAACAAATACAATTGCAATAAGTGAGGAAATTATCGTTATGACTAACGATTCACCCAGAAACTGAGTTATCAGCTGCGATTTAGTTGCCCCCATAACCTTACGTATGCCGACTTCTCTAGCTCGTTTCATGGCCCGTGCCGTCGCTAGATTAATATAATTAACAGTAGCTATAATCACAATAAGCACTGCTACACTTATAAATCCTACAACGATATTTATATCGCCACTGGCTTTACCGATTGTGCCCGCAGGTGATTTTAAATACACATCGCCAACAGCAACAAAAACTGGCTCTCTGAAACTACTGGCTTTAGTCCCAGCATTTCCAGGCTGAACATTTTCATCAATCAATGTAGCAATTAACCCTGTGAGAAAATCTGGAGATAAACCGTCACGAAGTTCAACATATGTCGCATTATTCATGGACATAAATTCTCTATTTACGCCCTCTTGGCGCACTTGGTGGTAAGGGGCAATCATTTCAATTGCCATATGTGATTTACGGGGCATATCTGGCATCACATAGGCAACCCTGTAATCGTTCTCTTTATTTAACGTCAAAGTTTTACCGACAGCGTCTTCACCGGCAAAATATTTATTGGCCGTTGTCCTGTTTATAACGATCGCCTGCTGATCATCAAGCACACCCGCTGGAGCATCAAAGCCCATAAATTCAAGGAAGTTTGGATCTGCAAAAGTCACATTTTCATAAAAGAACTTATCGTCCGTTCCAACGGCAACCTGTGATGTCTCATAGCGGGTGCTATCAAGTACGTCTGACGAGCGTTCCTTGATCATCGGCGCATAAGCACCCATAAAGTGCGAATAAGGCTCATCTAATTGATTACCCGATCTGGCGATCACTTCAATTCTATATTTATTATCAGCGTTTGGTATAAAATCATCATACCCAAGCTCATCATCTACAAAAAGCGTGATGAGTAGGCAAGCTGCCAGTGCAACAGCTAATCCGATAATATTTATTGAACTATACCCTTTGTTTTTAAGGATATCTCGCAAAGTACTTGTTAAATAGCTTTTAAACATTGACCTGATCCCTCCAGTCGGAACCCTATTCCCACTATAATTGATGCAATAATTGTGCCAATAAATAAATGATTATATATCAGTATGTTATAGTTTCACCTTACTATTTCACTGTTCACATTCGAACACTAATGTCCGTTTTCGAACAACTTCATTGATTGAAAACAGTATATTTCACATCAAGATCACGCAATAAATATAGCGCCACACAGGCAGCCATCATCGGCCATGCCGCATAAAACAACAAATTCATATTTAGATATTGTTGCCATGATGAGAACGTAGTCAGGCCATGCAGTAGCAGTACAATTCCATAAGTATATTTTTTCCACATTCCTGCCAAAAACGCCAGTATCAAAACCATTTCAACGGCCCCCATGATCATAATCACCGTCTCACCTGCACCACTGATGAAGTAAAAACCTTTCAATATATTTGCACCGTGCCCGGGATCAATAAATTTATCCAAAGTCCAGACAAACATGACTAAAAACACTGTCAGTCGAAGTAAAAAAAGTGATGTTTCAATATTAGCTTGATGAGCTGAAGCGTTCGAGTTGTCGTTCATTTTAAAATTCCCTGAGTAATATATTTTAAATAAAGAGTAACTGTGGATGACCCTATCAAAAATCATTAATTTCGCCCACAACGAAATAATCACATTACTGTGATTGCAAATTATCCGCTTTATGGTTATGTATATTCCAAATTTTAATTTAAGGTTTATTTTGCGATGATTAACAACGAACTTATGAGTGAAGTCAGGGACCGTTTTGAACTGATTGATCACTGCCCGTACCAAGGTAAAAGAATATTTTTTGAAAATGCCGGCGGTGCCCTCACCCTAAAATCTGTGGTGGAAAAAGCGACGGAAATGGCCGCTGTTCCTGATAACCAGGGCCGCGATAACCCTGCCTCCCACGAACTTGTAAATATCATAAACCAGTCAAAATCTGACATGCGCGAATTTTTAGGCGCAGCCGATGGACAGGTATTTGTCGGCGAAAGCGGTACGGAACTTCTGTTTCGTCTGATCAGCGCTGCTATTTTAGCTGTGGATAAAGGATGTGATGTTGTTGGCAGTACCCTTGAACATCCAGCATCGGTTAGTGCCTGCACACGCTGGGCCGAAATAGCCGGGGCAAATTATATTAAAGTAATTCATAATGATGAAACGGGTTCGGTTAGTGCCGATGATTACCGTCCCCATGTCACTGAAAATACCAAAGTGGCCACTATATTACACACAAGCCCGGTGACCGGCATTTCCGTTGATGTAAAATCAATAGCGAAAGTCATCCGCGAAATATCACCAGACTGTTTTATAATTGTTGACGGTATTCAGCACGCAGCGCACGGTGCACTTGATATTGATGGATATGATATCGATGGCTATGTGATATCACCTTATAAAGTTTTCTCACGTCATGGCTACGGTGTTGCCTGGGTTTCTCCGCGTATGGCTGAAATTCCTCATAACCGCCTAATCGACTCGCCGGAAGAACAATGGGAACTCGGCACTCGCGATACAGGGGCTTACGCGACCTTCAGTGAAGTGGTGAATTATTTCAGTTGGCTTGGTGGCCATTTCAGTAATTCTGCTAACCTGCGCGAACGCCTTATCGCAGCAGGAAAAGCCGTCAGTCAACACGAAAAAGACATCACCGATGCAATGATTTATGGCGCTGGCGGGCAGCAGGGACTGGCCGATATGGATAAAGTAACCATTATCGGCGGCAATGATAATCCTGACCGTAAGGGCCTAGTTTCCCTATGGGTTGATGGAATGGATTCTATTGATGTTGTTAGCGCCCTAAGGGAAAATGGAATACGTGTTCATGTTAGAAAGAATGATTATTATTCGAGAAACATTCTTAATCCGCTTAATCAAGTAAACTGCATTCGCGTTTCTATGTGTCACTATAACACCATTGATGAAGTGACAGAATTTCTAAAAGTTATGAAAGATATTTCAAGCTAAAGTTTTTACTCTGCGCCTGTTCACTGTATTTGACAGTGACAGGCCATGAGAATATTAACATTCTCACCGTCCTTTGAAAAAGGAAGCACCAGAGAAGAATATAATTCAAACATGCCAATCGAATGCTTAATTGAATTAAAATAAAAATAAGGCTTTTGAATTCAAGCGCCTTTTCAAGCATCTTAGTAATGTCTTTCATTTCCGCTATATCATTGGTGAACTTACCTAAATAACTTCCCGGCGCCTTGCATTTTGAGCCAATCAGCCGAATTTTAAACCTCACCGGATCCATAAAAACTTCTTCCATAATAATATACGGTAATGTTTTTGGTATTTTCATTGGATTAAAGTCATCACGCAATGGCAGATCCTTATCGCCTTTTATAGAAAGCCAATATTCATAAAAAGCAACTTGCTGCGGTGATGACAATTCATTTACTGAAAAGTCTACCTTTTGTCTAACCGTAACGCTCATCATTTACCCATTTTTTATGTCATTCACTATGTGCCCAGAATGACTATGGTTAATAAAAAGTTAATTTTAATTAAAATACCATATAAATACATAAAATAAAACTAATACCGTAAAATTTTCAAATATATTTTCTTTTATTTCAAGCTACTATATGCTTATGCGTATAAAAATGAGTAATAAAAATGACAGAAAAAACTAACGTGGAAAACACATTGCCCCTTTTATTTGTGCATGGCTCCTTCGCCAATGCCAATAGTTGGCGCAAAATAATTGACTGTTTGCCAGATCATTTTGACTGTCACTCCGTAAACCTGCCCGGTCACGGGGGAATGGCGGACTCTGATGATTTTGATAGCCCCACATTTAAGCCTGAATTTGATATCTTGAAAAGCGCTCTGGAAAATATACCAAATACGGAGCACGGCATTCACCTAATTGGCCATTCATATGGCGGTGTTGTTGCACTTGCCGCCGCTATGGATAACGCCCTCCCCATAAAGAAGCTAACTTTATTTGAACCCGTTGATGTCGCCGTGCTTAATGTTTTTTCGCAAACTAATACACTAAATATTATCCGCGGCTTTCGAGATGAATATAATCAGGCGCTTGCAATAAGCGATGCCCTCGCCTGCTCTAAAGTAATTGATTTCTGGGGTGGGGCAGGATCATTTGACGCGGTTCCTGCGCATATTCAAACCGCCATGACAACCATGACAAAAAACAACATCCGCCACTGGGTATTATGTACTGAAAACGGTAGGGAAATTGAACATTATAAAAATCTAGATATTCCTGTCACATTCATAAATGGCAGCCGTTCCCATGATGTAGCCAAGAAAATATCCAGCACACTGAATAATAACCTTCCCAACAGCAACCTCTATCTAATTGATAACGCAAGCCATTTCATGATTACAAGCCACGCAGAAGACTGCGCAAAAATACCCAGACTTAA
>Ga0233449_1002168_pt1 | contig 16115 bp, 9 predicted proteins | sample SI_124_October20_FD_183012 | JGI IMG/M metagenome (GOLD analysis project Ga0233449, IMG submission 183012) | Seawater microbial communities from Saanich Inlet, British Columbia, Canada - SI_124_October2016_200_MG | ecosystem: Environmental > Aquatic > Marine > Inlet | place: Canada: British... | reverse complement strand
TGAGATCCTTCGCCATATGCCAGAACTCTTCCCACGTTGGTGGAACGAAGCCCCAACTCCCATCCCAAGCCTCGCAGTAAAGCCCATGGACCTTGCGGGCCTCCTCCTTGATCGCGCTCGGCTTCCAACTCCGAAATGTCACTCCGGTCCGCTTTCGGTGACGTTCGGCGATTCTGCCAACCCGATCTGAAATGGCATCATCTCCCGCCGGCAGATCGAACGCGAAAAGGTCCCGCGCCTTCTTGTATCCGGCGGCCTCTAGCATGGTGCCGTAATACGGAGGATTCCACGGGGTCATGATCGCAGGCTCGCTGCGGAATCCATCTACCAGAATCCCAAGTTCGTGATGCATCGATGGGTTCACGGGCCCACGGACAGACGTCTTCCCACGTGCAGCCAACCATGCCTCGGCGGCGGTCATGACGGCACGAGTGGCCTCCTGGTCGTTTTGGCCTTCGAAAAAGCCGAAGAAGCCGACGCGATCGCCATGGTGGTCGTTGTGGCGGCCATTGTCGATCGCTGCCACGCGTGCGACTGGACGACCATCTCTCTTGGCAATGAACAGGGCGCGATCTGCATTCCGATAGAACGGATTGCCTTTCCGATCGAGGTCGCCCTGGATCATCACGCGAAGGGGGGGCACCCATTTAGACGCGGCCCCTCGCTCGACGCGCCACGCGAAATCGATGAACCGGGACACACCGCGCCGACCATCGACCTGTTCGACCGTACACGTCACTGCGAGGCGCTCCCTAATCTGCGAACCGTCGTGAAGTAATGGAGGTCTCGTTCACTCCTGAAGAACCGAATGAACGTGTCCACGAGCCATTTGGCCATGAAACTTCGCGCCTTACTCCGAGTTCGTACGAGCCGAACGTACACGCCCTGAACGAGCGGCCGCATGAAAGGAAGAAGCTGCAGGACTCGGTCTGAGGCACTCCGGCCCACATGATGCACGTCGGACTCGAACCAGGTCAGTTCATCGGCATGACGAGCGAGGTCGTACTTCTCGAACAAGGCTCCGACGGCCCGCTCGCTTCGGTCCCGGGACATCTTCGCCCCGATCGCATCGAGGATAATCCTCGTCGTGGACCCATGCCCTTCAGCATTCGCTGTCTTCGCTTCCAGGACCGTATCGACACCCAAAAATCGGGAAAGATTCTGAAGAGCCAGGTCATCCTCGATGTCTAAGATCAATAACTTGTCCGGTCTCTCGGAAAAGTACTGGATGACGTGTCTGTGAAACGAGTTACGAACCGCGATCCATCGGAGCATGCTGTTCTCATCATTCTCTAAGACCCACCGGTTCACCCCGCTCGCGAAGAGCCCTAGCGGCACATACTTGGTGAGTGCCCAACGTACGGCAGCCCGGGAACGCTCGACCGCCTTATGTCTGCTCAAAACCCACCGCTTCAAAGACCGCATGTTCAATACGAAACGTGCGTCCGGGTAGAGACGGTCCAACTCCCGAATCGACGCACATCCGCCGTCCGAAAACACATCGTGCCGATCGAGTTCTCTCGTCCCGCTGGCAATGGACCAGTCAGTCCATTTGGGGTTGTGGTCAGATCGATAGCCCAACTGCTCGGAGAACAGGCGGTGAAGCATGGTCGTACCGGTCTTGTTGAAGCCGACGCAAAACACCTTGGGCAACTCAGGCACAGTGCCAAAGGCGATCACAGCCCCACCCTGCGTCGGCTGATTCCTTCCTTCGTTCACGTCCTGCCCCCATGCGATACTCGAAGCCGACAAGTTCTCAGTTCGCGGCAACTTCCTCAAGCGCGCAGAGATTGAGATGATTCCTGGTAACCCCACCGTACAGCCGACGGCATGGGGCATCGTGCGCCACTACTGGAAGATCTCTGGAGGGAGACCGCTTCACGTAATCCTTCCAGTCGCGCTCATCCTAGTATCGAACGCCTTCGAGGGGGCCTCGCTCGCTCTGATCCTCCCCCTCACCGATGGCGGATACGAGCCTTCCGGCATACCCGGGGCCGCACCGCCCGCCCATCGAGCGGCTATCTCCTTGATTGAGGAGTCTGGCCTTTGGCGAAGTCCATACCTACGCCGGACCTTCGGTGGCTTCTGACATTACGTGTGTGAAGCTTTTCGCCGACTTTCTATCGACGAACGACGCCTATAGCTCCTCAAGCCAATCTGACGCTTTCATGGGTGCACCTGTCCATCTCCGGGTCACGCAAACGCATCCTCATCCTATGTCATGAGGTCTTAGCGGCGAGAACAAACCCGAGTTGTGCGGGAAACCTCCAACTGCTTCAGCGCTGCCTGACCCGAGAACGCAGACCCCAAGGCCTCTTGGAATGCCACACCAATGTTCACTCATCGTGGCGTCACCTACACAACTGACGGCATCACCCTGCTGAAGGTCGCAAGAACATCAATCTTCGCTTCGGCGTGCAACCACTAGGAGAACACCAACTTCATTTACTTGTCTGCCTCTTGACGTGGACCCATATGGTCCCATGCTGAACAGAGCAAACGTAGAGAATGTCAGAGTCCCTCTCCATTGAGATGATGGGTTACTTACTACCCGCCTATAGAGAGACAGGTCATGAATCTCCCGCGACCTAGTGTTCGAAGGATCAGCCCGAACACAAGTGACGTGATCGTCGTCGGGGCAGGCATCATTGGACTTGCCGCCGCTCACGCCCTTCTAGAAGCGGGAAGCAGCGTGCGGATTGTTGAACAATTCGAACCGGGAACTGGCCAATCAACCAGAACTGGTGGAGGAATCCGAGTTGCCCACGGATCTGAAATAAACGTTCAAATGGCACAACTCAGTCTTCCAACTTGGCTCAACTTTGAGCAGAAGTTCGGTATCGACCCCCGCTACCAGCAAACGGGCCACCTTTTTCTCACTTCGAAAGACACCAACGGCCTGACGACTCAATCCGACCTACTCAATTCACTAGGAGTCCACTGCGATGTCTTGAGCAGGGAAGAACTCTGTGTACTCTGGCCGTCACTGGGTGTTACGGGCTTCCAAGCCGGCAACTACTGCAAGACCGGTGGATACCTCGACCATCATCGCGTAGTTGAGGGATTCGCCCAGAAGGTGCAAGCAGGCGGAGCGCATCTCGAATTCAACACACGAGTCGAGGGAATCCTTCGAGACGATGACAGGGTCATAGGAGTCCGCACTTCAGAGGGCTTGTTTACCGGCGAGACCGTCGTCAACGCTGCCGGGCCACACGCCGGAGTGATCTCCTCGCTTGCTGGACTCGAGGTCCCGTTCGTATCACGTCGCCACGAACTCCTGATCTTGGAACAAACAGCCCAAGTTCCCGAAAGCATCCCTTGGCTCATCGATATCGATCAGCAGGTGCACATGCGTCCTGATGGCTCGGGGCGGGCGCTTGTTGGCGGTTTCCTTGGCCACGACGACCCAAGTAATCCAGACAGCTATGACCAAGCCGTGTCGAAGAGATGGTCAACCGCTGTACGCGAACAAGCATCTCGGTCTTTTCGCCTCACTGGACCCAACTCCGCAGTCCTAAGTGGGTGGGCCGGCCTCTACCCTGGAACCGTCGATTATCTTCCCGTGCTCGAACGGTCGATTCCAGGCTTGGTTACTGCTGCCGGATTTTCCGGCACAGGCCTCATGCACGCTCCCGTTGTAGGCCAGATCGTTGCGGACCTCGTCAGAGGCGGGACCACCTCTGTCTTAGATATCTCCTCACTTCAATCCAGCCGCTTCGCCGAAGAGAAGAAGACTTTGGACTTCACCGGCTTCTGACTATGCCTTCTCGTTGAGCGATGTCGACTCATGGGTTTAGATAGGCGAAAGGAGACTTCCTCCTCGACCTGACCCCGGCCTTCGATCCTACCCAGGCCGAGCCGGTCCCAGAGTTGATATTCGACCCGCCGCTGCCCGCCGACTTCGACGACTGAGTCGCCCGCCTCCAGTCTGTCCGAACACGTTCGGCCACGCGGCCGCTCGCTTCCGCCCATTTCGACATCCCCTCGTCCCCCTCCCACATCTGAGCACTGTGCGCGACTCCGCTCGGGCTGCGCTCGGGCCAAATCCGCAGCCCCATGATCCGCAGCCCATGCCTCACGCTGTCCCCGCTCGCCTCTCACCTCATTTGGGCCGTTGAATTTCCTATCCGGCCGGCTACGGAAGCGTGTCTCATGGTGGGAGAGAATGGACCCATAGGGAGCGTCACCACCAGACCGGTTTGACCGTCTGTAGGTGAGTCGCCACCATCACCACCTCCATGAGGAGCCCTACCGGCCCCCGACCCACTTCCCGCAGTTCTGGAAACACACCGTGAGGCCGCCCCGACCCACCACCTCCCACTTCCTCACGGCCCTCGTCGTCACCGTCCTGACGTCGGTTCCCCTTGGGGCGCAGGAGACACCACCGGACGCGGCTCCCCTCTCCCCTCTGTCACCCTTCATCTCGGTGCAGTCCAGCACCGTGGCCCTGATCCATGCGCGGCTCCTCGACGGGACCGGAGGTCCGATACTCGAGGACCAGACCGTCGTGATCCAGGGTGAGCGCATCGTCTCCGTGGGACCGACCGAAAGCGCCGACGTGCCGGAGGGAGCCCAGGTCCTGGACCTCGCCGGCCACACGCTCATACCCGGGCTCGTTTCGCTCCATGAGCACTTGTACTTCGGCGGGGTGGAGCAGATGACCCCCATGCCCGTCGAGGGGCCCATGTTGTACTTGGCCATGGGCGTCACCAGCGCCATGCCGGCGGGCAGCCAGTTTCCCTATTACGATCTCAACCTCGCCCAAACGATCGAGGCCGGCTTGACGCCGGGGCCGCGGATCTACCGTACCGGGCCGTACCTGAACGGTGGCCCACCTCTGCCTGGAAATCAGCGGATCGTGAACGACCCGGAAGAAGTGCGGCGAGTCATCCGCTACTGGTTTTCCGAGGGGGCCACGTGGATGAAGTTCGTGGGGGGCACCAGCCGCGAGGTGCTGGCGGCGGGTATCGACGAGGCGCACCGCCTGGGGATGAAGATCACCGGACACCTGTGCTCCGTCACATTCACCGAAGCCGCGGAGATGGGCCTGGACGCTCTACAGCACGGCTACATCACCAATTCCGACTACGTGCCGGGCAAGTTGCCGGACGTGTGTCCGCCCGAAAACATGAGGATCCAGGCCGACTTGGACGTAGAGTCCGCTGACGTCCGGGAGAGTATTGAGCGCATCGTAGCGGCAGGTGCGGCGGTCGTCTCCACGCTTGGGGTCTACGAGACCTTCACACCAGCTCGGGCCACGCTGCCTCCCCAGGCGATGGAGATGTTGAAGCCCCTCACGCGACAGGAAGTGGAGCGGACCCACGCGAATCTGGCGGACGGCGGGCTCATCGTGCCTCCCCGGCTCATCAACAAGATGATGCGATGGGAACGGATGTTCGTGGAGGCGGGCGGCCTCCTGGGTGCCGGGTCGGACCCGTGGGGTACCGGATACCTCCCCGGCTTCGGCAACCTGCGCAACTATGAGATGCTCTTGGAGGCAGGCTTTTCCGCCCCCGAGGTGGTTCAGATCCTCACGCTGAACGGTGCCCGCATCCTCGGGGAAGAGCATCGCTTCGGTTCCGTGGAGCCCGGTAAGCTCGCGGATCTGGTGGTAATTCGCGGGGATCCCACCTCTGACCCTACCACGATCTATGACGTCGTCACGGTCTTCAAGGGTGGGGTCGGGTACGACTCCATGCGCCTGCGCCAAGCCGCGAAAGGGACCATCGGATCCTACTGATGGGGGCCGGCCCGCGGCCCTCACAGCGGGCCTGCCAGCCTCGCCCGCTCCCAGCCGGGTGCCAAGCATCATTGTCGAACATCCTTACCTAGTCCCCAAACAGCGCAACAATCGTATTTAAAACATTTCAATCAGTCTTCTAATACCGATAAACACGAGGATCATCACGGAGTACCATAAAAAGAAATAAACGACATACTCCTTGTAGCCCACAACCAACATCACACTTATTATGAGGAGCTGAAAACCAAGACCAAAAGTTGACAAAGCTGTCATCATAATATTTGGAAGTCGCCTTCCTGTAGAAGCGTTCGAATCTAAAGCATAAATTGTTTTATCAAAAACACCATAAAGCGCTTTATAGATCCCGAATAGAATAGCTACATTCTTCTGGGCTTCTCCCTTCAGAGCAGTTGGAGTTTCATTTTCGAAAATCCTACTGGTTGTATCGCCATTCACATTATTTCTCAAAATTACGTAGTAATAATTATAGAGCGTGCCTTGCAATTGAATTCCTACAAATGCCAACAAACAGTACACAAAATGAACTTCCGAGATATACCACAATGCCATAAAAATGAGCATGTTCAATAGTATATCTGCCACAGAATCGAGATAGCGCCCTGTGTACGAAGGCGTGCCCCTTATTCTCGCCAACTCGCCATCGGCAGCATCTAGGATCGATTTAAACAACAAGAAAAAACCCGCCGCCCAATAATATTCCAATAAGATACAAGCAACAGCGATCAGCCCGGAAATGATAAACCATATTGTGACATCGATAGGCGTGTATGCAGTTTCTTTTAGGGAATTGGCGATAAGCCGCGCAAGGGGCCTTCCGTAATCTGAAAGATCAATAAATTTATGCTCTTTGGGCAATTTCGACATACTACTTTACAATTCCCATATTTTGTATGGTTCCAACCTCAACCCCACTAGGATAAATTATTTTAGCTATTTGGTAAATGTGTTTCCTGCATCCACATAATTATCATTGGGCCCTGATAAAAAGGCATGCCTCTGGATGTGCTTTGGAATTTTCCAGGCTCGCTGAGAAAGCCACGCAGTTTTCAATAAATTTAGGATAAACAAAGGAACCTCTACGGGGCTCTGAGGTTTAATGGGGTCGACGTGGGGATCCTCTTGATTGGAATAGAAGGCATGTTGATCCTAAGTGTTTGAAAAATATTTTTTAAATGCTGTATCGCATTTAAAAAATGCTTAAAGCTCGCCGTGGAATTTCCTATCCGTTCGCAGCGAGGCGCGGGCCGGGTCGATGATCCGGCCCGCCTACCTCAGCGGTTGTTTTCCCAGTAATTGACGGGTCGGTCGTCCGCGAGCCATCCGGTCGGGTCGACCCACCAACGCTCGCCGTACGGCTTGGCTACCGGCCAGACCTCATCGAGCGAGTCGGCGTCGTACACCACGCCGCCCTGCATGACGTAGCGCATGTCGGTCGTGTTGCGGATGTCGTCGAGTGGGTTGGAATTCAACACGATCAGGTCCGCGAGCTTGCCCACGGTTATCGAGCCGAGATCGTCCTGAGCGCCGAGGAAGTACGCTCCGTGCAGACTCGCGACCTCGAGCGCACCCATCGGTCCGGTTCCGGCCTCGGTCATCCAGATTTCCCAGTGCGATCCGATGCCGTGCATCTGACCATGTGAACCAATGGCCCCGTAGCCACCCTCCGCGATGACGTCGGCCAGACCCTGAGCGATGAAGGGGAAGCTGTAGTCGGTGTCGGGCCGGAGCACGCGCCGCCTCGTGTGCGGAATCACCTGACGCCACGGCATCCACGTCTGCTGCTTCGGATCCTCCCAGACATCGGATTCCTGGAAGAAGTACTCCTCGTTCCAGGCACCCGCTCCTCCCACGATGAACGTCGGCGAATAGACTGTCTTGGTCGCTCCGAAGAATTTGGCGGCGTCGCTATGGAGCGGCATGTAGCTCATCGGGTGCTCGAAGCCGGTCTGACCGTCCATGATCATGCTCATGTTGTACGGCAGATCCGATCCCTCTGATGTAAGCATGAGGCCGCGCTTTCGAGCCGCATCGGAGATCCACTGCCGCTGATCCCGACGCGGCTGGAGGTACTGCTTGATCGCCACGGCCCCCCAGTCGGCTAGGCGACCCACGTTCTGATCGGCGACTTCGTAGCTGGTGATCTCGTTCTGCCGCCCGCCGTCTCCTGCGTAGAGCGGATCGCCGCTGCTGTAGGTCCTGGGACCCACGAGCCCACCGGCCCGAATCAGCTCTCCGGTCGGGAAGACGTTTTGCGACCACATCGAGTTGTCGAGGTTCGTGGTGACGCCATATGCGAGGTACACGGCCTGCTCGAAGTCATGCTGAGGCTGAAGGCCCCGGTGCTCGCGGTAGTGGTGCGCGTGCATGTCTACGAACCCAGGGATAATCGTTGCGCCCGCCAAGTCCATGACCTCGTCGGCACCGCCCGTGTCACAGTTGCCCACGCACTCAATCCGGGACCCACGCACGACGACGGTGCCTCGCTCGATCACCTGCCGGTTGTCGAGCGTGACGATGCGCGCGTTCGTCAGCGCGATCGATCCGTCCGGAATACGTCGGTCGACCATGAGCGTCACGTCGACGCTGTCCGTCGTTTCATCATCGGGCCGGTAGCTGAAGAAGTGCGGTCCGCTGCCGAAGTCGAGCACGTCGTTTCCGCGCCAGGTCGGATACAGACCACCCTCAGTGCTGACCTGACGGATCGGGACGGTACCCCCACTCTTGTCCAACTCGAGTGGGTCGCCGCCCATGGAGTTGTAGGGAAAGGGCGCCACGTACACGTTGTCTCCTTCCTGGAACGCTACCCACGAGCCGTCCGGGGAGACCACCGCCTCGTCCGCAAAGCGCATGGTCGCATGCACCCGTCGGTCACTCCCGTCCGGTCGGACCGAAACCACTCCGGTGCGGACCCCGTTCTCGCCCTCGACGGCCACCCGATCCGGGAAGAAGATTCTCCCGGCGGGACCGAACGACGCGCGAGAGACCTGGCTGCGTGAACTGCCGCCCTCTAAACCCGTCGTCGCGACCACGGTGACTTCACCGCCACCGGCCGGAACGCTCACCAGATCCCAGAAGGGATTGTGGGCCGCACCACGGCCGCGGAAGGGAGCGCCCGTACCGCGGGCTACGACCAGGTACGAGCCGTCCGGACTCCATACCGGGTTGAGGTACTCAGCCGCTTCGGTCGTGATCTGCTGAGGACTACCTCCACCCGCGGCCACCCGCCAGACATGACCGCCCTCGACGTCGTCCCAGCTCGTGAACGCGATCCATCGGCCGTCGGGCGACCAGGTCGGTGCGTGCTCGAATGGTTCGAAGCTGTCCGGTGTGACTCTGCTCGGAGTCCCCTGGGGCAGCGACTGGGTATAGACCCGTCCGATCGCCTGGAAGGCTAGGGTGCCTCCGTCGGGCGAAGCAGCGTACCAGCGCAGGAAGCGCGCCTGGAACGGCTCGTCGGTAATCCGGAACTCCGCTTTCGTCTGCTCCGAGACGGTTCGCTGAATGCGCGCGGAAAACGGAATCGTCGTGACGTCGCCTGTACCCACGTCCACACGCCGGATCTGACCGCCCTGAGACAGCACGATGGCGCCACCGTCGGGCGTCCAGTCGTAGCCCGGAACGATGCGCAGCGTCTTCATGCCTTCCGCCATGTCCTGCTCGATCGGGTCCATGACGACACGCTCGGTCCCGGTCGCCAGGTCGCGGAGCCATAGCGCGGAGCGAGGGCCGAACTGGTGGCCCTTGAAGGAAATCGTGCCGTTGGGAATGCGGCGCACGAAGGCCACGTAGCGTCCGCTCGGGTCGACTTCCGCCGCGTAGCCGCCGCCGCTCGATGCGCGGCCTTGCTGTTGGGCCTCACCTGAAGTGATCGAAATCACGAGGCCCGACTCCAGATCCTTCCGACGGACCTGCCACGAACCGGACGTCGCGTCCCGCGTCGACGCCATGAACGGGCTTCGGCTCACATGGAAATACAGGTAGCGGCCATCCTGCGAGACCGATGGCCATGCCGCGCCCGATTCGTCGCCCGTCGCGACGAGCTCGATGCCGCTTCCCCCGTCGCGGTGGTACATCCATATGCCAGACTGGCTCGGGCTTCCAGGAGTCGTCGAGCGACGGGCCTTCCTTACGACGATGTAGTCACCGTCGGGCGTCCAGGTCGGCTCGAAGAATTTCGTAGCCTGGTCTTCCACCACGGCGCGAGGGTTCGAGCCGTCGGAGTCCATGATCCAGAGGTTGTTCTGCCCGTTCCGATCGGAGATGAACGCGATTGTCTGCCCGTCGGGCGAGTAGCGGGGGTGATAACCGACAGAGACTCCGGCGTCTCGTGTCAAAAGCTCCGCCTGACCACCAGAGATCGGGATCCGATAGACGCTACCGAGGAGGTCGAAGGCGATCCACTGGCCGTCTGGGGACACGTCGGTACTCATCCACGTGCCCTCGTCGGTCGTGAAGTCGACCTCGTACGAGTCGCCACGGGCGATGGTGACGTCCCAAGCCTCCGGGGCTTCTTGAGCTCCAGAGGGCTGGACGAACAATGCGAGAAGAAGTGCGCTGAACTGCGGTAGGGAATGAGCTTTCATGCTGTCGGTCCGGTCGATGTAGAAAACGGGCGGAAAAGCTACTCGCGATCGGACGACGGGCCAGAGCCTGCTCCCTACTTCGTTCGAGCGCCGCCCGTCTGGTTCCCTCCGTTGCCGGCCCGCGGATGCCCTCGCCCGCGCCTTAGAAGCCGCCTACTCTGTAGCGGTGCGGATCCCAGTCCACTCCGAGAGAACCCATGAGCCAAACGCACACGCCGACACTGACCCTCCTGACCACCATGCTGCTCGCGGCGGTCTCGTCTCCCCTCGCCTCGCCTCGCCTCGCAGCAAACAGCTGATTCGGGAGACCGAAGCAAGCGGCCACCTCCGCTCGAAGGGTGGGAGGAGAGCCGATCGCTCAACGTCGATCTCGATGAAGGCTCCTGGATGTCGCTCGACGTGAGTCCGGACGGGCGCACCATCGTATTCGATTTCCTCGGGGACCTTTTCACCATGCCGATCGCAGGTGGTGACGCGGCCCAGCTTCCTTCGGGGATGGCGTTCGACGCGCAGCCGCGATTCTCACCGGACGGGGCGCGTGTGGCCTTCACATCCGACCGAGGCGGCGGCCAGAACATCTGGATCATCGCCCTCGACCGATCTGATACGACCCAGATTCCGAGGGGACCCGAACGCGAGGCCCTCCCGGCGTGGCGGGCACGGAACGGATGAGCATCCGCGACACACACTTCATTTCCCATGTGCAGGAGAACACCATGAGCATACTCCGTTGGGCGGCCTCGGTCGCCCTCACCTTGGCGATTCTCGGGTCGATCCCCGAGCCCGCGGCCGCCCAGGAAGTCGACTATAACAGAGCCGAGCGCTTCCTTTCTTGGCACACGACACCGATGGTGTCGAACGACCAAGTGAACCCAAACTGGCTGGAAGACGGGCGGCGCTTCTGGTACCGAAACAGCTTGGGTGAAGGGCACGAGTTCATCTTCGTTGATCCGGGTGCGGGTGCCCGACGCCAGCTCTTCGACCACCACCGCCTCGCCTCCGCGATGTCCATGGCGGACGACACGTCTTACGTCGGCACGAAGCTGCCCTTTGACAATTTCGAGTTCGGCGAGGAACTCCGCACGATCGAGTTCGCCGCTCGGAAGCAGCAGTTCACGTGCAACATCGTCCAGTACTCCTGCATGGTCGGAGATACCGTCGCGAGCGACACCCCCTATGTCGAGTCGCCCGACGGATTGTGGGAGGCATTCGTGGTCGACTACGACCTCTACGTTCGCCCGACGGGTGGCGGAGACTCGATCCGCGTCACGACGGATGGAGAGGAGTACAACTCCTACGGACTCGGGGCGCCACGCCCCAGTCAGCTGCGGAATCCCGGCCCACGACGCCCTTCGGTCAGTTGGTCGCCCGACTCGCGGCGCGTGGCCGTATCGAGAGACGATGAGCGGGAAGTAGAGCACCATCACTACCTCTCCATGACCCCGCAGCGTCCAGAACACTTCTCCTACCCCTACGCACTTCCGGGCGACTCGATCATCCCGTACCCGGGCATTCATATCGTGTCACTGGATGTCGCTGCCACCACAGATGGTGACGGTGGGTCTCCCCTTCCGCAGGTAGCGAGCAACGTCGCCGTAGGCTTTGCGGAGCGGCCCCTTCAGTCGTCGTACGCGGGCTCCGTGCCGGACTCCGCCTGGAGTGATGACGGTGCGACGCTCTACGTGACGTCTACCGATCGCGGATATAAGAACATGTGGCTCACGGCCGTGAACGTGAACACCGGAGCGGAGCGCATTCTGGCTCACGAGACGGGCAAGACCTACGTCGAGATGGGCCACGGCACTCGACTCGATCCGGCGTCTTGGTACGTGTTCCAGAACGATGACGTCCTCTGGTGGTCGCAGCGTGACGGGTGGGCCCATCTGTACATGCTCGGCGCCGACGGCGCAGTGAAGACCCAGCTCACCTCGGGTGCATGGATGGTCGAGCGAGTCCTCCGCGTCGATGAGGCCTCGGGTCAGATCTACTTCATTGCGCGGGGTCGCGAGGCGGACCGGTTCATCTATGAGGCGTATATGTATCGGATCAATCGGGATGGGTCAGGTCTGACGCTGGTGACCCCACAAGAAGGCCACCACGAGATCACCTGGTCACCGGACGGATCCGTCTTTGTAGATCGCTGGTCTCAGATCGACGTACCGGCGCAGATCGCACTGAAGTCCGGAGCCGATGGGCGGACGATCATGCCGCTCGAAGCAGCCAATGTGGACCGCCTGACGGCAGAGCTCGACTTCCAGCCGGCGGAGGTCTTCACCGTGAAAGCTCGTGACGGCATCACGGACCTCTACGGGCTGATCTACTTCCCGCCGAACCTCGATCCGGAAGCGGAATACCCGATCATCTCGCATATCTATCCGGGCCCACAGGTCGGCTCGGTCGGGCGGGCGTGGAACTACCGCGGCGGTGGAGACGACTTCGCGCTCGCACAGCTCGGCTTCATCGTGATCCAGCTCGATCACATGGGGACGCCGTGGAGGTCGAAGGCCTTCCACGACAACTACTACGGTGACTTCAACGACAACGGACTGCCGGATCACATTACGGCCATCCAGCAGCTCGCGGCGCGGTATCCGGTCATCGATATCGACCGCGTGGGGATGTACGGACACTCGGGCGGGGGCTTCGCGACCGCCGACGCCATGTTCCGCTTCCCGGACTTCTTCAAGGTCGGCGTGTCGGGTGCTGGCAACCACGACAACGCCACCTACAACATCTACTGGGCGGAGAAGTACCAGGGTGAGCTGACGCGCGACGAGGACACGGGCGTCGACAACTTCCAGGAAGAGGCGAACAAGTCGCATGTCGCGAACCTCCAGGGGAAGTTGCTGCTGATGCACGGCGACATGGACGACAACGTCCACCCTGCCATGACCATCCAGGTCGTGGACGAGTTGATCAAGGCCAACAAGGACTTCGATCTGCTCATCGCGCCGAATCGGGCCCACGGGCTCAACGAACCGTACTTCGTGCGGAAGCGCTGGGACTACTTCGTGACGCACCTCCTCGGCGCCGAGCCGCCAAGTGAGTACGTGATACAGCGTCCGCAGAACTGACCGAATGAAGGACGGGTAGGGGCCCGGCAGGGCCCCTACCCGGATCTTTCCCGCCCGGCTGTATCCCGGTTTGTAGTGCCTAGCGGATATTCCAACCGTTGACCGACCCGCCGTTGAGGAGACGATCCAGTTCCTGGAACTCGACCCGGCTTTTGATGACCTACGAGAGCATCCGGGCTATCAGGAGCTCGTCGCGGGACGCTGATTCGCGTCAGCGATCCCTATCGCTCACCGGCACCGTCCCCATCGGCTTCAGATACGTCTCCCACCACCCGAGCTCGTTGATCATCCGGTGCACGTTGTTCCAGTGACCGCGGATGCCATGCGCCATGCCCTCGTAGATGATGAGCTTCGTGGGCACCCGCTGCTTCTTGAGCGACGTGTAGAGCTGGATCGACCCCTCCAACGGAACGCGGTAGTCGTCCTCTCCGTGCACGAACAACGTGGCGGCCTTTACTCCACCAGAGTTGAGGTAGGCGGACTGCCGGATCATGACCTCTCTGGCTTCCGGATCCCAGGGCGGTCCGAGGAACTCCATCTCCTTCGTGCGAGCGACATCCGATAGCGCGTAGTTGCTCGTCCAGTTCGAGGCGCCTGCGCCGGGCACGGCAGCCTTGAAGCGGTCCGGATATCGGGTGATCAGCCAGTTGGTCAGGATGCCGCCGTACGAGTGGCCGGTCGAGCCCACGCGATCTCGGTCGATCGGGTATTGCTCGATGAGGTGGTCGACGCCAGCCAGCACGTCTTCGCCGTCGTTGGTGCCCCAGGCTCCCCACGTTCCCCATTTGAAGTCGTCCCCGTAGCCTGTCGAGCTGCGGAAGTTGGGTAGGAATACGAAGTACCCGTTTGCGGCGAACAGCATGTTCTTGAAGTTGAAGCCGTATCCCGAGGCGCTGTGCGGCCCTCCGTGGTTGACGACGATCAGTGGGTACGTGCCGGCCTCAGGGTCGTAGCCGTAGGGGTACAGCAGGAATCCCTCGACCGGTGTGCCGTCGTAACTCGTGTAGAGGATGCGCTCCGAAGGGCGACTGGCTAACTCGACCTCGGATAGGAAGTCCTCGTGCACGTCGGTCAGTCGGCGCTCGTTCTGTCCGTCGATGTCTGCTACATAGATGTCAGAAGGGCGCTCGAACTCGCCGACGGCGTACGTCATGCGTTGGAACGACTGATCGATATCTAGCCCTTGGATTCGGCGTTCACCCGTCGTGACCTGCTCGACTCCGCCTCCGTCTGGGGAGACTCGGAAGAGGTGCCTCCCGCCGCCGATACCGGTGACGAGGTAGATGTAGCGACTGTCCGGCGACCACATCGGCGCACCCGCATCCAGATCCCAGTCGGCCGTGAGGTTGACGGGGTCTCCGCCGTCGGCCGGTCGGATGTAGAGGTCGCGGGGTCCGCCGTGCCTCAGCTTACGGTCGATGATCATGTTGGTGCCGAAGCCACGCGTATACGAAATCCACCGACCGTCGGGTGAGAAACCTGCTCCCGAGTAGGTGTAGCCGTCATCGGTGAGGCGGGTGAGCTGCCCTTCCACCGTGACCATGAAGAGGTCTGACCGGCCGTAGGCCAGTTCGTCGAGCACGGCTTCGTCGGCGCTGAAGAGCAGTGAACTCCCGTCCGGCCGCCACTGCACGCCACTCGGTCGCAGTCCCAGGCTTGTCAGCTGTCGAGCTTCACCCGAGCCCGCGGCGGGCGTGAGGAAGATTTCCGTCAAAGGCTGAACGTCAGGGTCAGGCAGTGGGAAGCTTTGGCGGTCGCGGCGGAAAGGGTACCAGTCGAAAGCCTCTCCTTTGAAGCGCTCTTCGTGTCGCTGCTCGAAGGCCGTCAGTTCTGGCTGTGCAACCGCCGGCATCGGCGTGTCTCGCGTAATCGCGAGCCAGCGTCCGTCTGGGCTGGTGGGACCATCCGGGTCGACGCTGTTGTCGCGGACGGCGGGTTCGCTCAGGCGCGATGGATCGACCAGCCACGTAAGGTCCTGATGGCTGACTCGCAGGAGACCATCTGCGGCCCAGCGAGGGTCGGACACGTCTTGGCCGTTGCGCTGAACTCGCACGGGCTCGGCCGATCCGTCGGCTCGAGCGATCCACGACTCAGTCGCTGTCCCGTTGGTCTCCTCGATGCGAAGCGAGACGGTATAGGCGACCCAATCACCCTCGGGGGAGATCAGCGGAGAGCCGACGCTCTTCACACTGTAGTAGTCTTCCAACGTCAGCTGCCGCCCTGTTTGAGCGGACGCGGGGACTGAGGCGAGAAGTACCACACCGAGAGAAAGGATGATTCGGCGCATGGCCGCCTCCAGCTTCTTGGATTGTTTGGATTCCTACCGCGGACCCAATCGGACTAGGGTGCGGGGCCAGAATAGCCTCTTGCTCGGTGCGGCGCTCCTAGGGGAGGAATCAGCCCTAAGCCATGGTCCGGATGAGGGCCGATTGTGACATGTGCGGGACCCGATGAAGTCGCGACCCCAATGAGAGAGCGACGAGGCGATCAGAAGCTCGTTGTGGGCGTGTTCACGTTGGTAGGATACCGGTGGCAGGAAAGTGAAGACATCGATCACACGATCTAAGGATGTGCTCAAACAACTGGATGGCGTGCCGGGCGCTGAGTTTCGTTCAGCGCTCATCGAACGAATCCTGCGAGCGTTTCTCCATCGGCGGGCTCTCGATGCGGTGCAGGCCAGGGATCGGGCGCTTC
>Ga0233449_1002166_pt1 | contig 16119 bp, 27 predicted proteins | sample SI_124_October20_FD_183012 | JGI IMG/M metagenome (GOLD analysis project Ga0233449, IMG submission 183012) | Seawater microbial communities from Saanich Inlet, British Columbia, Canada - SI_124_October2016_200_MG | ecosystem: Environmental > Aquatic > Marine > Inlet | place: Canada: British... | reverse complement strand
CTCATATCCTTTTAATAGGTGGCGGAGGCAGGGCGCTACTCCTGCTATGTGACTCGGGCTTAATATGTAGGCCGCCTTCTGCCCATCGTGACCAAATAATACCGTGTATCTGCTCCCCATTCTTATTGACAATAGTATACCCGTCTGCCTCGGCTCTCCGTTGCTGATAATGCGATCTACGTTTCATCATTTAATCCGCTTCAGTGATTTGCGCCATTTGTTTTTATTTAGAGTTTTACCTATGATTTCATGCTGTGTCCCTGATTTCGCCCACCAGGAATCGAGTGAATCTTCTATATATGGATTTTCCTTGAATGCCCACCACTCTCCATTTTGGTCTTGAGCTATCCAATTAGCCCAGTCAGGGACTTGTACTTTGAGTCCTACTTGTCGTTTCATTGCTTCTCTCCCGCAATACTTGGTTTAAAAGTAAGTACGGGTTTGCATATAACACCTTGAGGTGCTCCAGCTTCACACGTCATACGACCTACGACATAGCCGCTAATTGTCAGTGCGCCGACCAGCGATAACAGAAAGGTTGCAAGGTATACCGCTACTATTAATGCTTTCATAGCCATTCCTATTTGTATCTAGTTGTGGTTGTTACAACAAGCCTGTTTCTAATACAGCAGAATCTTGTGTATTTCAGCCTTGTTTTAAGACAAGGCCACTCTTTAAACATCTTCATCCTTGAATCCTCCGATCACAAGTCCCCGCATAATAAAGCCCTGTCAATCCGACTTGGTACAAATGCCTCTTTGATCTTGCCAATCCCAATCAACAGATTGATATATTCCTCTGGCAATTCTGCTGTTATGTAATCGTGGATCGAAAATTTAACCCCATCAAGCACATGAGTGACTTCGTATCTATATACTGCCACTTCAGTGTCTTGCATCTCGTTGATAAGATGTCCGATCTTGTTAAAGCTGGCTCTGTATGGTAGATATGGAGTGAGTATTCTGAGAACGGGTTTACCGTTTTCAAAGGTAATATCGACACCTTTCCATGCTATAACGCTACTTCTTGAAATGAATCCGTCCATAGCATAGATAAAATCAATGTACATCTGATTCATCATTGACATGCCTTCAATGGAACGGGCAACTTTCCTTGCTTTCTCAAGCCATTCAAGTTCAGACTTGAGCCTATCCTCATACTTTGTGAAGTTATTCATTTTAATACGCCCTTACACTTTGAAACGATGTTGTCGAATTTTTCATTTTGACCTCATAATGTTAGTTTAAATTGTTTCACCCTTCACAAGCTAGACAAACCTCTTCTACTGTAGAAGTGCCTTAGTCTTTAAATGCTTTAAAAGCTCTGTTTCCATTTCTAGCATCCTCCTATAATATCGCTAATTACCTTATCTAATAGCAGCAGATCATCTAACCCTAGATTATTAGATCCACTACGGAAGTCAGCTAGATCAGCCTGACATATGTCAGTGGACTGAACTAAGGCATCTACAGTAATGTAACTGCAACGTACTCTCAGCTCCTCTATATGAGTCTGTAGCGGAGTCTTGTAAGACCTTGCTACTACCCATCTCCAACGTCGTGTCTGTCGCTTACCTATGTGTTCTACGTACCCATGATCGAGTAGAGAGTACATACGGTTCTTCACTTGCTGCCTAGTGGCAAAATGAGCTACTGTTCTATAGATCTCAGGTAGACTCATCCAACCACCATTACTTGCAAGTACCGCTCTAAGAGTTGCTTGTAGATTCATATTTCACCTGCATTGCAGCATTACACTCTTCAATCCATTTAGCAGCTGCTAGTTCAAATTCGGAATTACCTGTAGGAATCTCAAGTACAGAGTAGTCACCTGATACTGAGTAATCATGTTCCCAGTCTTGACTACATCTGTACAAGACAAAGTTACCCTCACCCTCTTCTTGGAGACAGTAGTGGTAATCTACTCTAGCTATATAGTTAATTCTACAGAATCTTGCATTTACGGAATGAATATTCATATATTAAAAATACCTTATAGTTAAATTTAAATTTAGTTATCTCGTTTAGGGTCTAGTACCCCATATAATCTATATTCGTTAATCTGCTTACGCACTAGACAAGTATCAGCTGTGTGCTGACCTTCCAGGAAACTAACAAATGTAGAAATTAGTAGTAGATCTAAAGAGCATCCATGTTCATAACCTTGGTGCTCTAAATACCTACATCCCTCATTATCACAACTAGGAATTCTGAAAGTAGCGTTCTTATCCATAGGCTTCCCCTGTGTCAAAATGAGGTTCCCTCATTAGGGTTCTTAGTTATCTCAAAGGTAACTCTAACTGACGTATTGAAGCATTATCAAAATCAACGCTAGTACAATCAAGAATGATTGAGTTTGCTGAGAATGGTAGATCTAGTTCTTCACAGAGGCTATACCAACATTGCTCTATGAAATCTTGTTTATGTAATGTGATTACCATACCTTCTCCTATTGAACTGTCGTAAGATCAGCCTTATCAGTGGAACAAGGTACGACTGCCCATACATCTCCTATATGATCTTGCACTGTACCATCTACATATCTATGCTTTACCTGACGTATCACAGTCTTCTTAGAACTCTCCAATTTACCATTAGCACTTATCTTTGTTACCAGTAGTGTTGTCATCTCTTTATCCTTTGTTATCGATCATTCAAAACACTGCTCGGAGAGCAGATCACTACATAAACCCCTCCAGTGTAACTGAAGGGTAAATGTTATAAACATTAGCATCACCTATGATCTCTTCGTAGTCATCATAGTTTTCTCCTAAGCGTACTAACAGCAATTGATTCTCTTTAGTGGAGTTCACAATTTTCAATGTTTTATTAAGGTTACCTAGCCATGCAGTAATGGTCTCAACATCTTTATACCCTTGATACCATTTAAGATCCTCATAAGATATCACCTGGTATGCTGGATAATCAGGGAGCTCTCCTACATAGTCTGTCTCTAAAGTGAAATCGTTCTCGGTGAGTAGCTCAAAGTACTTAGCTACGTACTCGTCAGGCAATACAATAATTACATGTGATCTATAACCCATAATTTATCCTTTATCAAAGTCTAAGAAGGTGTGCCTTACATCTACTAAATCTAAACCGTACCCCATTAGTTTTGTGAAAGCACCGTCGTATTGACCTATAGCTATCACTACTATCTGTTCCTCTGTTGCTTGTCTAGTGAACTGGATGGTCTTCTCTAGATTACCTAGGTAACTCAACAGCAATTCAGCAGAAGCTTGGGCAGTAGCATTCCATTCAATATCACAGTACTCCAGTACCCAGTATCCTTTCCATCTAGATACCTTAGATTCTTTCAATGTACTCTGTATATATGCTTCATTTACATTTAACAATTTATCTACAATAGGACGTTTCCTTACTTCATCTCTGAATTCTTTAGGGACTATCACAGCAATGTTATAGGTAGTATCTGGTGCCATATTTTCCAACATAGTCTTTCTCTCTTAATAAGAATCAAGACAGTGACCGGAGGTCACAAAAAAAAATACCCCCTATCCTTTCGGATAGAGGGTAAATAGTTATGGTTGGTGCTTAACTGAGCATATAGCTACTGTTCAAAATATCTAGATGGAGATCATCAGAGATCTTCTTAACAGGCGTATACCGCCCAGCAAGCTGCGATAGTATATCAGACAACAGATCACTCTGAGCAATCTCAGCAGCTATCTCACGATAGGTCTGACACACCTCCTGAAGGTGATCAGGCTCAAACACAAAACAATCATGGATGTGTACTAGATCAAATGGAGTCCTTCTAACCATCTCTCTAGCTATATAGGCATCGACTGAATGCACCACATTGGGAACTAATGATCTAAAGTTCTTAGATGCTTCCTGCTTCTGATACCTATAAGTGAATGTTCTATGATCTAACTCATCCACTTCAATCCTAGCATCTACCATATGAGTAACAGGTACTCTAGCTATGTGGCCATCGGGTAGCCCCCACTGGTGGTGATCTTTACCATAATCCCAGAACTGATTAATCGTGTGCATAAGCTCCTCAGCCCCATGGAACTTATCATCTAATACTTCATAAAATACCTCCAATTGTTTCTCATTAAATACCTCTGCAGGTACTGCCTTACTATTATAATAGTGAGTCAGTGTGGGCCGCTTTGTCATCTTACGATCTACCTGATGACTAGCCCCTAACTTACTATTCATAGATTTACTGATATCAGAATACACATCATGTCTGATAGTAGGATCTATCATATTAGCTGCCATAGCTGTGTTCTTACAACCACTCAGCATAGCCATCACCTGAAGCCCACTGGCAGTTGCATCTATGTGCATGACATATCCATCAGCCTTACCCTCTAGAGCCCTGTCATAGGCTCTAATAGCCTTTCTACCTAGGATAGGCTCAGGCCAGTCCTCAGTCTCAAACTGACCCTGAGCATCAAACCAATCAACCCTCCCCTGCCAAGTAATCTTATCCATACCAGCACAGTTAGCTACTGAGATCTTAATGTTATCAACCTCCTTAGTTACAGTCTCATTACTTAGATTCATCAATGCCTTTCCATACTCATTACTCTGAATATTCAAATCATATCCAGAGCTATAGCTCCTACCTCTCTTATCAAACCTCCATACAAAGTAGAAGGGTAGACCAATGTACTCACTAGCTATCCTCAGGAACTGCTGATCATCCATATTCTTATTAGGATTGTTCTCACCTACCAGAACCTCACTATCAATAGACCATGCAACGCTCTGTAGGGCGTTTAGAGCGTCCAGAGCCTGTGGTAGCTGATGATGGTTACCCTTGCCTAGGATGACGCTCTTACGCTCCCACAACCACCCTCCTTGGCTGTTATTGAGCCATGGTGATGGTACCTGCTTCATAGGTGGCAAATACTGGAGCATATCCAACTTCTGACGAGTATCAGTATCAACACTGTACTTAGGTAGTATCGATGTACCATCACTCTGTAACAGCACATCATAGAGATTACTCTCTGTACACACAGCTAACAACTCTGCTCCTGTCTTAACAGCATCAAGAGGAGTCTCCATACCTACCATGAACCCTAGCTTAGTAGCAGGATTTTGGATAGGTACAGCTCTCTTTTCTATCAATACAACAGTCAATAAACTATTAACAATATCCTCATTACAAGGTAGCTTACTGATACGTACATTCTTACTCTCGTAGTACTGAGTACTACGATATACCTCAATTGAACCTAACAAGTTAAACATCATATCCATGGGTACATCATCTATAATAGACTCTAGAATCAGGTTACCCATCATTCTCTTACTGTACTTAATCTCTGTTTCTAACTGGTTCATCCTATTTCCTTATTGTTCCCAAGGTGTCACTCTTAACTTCATCATATTTAAAGCCCATAACCTACTCCTTACACTGTATCTAGATACTTACAAAAGGCTTCACTAATGTGTACGTTACGTCCATTTACGTTTTTGTACCCATAAGGTGCTAGTAGCTGTTTGAATTTGTCTTGATGAGCGGTATCAATTCTTAGAATAATAGATGTGTCTGTGTAGCCGTTAGCTTTTTGCTGTCTTAGTGTCTTATAGATAGCAGGTGCTTTAACAATGAACTGTTGCACAGTCATTTTCTTTTTCAGTGTGTACATGAAGTTTACTGCGGTACTCTGGCTAACATGCTGAGATATGGCTTTTAGCTCCGCCCAAGAATAGTTTAGTTTGTGTGCAGTTCCGTACTGCCCTGCCCACGATATAGCCGAAGATGTCTTTATGTACGTTAACTCTACCCTGCAGAAGTTCTTAAAGGATTTGTACGGAGACTTCCTCCATACAATCATGCTTTGTATATCATATAAAGTCTTAGCTCTCTCCCATTGACTGATTGCAATCAAAGGATTAATTTTCTTAAGGATTGCTAACTGTGGACTAACCAATTGTTTAATTTGTTGTTTATTCATTTTCTATTCTCCATTAAAAAAGGACACTAACCTTTCGGTCAGTGCCCTTCTTTGTTTACTAGGTTATGTGGTCTAAGCGACCTTCAACTGAGCCAGGAAGTCATCACCATCCATAACGGTCATAACTTTACGTACTTCAATCATGTTCTTTAGATCCTCTTGTAACTGCTCTATCCAAGCTACTCTATGATCCTCCTCTGAAGCATCTGTTAGATCATTCTCATAGAAGTTCAAGAACCCTACCTTGTTATCACCAAGGTACACACTGAAGTTTACATACTCAGATCCTTTTCGTACTACAGCCTTAGTAGCCTTAAAGGATGTATCCATACCTTGAATGTTACCCTTCAAGATAGCCTCTACCTGCTCACCTGTAATGTGAATAAACGGAGCATCTGCCCGAAATTTGATAGTCTCACTATCACTCAGAACTACATTGAAATCTACAGTCTCATTACGTGAATTGTTTACTGCAGGCGTATCTGTACTTTTAACCATTGCCATTGTTACTTCTCCTTATGTATTTAGAAATGAATCTTTTATAGTCATACTCAGGACTTCCTACATCAGCGAAACCCATGATACTTAGTCATAGTAGATAAACTCCATGAGATCCCCGTAACTATTATCTAATTCCCATATTAGATTTGTTGCTTCCCCATAACCAGTCTTCCCATCCCTGGTTTTAAACATAACTCTAGTACCCTCAGGAAGATCAGGTTTCTCACCAAAGTTAGGCTGTCTAATCCCAGGCTTTCTTACTAGCTCTGTGTGACTCCACCCTGTATCGCCTTTAACTATAAAGGGAAAGTTGCACAGCTCTGCATTAAAGTCTATTAGCTGACAGTATCTACGATCTTTCCACTCTGCAATATCATCATCATCAAAGGCTTTCACTAAGTATCCCTCATCAATTACTCTCTGTATCTGAGATCTAGTAAGACCTCCAGAGTTCTCAATGATAGGATCACCCTCAACTACATCAGGCTCACTCATAGCGCTTAGCTTATCAAGTAGAGCCTCTTTCTTTTCATCGAGCTTGTCTAGCTTATGCTCACTAAGCAATACACAGTCATCCTTTTGGATGGTATAGTCAGTAAGATTTACTACTTTCCATGCTCTTTGATCAGGATGCTCTTTAACCTCAAACACCTCACCTATCTTATCTGCATACCAATAAGTACCTAACGCTGCACTTGTAATTCTAACTTTCATTGTTGTATTCCTTTATATCATCTAATAGTTTATTCATCTGAATAGTCTCTACATCAAGAGTAGTAGACACACACTGTAACTTAGCTAGTATCCTACTAACTAACACACCACACCTTACCTCCTCATCCTTATGTTGACTGATTAAGCCCATGTTCTGACTCCTTATTTTGAATGATGTTATTCGCTGTACTAAGGTTAAGCCTGTTCTTTAGTTTCCTTAAGATTTTCATCTCTATTTGGTTAATCCTATCTGGGCTCAAGTTGTATTTCTTAGCTAGACTGCGAAAGGTAGCTAGACCTTTTATGGTATATCCTTCGCACTTCATGTGACCTGAATAATCTAATTGAGGATCTTTATCAAAACCATAGCGTTCTTTGATAATTTGTACATCTCTTCCATTGATATCTATATCATCTAACATGGTTAAGATGACACTACGCATAACACCTAATTGCTCCTCCTCTTGGATGAGAGCAATAGGATCACTTACCCCTACTAAGATTGCTGCATCAAAGTCTTCTTGGTTAACTTCTCGTATGGCATAGTGCTTATCTAACTTTAGATATAACTGCTCCTCTGTCCATAGATCCTCAGGTAGTACCATTAAGGTATCAAGTAACAACTGAGCTTTCATAGAGAACCTACCATTCTTACTTACTGGTCTATCCTCCATTGTTATAAGCGGTCTGAAGTACTGAGGATCTTTGCCTAAGGACTTAGCAAAAACTGTATGCTTTGCATACCCTGCTTTCTCTATCTCTGAAAGAATCTTATTGTTAAACACAGACATTTTAACTTTGTAATCATTCATAATTTACTCCCTCATCTAAGACACAATGAACTGGATCAGCATCAGGTTCTACATACCAATATGTATCCTCACTAGCATTCTCACAATGGATAACCTCTGAATAACCATCACCTAACATCTCTCCACCACATACTTTACAGATCATAATTTATCCCCTTATCTTTCTGGCTACTATCGTTAGCCCTATTAAACTTACCCTATTCCTAGGGTCAGTATCTTTTGTCTTTTACTGCTGTGTCATCTATGCAGCTATTGTCTGCATAGATGACAAGATCTTAACTTAAAAACCCTTGTTCAATATGAAGAGCGAGAGTCTCATAACTCTCCTCAACATCAAGGTCCCACTCTTTAATCTTCAGATTACGATTCCGAGCATAATCGCTGCCATACAGCACAGCCTCCACCTCCTCTAGATGAGCATACAGCTTCTCGACTGTTGCCAGCATCTCTCTTTCTTTTATAAGAGAGGTTTTGTAGTCGGCTCGGTAGAGCCACCGTAGGTGAGGCAACCGCTCAGCATGGAGCTTTTCAATCCTATCAAGGATTGAAATCTCCGCTATTTTGTAAGCTACGTTATACATCATTGCTTTCTCCGTTTGTTGTTTGTGGTGTTCCTAGGGCAAGCTTAGGTATTATTTAGCTGCTGCTGCTCTTTCTTTTCTTTTCTTTGCTGCTACTAAAACTTTAAATTCTCTTTCAAATTCTTCAAACTCTGCTTTAGCTTCCATCTTTGTCATCTTGGCTGATGATTCTAAACTAGAATTAATAATATCAAATGACTCCTTAACTGTTTTCTTTAAACCCTCATCACCTAATGCAAAGTCAACTAACTGCAAGAGATTTGATACTGAGTTGGTTATGGCTTTGAATATCTTCATGGGTAAACTCCTATTAATTAATATATACACAACATATGAAACTTCCATGGTTGCGCCAGCAACCCTTCTCTCTCTCTCTGTCGTTGAGTGTGTATGTGTATGTGTATGTGTATAGGTTTAGTGTAAGAGAGGTAGTATAAAAAAAAAGCTAACCCTTAGGGTTAGCTCTTAATTAATTAATTAGAAGGGAACGTCATCGTCCTCCTTCCCCAACAGAGCAAGGACAGCATTAGAGGACTTAGTAGACTTCTGAAACACTGAGATCTCCACATTCTCCGCAATACGGATAGCTTCAATCAACTGCTCAGCAGTGAATGGAGCATCAGCAGTGATGTTGATGAATGCACCAAATACCTTGTTACCGTTAAGGGTTAGTACATGACCTGTAGAATTGTTAGACATGATATGTCTCCAGATATTGAGAGATCGGAATGATCTTCTCCTTGGCTGCGAAGCAGTAGTAGTAAAGATAGTTTTAGTATGAGGTATGGGGGGGTAGTTCCTTTGCTCCATCGTGCTTCAGTGTAAGTACTGACTCCATACTAATTTTAAAAATAATGAAAAATAATGACCTTACTTTTTACTCAGGTAATATGAATACTGTCCATTAGCAAAGTCTAATATACGATTTTTAAAAATAGCACCCATAAAAAAGCCCCCAATTAAGGGGGCTAGTTTAATTACTTTATTTATTATGATACGCCTACGGTCGGTGAGCAGGGGGTTGGGTAGTAACTATTATGACTATTACTGATTAGCTAAGGAAGCCCTAGCGTAGCCCCGTAGGGGTGAAGCGTATGGGCTGACTGGGGAACAAAGAGACTAGATCTAGTATCTGTAGAAATAAGTCTTTTAGATCAAGTAGTTAACATACGTTTCGTTACCCTATAGGGTAATTACATATTAAATAGTGCTTGCAATAGTTATAAAGAGCAATATAATGCCCTCTATGAAATACTTCAACAAGTTCAGCAGAGATAGAGAAGGTCCTATGCGAGCCATAACCAAACCTATAGCATCCCATTTACTAGTTAGATTAATCCCCTACCTTAACCGTGTTAACCAGTACAGAGCCTCTAGAGACCAGATGGCAGAAGACATGCAGATACCCAAGAGAAACCTCAGTAATGCCCTTAGAGACCTGTACAGCGCCGATGTAGTACGTAAAGTAGATAAGGCCACCTACATGGTTAATCCTGAGGTTACCTATGCAGGAGATGACAGACAGGAGGCAGTGATCACTTACCTATGGGATGGGTTACCCTCCAAAGTACCTATGGAGACTTTAGATGACGTATGAATTTGCAACCTCAGTAGGGGCTTGCCACTATCAAATGCAGGAGAAGTTTCATTCTGAGACTCGGATATTTGCTCTACTGTGCCTAGAGTCTACACCTTACAATCGGGCGCATTTAACCCAAAAAGAAATTGCAAACCGTCTTAACTTAGACAAGACCACTGTGATTAGATGTATTAAAAGCCTCAGAGAGCAGAGCTTAATTAGATTAGTTAAACAGAGTGTCTACATGCTTAACCCTTACCTTGTACTTAGAGGACGACAGTATGTTGCTTACCAAGATTGGGATAACTTAAAAGGAATCAACAATGACTAGTAAAGTATTTTTAGGCGGTACCTGTGCAGAGTCCACTTGGAGAGCAGAGTGACATGTTATTACTTAACAACGAATGGGCAGAGAAGCTCCTGGAAGATTACACTAGTTATCCTGCCAGTGAGACTGTAAAGCTTAAGCATGGTTACTTGTATCTTCTAGAGGATACTAGTTATCCAGAATATATAAAATTAGGAATGACTCGTGACCTCAAAAGAAGATACCAAGAATACAACCAGCATAAGCCCTACAACACGGCAGAATTTACTGCAATTAGTGAAGTCTTCTCGGACGTATCATACGTTGAAAGAAAAATGCTTGAGATGCTCAAAAAGAGAATCATGCCTATTGCCTCTCGAAATGAATGGTTTGAAATAGAGCATAAAGAATTCCTCCTCCAAGCTGTAACTGAAGCTGAGTCCCACTTTCACCTATACATACCACACTAATCATGACTACTGAAATTACTACTAAAAAACCAGCTATTACCAAAGAGCAACTAATTAATGCTCTTCCTGACAAATCATTCAGAGGTAGGGTTACTGATGATATTGTAGATCTCATCAACTCAGAGGCAGACTCCGATCTAAGGCAGCAATTCAAAGATAACACCATTAGCTACATGAGTGTGCTACGAGAAGGGCGTATAGGCATGGCTGAGTACGTCAATGCTGTCAAATTCGTATCACATAGGCTCATGGGCTACAAAGTGCATGAGTCATGGATGAGGACCTTTCCTGAGCGGTATGAGAGGTTAGTTATGCAGCAGAAGACCCCTAAAGAGATCAGTCGTCATAGCTCAGCCTACAACAAGACCATGGCTGTTACTAAGATCACTGAGCAGACTCTGGTACCTGTACATATCCTGAATATGGATATGCACCAGGAGGCTATCAATGTCCAAGCAGAGCTCATGAGATCAGCCCGTAGTGAGACTGTGAGGCAGAAGGCAGCTGAGTGTCTGATCACCCAATTGAAAGCCCCTGAGGTGGCCAAGGTGGAGCTGGATGTGAACTATAGCTCTAGTACCATTGATGACCTTAAAGCCACTACAAAGGCTCTAGCACAGCAGCAGATGCAACTCATCCAGCAAGGACACTCCAATGCCCTAGAGGTAGCTCACAGTGAGATTGTGTCTAAGTCTGTACCAGAGGAAGACGTGATAGATGCTGACTACGAAGAAACACCACAAGGAGTATGGGGCAACTAATGATTATGATCAAAAAGAGTGTAGATGATTGGCTCAATGGAATCGATTACTCTACAGATTATGAATATGTACCTAGTGAGTTTGCTCTAGAATTTATCAACTTTATTAAGTTAGTTAACGGGGAGGAAGGTGAGGAGCACAAGTCTCCCGTTATCCACTACAACATGTTGGATAATATCCAGGGCAAGAAGGAAAATATAGCAAATATGTGTAGTCGTGGATTAGCCAAGACTACCCTCTTAGGTGAGTATTTATTTTTATATGTTGCCACTTATGGTGGTATTTCTGGGTTTGGGGAAGTCAACCTAGCTATCTATGTTTCAGATAGTATGGAGAATGGTGTCAAGAATATGCGGAAGAATGTAGAGTTCCGTTATGACAATAGTGAGTTTTTAAAGAAGTATATTACTTCTGTAAAATTTACAGATGCTAGGATGGAGTTTGTTAATGCTAATGGTAAAGTGTTAGTAGTTAAAATGTATGGCGCTAAAACGGGCGTGCGTGGAGCTAAGGAGATGGGTCAACGACCTACACTTGCTGTACTAGATGATCTGGTTAGTGATGATGATGCTAGGTCTCCTACAGTTATCGCCTCTATTGAGGATACTGTTTATAAAGCTGTAGACTATGCACTACACCCAACTAAGAAGAAGACAATCTGGAGTGGTACTCCGTTTAATGCTAGAGACCCCCTATATAAAGCTGTTGAGTCAGGAGCCTGGTACGTAAATGTGTACCCAGTATGTGAGCAGTTCCCTTGTGCTAGGGAGGACTTTAAGGGAGCATGGGGAGATCGTTTTAGCTATGACTACGTACAGAGTCAGTACGAGAAAGCAGTTAAGTCAGGTAAGTTAGATGGGTTTAACCAAGAGCTGATGCTTAGGATTATGTCAGATGAAGAGAGACTAATTAAAGATAGCGATATAGTTTGGTATAAGCGGAGCATGGTATTAAATAACCTAGGGGCTTATAACCTGTATATCACTACTGACTTTGCCACTAGTGAGAAAGAGTCAGCTGACTTTAGCACCATCAATGTATGGGCACTTAACAACAATGGGGATTGGCTCTGGATTGACGGGTACTGTAAGAAGGCTCTGATGAATGAGACGATAGATGCTTTGTTTAGTTTAGCTCAGAAGTACAGACCCCAGGAAGTAGGGATTGAGGTAACAGGTCAGCAGGGTGGATTCATTAGCTGGATTCAAAGTGAGATGACTAACCGTAATATTTACTTTGCACTATCTAACGGTAAGGGGTCGAATACCGTAGGTATTCGCCCTACTAAGGATAAGATGAGCAGGTTCCAGCAGAATGCTGTACCTCTGTTTAAGTCACATAAAATCTGGTTACCTGAGGAATTACAGGAAAGTGAAGAGTTGACTGAGATGCTAAATGAGTTATCCTTGGCTACTGTGAAAGGTTTTAAAAGTAAGCATGATGATCAGATCGATAATATTACTATGCTTGCTGAGCTAAACTCTTGGAGACCTTCTGAGTTATCTGTTGAAGTAGATGAGACCACTGGTAGATCAGGTGGTAGCATCTGGGGAGACGATGAAGACGAAGACTACGGTGAGAGTTCATACTTTGTTTAGGAGACGACATGAAAGCATACGAGTACATTAATTTCTTAGTTAATAGCGAGGCTTTCCAGCTAGCATTTAAAGATGTTGGGGACATGAGTCTCAACCCTACTGTAACACCTACTGATGAGCAGGTAGCTAACCAGGCACGCTTTGTCTCCTTCCTGAATCTAGCTAATATCGAGGTACATAAACGCTTTAGCTTAATCAAGCGAGACACTACTTTAGATATGGCTGTAGCTGGTGCAGAGTACTCTATGCCTACAGACTACCTTAATCTTATATCTGCTTACTACTCTGTAGATGGGGATGAGGTACCAATCAACAATGAGAAGAAGAATGTTGTTGAAGGTGTAGATAGAGCTGTATCTGTACTCTCCAGTGAGCCATTTAAGCTGAAGATCAAAGGGACAGATCTTAAGGAGCGTACTGACATTGTAGCCACATATGCTGCAGCTCCTAAGCTATTAACTAAAGCAGCTCATGATCTCAATGTACCTCAGGTGTACACAGAAGCTATCCTTAACTATGCAGCTTATAAAGCCCATAGTTCAGTGACTGGAGATATCAAGGCTGAGAACAATACCTACTTCATGAGATATGAACGTAGCTGTAAACAGATAGAAACCTTCGGTTTAGTGGAATCAGATAATTTAGGATCTAACACTAAGTTAGAAGATAATGGCTTTGTCTAGTTGACAGGTTATAATTTCGCTGTATTATCGATGGCACTTGCACTGCCAAATGCTGAGAACAACCTCCAGGAGGAGTTAAATAATGGCATACTACGACACGATCAACCTCGTCTCTGGAGACGATAAACCAGAATTAAACTTCACGCTGCGTGATTCTAATACAGCAGCAGCAGGTAAAGTCCTGGATGAAGACGACGCTACAACGTGGGCCCCAATCGACCTAACTGATCAGATGGTACGGGTTAAGTTCCGCTCTTTGGGAAGCGACACCATATTAGATACCATAACATGTGGTAAATCCGCCCCTTACACGGATGGTAAATGCTTCATGCAGTGGAATCCCACAACTTTAGATGTTGATGCTGGTACTTACGAAGGCGAGATTGAGGCAGAAGACTCAACTGGGCGTAAGCAAACCATCTTTGATAAACTAAAGTTTAAGGTAAGAGCAGACTTCTAGTACAGTGGCTATACGTGCCTCAATATCCTACGCATCACTACAAGCTAGTGTATCGTCAGTTAAACCAGCTGCGAGTATTACATATGAGTTAGCTAGCGCTACAGGTATCTGGATTGACCCAGACTCTAAGAATAGAGTGGTTAAGGACGAGTTGCCTTTAAGCGATGTACAGTTCAGTCTTGTAGAGAAAAACCTATCAGAAACAGTAACGCTTGATGAGGTAGTAGGCTGGTCATACGCTAAGAACGCACCTGAAACATTGGCATTGGTTGAGAGTTTCGCAAAGGTTGTAACATTCAATAGAGCATTCAATGATGCGTTTACACTAGATGACCTAAGCCAAATAGATAAAGACTTCTACGGTAATAAGGGCAATGTGACGTTCATGCTTGATATTATCGGGCTAAGTTATCATAAAGACTTCACAAATAAAAACTTTCTCAACCTTAATACGCTCAATTCAAACGACCTAAACAACGATGGCTCTGAAGATGACAGAAGAGTAACAGTTTCAGACGTAGTAACCTTGGCTATAGATTGGGTAAGAGCATTCACTGATAGCTATTCATGCACTGATACAAATTCGTATGAGTTTATTAAAAATGTAGAAGATGCGTTTACTTTAGACGATACCTCTTTAATTAATAAAGACTTCTATGGTGACAAGGGTAACATATTCGGCTTCAGTGATTTATTAGGTAATAACTTCGGAAAAGCATTAACGGATAACATCTCGCAACTAGACGAAGTATCTATCCTACAAGGCATTAATAAGTCTGACTCTACCACTTTATCAGATACATATAAATCTACGCTAAATAAGGCAATATCAGACGCATTTACCTTAGATGACGCACTACAAGTTGACAAAGATTACTTCGGCAACAAGGGTAACGTATTTGTATTTAGTGATGAGCTAAGTTATGACGCAAGTAAAGACTTAACAGACGGAATTGCTTTAGTTGAATTAGTAGGTTTTGTACTCAACCACCCTGTAGAAGATTCATACACGGTAACAGATACAAACACTTTACAACCTGAATTAGTTAAGAGCGAGTCAATTGGTTTTAGTGATACTTATATCCGTAATATCATGAAAGGCTTGAGTGATGGATTTGCGCTTGATGATTCAGCACAAGTAAACAAAGACGTAGATTCCACTAAAGGCAATATATTCAGCTTTAGCGATGTATTCAGTAGAACCGTATCATACGATAGAGATTACACGGATAGCTTCGGTTTCAGTGATACATTCAGTAGAGCGGTTGGATATGTAAGAGCGTATTCTGACAGCTACTCATTAAACGACACTAGAGATGTACACCTGACTAAAGCCTTTGTTGATACGTTCAAAGTTTACGATGAAAACCCTAACGCATTAAATGTAAATCTACTTAACTCGCAGGCAATGAACGCTCAAGATACATCGTTCTTAGTTGATAGAAGATTAGATAAGGGTGACGCATTAGGATTTAGTGAAATAACAGCTTTTGTACATAGTAAAGGGTTGACTGATTCAGCCACATTTAATGATGTTTATGGTTTACAATTAGTAAAAACTTTATCTGATAGTTTTACACTTGATGATTCCGCCTTGATTGACAAAGACTACTTTGGTAATAAAGGTAATATAGTAGGGGTTTCCGACCAAGTAACAGTAGATTACTATTACGGTGGTTTAGTGGGTCAGAGACCTTTGAATACAATGT
>Ga0233449_1002163_pt1 | contig 16138 bp, 13 predicted proteins | sample SI_124_October20_FD_183012 | JGI IMG/M metagenome (GOLD analysis project Ga0233449, IMG submission 183012) | Seawater microbial communities from Saanich Inlet, British Columbia, Canada - SI_124_October2016_200_MG | ecosystem: Environmental > Aquatic > Marine > Inlet | place: Canada: British... | reverse complement strand
CGGCCGAAGAAAAAATGGTCAGGGAATTGAAAGAGCGTGACGCAGAAGTACGTCACCACGAAGAAGCGCATGCTCGCGCCGGGGCCCCTTATACCGGGACGCCGACCTATCAATATCAGAACGGACCTGACGGCAAGCAATACGCTATTGGCGGTAAAACCTCGATCGATATTTCGCCTATAGCCGGAGATCCTGAAGCTACATTGCGTAAAATGGAAGTAGTCAAACGCGCAGCATCAGCGCCAACGGACCCTTCAGGCGCGGATCGTGCGGTTATTGCCGGGGCAAATGCGACGGCCCAGGCCGCAAGGGCAGAACTGGCACGTGAACGCCAGGAAGAGCAACAATCCATCCATGAAACACCTGAAAACCAGGACGAGGGAGTTTTTGGTCGTCATATGGGGTCCGGGCCTGTCGCTGTAAACGATTTCGTGCGCTCCACGGACGCTTATAAGTCAGTTGCTGCCTTGCAATTGAACTAGGTTTTGGCGGTTTATGGCCTTTTGGTGCAGCAATCCAACACGCCTCTTCTCATAGAACAAACATACATTATAGTTGCGGCGCGGAGGCCTGATCCGCGGTGTTAAAAAGGTCGCTGGCGTGTCGGTCTCTGATTTTGGTAATTCTCTTGTCGTAACTGGTGGTGGACTGGGGGATACCCTGTTCCATCTACCATTTATTCGATCTATTCAGCAGCAATCTACGGGGCAATCAATCGTCCTTGCCTGCAAAAAGGGTCGCGAGATAGAACAGCTGTTTTCAGACATTGATTTTGTCCGTTCAGTATTGCCGATTGCCCGCGACCAGGATGTGTCCGGTCAACCTGACCTTTTCAGGATGCGCAAGCTGACCCGTCAGGCCAACATCGACAGCGCTTTCATATTTCACAAATCCAGCGGTATCGCCATCGCCATGATGATGGCCGGTGTAGGCAAGCGATTTGGGTATTATTTCAAGGGCGGCACAAACAGGTTTTTTCTGAACCGGGGAACCTGTGTGCCAAAATCTGTGCCGCGGCCCGCATTCATGAACCATGCGGCATTGGTCATGGATGATGCAGGCATTTCGTACGATTATAACGATGTTCGTTTCCATCAACCAGGCCATGTGGTTGAAGCTGTTTGCAGTGAACATGCGGTTGACAGGTCTCGACCTATTGTGGCTCTGGGTGTAAATGCCAGCGCTGATTTCAAGCAATGGGGTGGTGAGAAATACGCTGTCATTTCAGAACGACTTCTCAACAACTATTCGTGTCAGATATTGCTGTTCGGGGCCGGTGACGTCAGGCATGTCGCAGATGAAATTGTGACCAAATCATCATTTCCAGAGCGCATTATCGATCTCACGGACAAGAAAGTACCCCTGAACCACAGCCACGCCTTGCTGCAAAACTGTGAGGCCTATATCGGAAACGATAGCTTTGGCCTCAATCTGGCCGCTATGTCGTGCCTTCCTGCCATCGGGATATTTGCGCAAGGACACCATTTTTCCTACTGCGACTGGATCAGGCCCGTCAGTTCTGACAGTTCTGATATTCACAAGATAAGCCCGGATCGTGTCTGGCATGAATTCGAAAAACTGGCGCTGCCTTTAACCTGAGGCATTGCCCGGTGACCATGCCGGAAGGTATAACAACGTCTAATTATCGCCATGATCGGATTAACCGAAACCAAAATGACAGAATCGGTTGAAAATACTCTGGATCAGGCCAGAGAGAATAAAGCGCCCGATCTGTCGGTCGTAATCCCGGTTCACAATGAATCCGCCAATATTTCGAATTTGATCGAGGAAGTCGGCGCTTCGCTTCTCGGTCAGATCGACTTCGAATTAATTGTTGTCGATGACTTCAGTTCGGATGACACCACAGGAATTATCCATGCCATGTTTGCGGATAGACCGTGGCTACACCTTTGCCGACATGCCCGGAATGCGGGGCAGAGCACAGCGGTTTTGACGGGTGTCAGAAGGGCGAAGGCCCATTGGATTGCGACCCTGGACGGAGATGGTCAGAATGACCCGGCGGATATCCCGGCTTTATGGCAAATGCACCTGAAAGAACCCGATTTTGCGATGATATGTGGCCACCGCAAGAAAAGACGGGATACATACGTTAAACGGTTATCTTCCCGCATAGCCAATGCGGTGCGAAGTCGATTATTGGCTGATGATACGCCAGATACGGGATGCGGATTGAAGCTTTTCAGTCGAGAAGACTTTCTCGCGGTTCCTCATTTTGATCACCTTCACCGGTTTTTACCGGCTCTTATTCGCAGACAAGGTGGTACAATTACATCAGTAGCAGTTAACCACCGCCCAAGGGGTGGCGGAAGTTCTCATTACGGGATTGGCAATCGCCTCTGGGTTGGCATTATTGATATGATTGGCGTGATGTGGTTGAAACGGCGACCTGTGAACGCCGAACTTTTGCCAAATGAGGATAAGCGAAACAATGAAAGCTAGCCGGGATATTCGATCACTCGGCAAAGCAGCATTTTTTCTTGTGTCATTGGCGACGATTGGGTGGCTGGTAAAGGAAACGGGACTTGCTTCTTTATTAACAACAAGCTGGATCGATCAGGAAGTCAAAGGGCAGGGCATTGCCGGTGAAGCTCTGTTTGTCTTGATTGGTACGGCTTTCACAGCTATTGGGCTGCCTCGTCAAATTGTAAGCTTTATGGGCGGCTATGCGTTCGGGGTTCTGAACGGCGTGGCGCTGGCCTTACTCGCTACAATTCTGGGATGTGTCCTGGCATTTTACTATGCACGTGTGATGGGGCAAAAAGTGATATTGAAACGCGCTCCCAGGCGCATCCGGAAAATAGATGCTTTTCTCAGTAGATCGCCGTTTGCGATGACTTTGGTGATCAGATTGTTGCCAATTGGCAGTAATTTTCTTACTTGCCTTGCGGCAGGTGTATCCAGCATCGGTGCATTTAGCTTCATTGTTGGATCGGCATTGGGATATATTCCGCAAACTTTGATATTTGCCCTGGTAGGAAGCGGAGCCAGCGTTTCGTCAGAAATCCAGTTTCTCACGAGTGCTCTGCTTTTTCTGGTTTCAGGAGGAGTGGGATTGATGCTCTACCGTCGCTACGGCCGTGAGGTTTCAGTCACTGATCAGGATGATGATCAATCGGAAACAAAGGCAACCACAAAATGAACCGGAAGCTCTGGCTTGATTATGGCTGGGTTCTTGTCTGGCTGACGGGACTGACTGTTGCGTTGCTTATGCGACCTTTGCTGCCTTCAGATGAAACGCGTTACGTTTCAGCTGCCTGGGAAATGTGGACACGGGGTGATTTCCTCGTTCCTCACCTGAATGGGCAAACCTATTCGCACAAGCCTCCCTTAATGTTCTGGAGCATTCATGCTGGCTGGTCAATTTTCGGGGTTAATGACTGGTGGCCCCGTTTGGTATCGCCACTTGCAGGCCTCGGTGCAATGTTTGCGTCCCGTTTACTTGCGAAATACCTGTGGCCTGATCGCCTTGAAATATCACGCCTGGTCCCGTGGCTGCTGACGGGCACGTTGTTCTGGGCCTTGTTCGGAACCGTTACCATGTTCGACATGTGGAACGCATTGTTTGCGGTGATTGGATTAATCGGCGTCGTCCAGGCTGCCAACGGCAAGATGCTCAGCGGCTTTGTTGTTCTTGGGGTTGCTATCGGATTGGGGGTCCTAGCCAAGGGGCCCGTAATTTTACTCTACACGCTTCCACCTGTGATTTTGGCACCCTGGTGGTTACCTAAAGGGTCTGGTATCCAGTTGCGGCGTTGGTACCTTGCTCTCCTGGGGGCAATAATCCTGGGGGCAGCGATAGCTCTATGCTGGGCAATCCCAGCAGCACTTTCTGGTGGTGATGCCTATGCAAAGGCCATTTTCTGGGGCCAAACTGCCGGGAGGGTTGAAAAGAGTTTTGCCCATAGTCGACCGCTCTGGTGGTACTTGCCGCTTTTGCCAGCACTTCTTTTTCCCTGGATTTTTTGGCCGAAATTATGGCGCGGTCGATATACACTTCCGGGTCGGCACAATTGGCAAATCAGGATGGCAATTTGCTGGTGGCTACCGGCATTTGTCGCTTTCAGTTTCATAAGTGGCAAACAACCGCATTATCTTCTGCCAATGTTTCCGGCATTTGCCTTGATGGCTGCTGCCAGACTTGTGGAAAACAAACCATTTGGCCAGTGGGATCAACGTATCCCGGCAATGATCGTTTGTTTGATCGGTTTGGTTCTTGTTTTTGTTCCCGTGAGTTTGCAATTTTTTCCGGATAGTTGGGCCGACGTGAAAGGTCCGTTCTGGCTTGGGGATATTTCACCTGTTGGCGGTATCGGGATGATTGCGCTTGCGATTTTGATGCTGGGATGGAACAAGTCGGAGAGTATCGAAACTGTCTGGAAAATGGCGCTGATTGCGCCCGTATTTGTTGCTCTCGTTCATCTCTTTGTATTTAGCGCAGCTGCACCGGCCTTTGATTTGAAGGAAGTTTCCATTCTTATTTCAGAATATCAAAAGGAGGGTAAGCCGGTCGCTTGGCGGCAGAAGTACCATAGCCAGTTTCACTTCCTCGGCCGCCTGACAAAACCTGTACTTGTTGTCAAAAATCGTCCCTTGAAAGAGTGGTTTGCCGAGAACCCGGAGGGGATAATGATTATGACGCACAAAAATCCACTTGAAGCGGGTTCAAAGGCCAGGTTCTATCAACCGTACCGCGGTGTATACCTTGCTGTTTGGGGAGCTGAAGCTTTAGGGACCGGATTAGAAATTCCAAAATGAATTTTCGGATCTTAGTTCACCGCAGATGTTAGGCCGGATTTAATGGGCGTGAAGTTTTGTGCACTTGCTCTCGCAGATTCTATTTCTTCAAGCGTCATCAAACGTGCAGCTTCTTGTAGAAGGTTCCGTGCGTTATCACCTATATCAGATGACGAGCTGTTGGACGCAAGGGAAAGCCATTTATAAGCCTGATGCAGGTTTTGGTAGACCCCGACGCCCCGGATGTGAATGGAACCAAAAGCCAACTGGGCACCGCTGTGCCCTTTCAACGCCGATTTGTGAAACCAGACAGCGGCAATTGCCTGATTTTGCACAACACTGCGGCCCTGAAAATACATTACACCAAGCATAAACTCGGCCTGTTTGTGCCCACTCTCTGCCAGGATTCTGAATTCCCGGAGTGCCTTTTCGAATTGACCAGAAGAATAAGCAGAGGTTGCTTCGTCAAAACCGGCACGTGCCGTTACAGTCAAGGCGTTCAATAATATCACCGCGACAAAGGCTACCAACAGGACAAAACGTGTCCTCATAAAGCCTTTGTTTGTGCGGTAATTCAGCATTTCGGTAAATTACCTTAACTTGACATTGAACACCAGTGTCAGTGGTTTGGGATTGGGTTGTTGTTGTAATTAAGTCGCTCCAAAACTGCCCATTAATCAGCGGCATCTTCTGCCGAGAAAGCCTGCTCCATTTGGCGTCGAAAACGCACGGCCATATCGGTTTCATCAATATCGACATCAGTCCAGCATACTTGCTGTCCCTGTTTGACTTCGTTTTTAAGTTTGACGTCATGAGCCAGGCCCAGCGGCAATGCACCCATTGAGACAGAGGTCCGGGCAGGCATTTGCTTGCCCCAGACACAATATCCTCCTTCTCCGTCCAGAATTTCTCCAGGCTTCAGATCACGCTTGGCAGTTGCCACGACATCAGACCTGAACCCATTGGGTGTTCCGGTTGCCTCCCCACGAAGGGCGATTGAAGCCACCGAGATACCCAACTCGAGCCCGATCAGGTGCGTCGGCTTGTACATGGCGGAATATTTGGCTGATTTATCATGAAGCAGGTTATATTCCTCGAAACAATGGGAAACGTAATCGTTATCAGCTTCTACGACGACGTAAACACCCATCTGCAGATGATGCTCTACATCTGTTCCATCCCGGTGCAGGCATGAGATCACTTCTGTTGTTCCGGCGTGATCCAGGCTTCCACCAGCGGATGATGGTTTGAGGACATCGGCCAGCTCATAACAGGACACAGGCGGAAAGCTCAAGCCATTCGCCTGAGGTATCAGACCTGTCGCATTGCATACAGCAGTCATTTCGATAGCTGACTTGGTGCCATCGATAAAGCTCGTGCTCATCTTCGGGTTCATGTTGCCGCGTTTGGCAACCTCTGCGTCAACGAAATAATTATCGAAAACGTTGTCCGGCGTGGATTGATGAAATTTGGGTAGATATCGTGTGCCTTTTCCGGCGGAAACAACCTTGAAGCCGATAGCGCGTGCCCAGTCCACCTGTTCGCAGATCAGGGCTGGTTGATCACCATAGGCGAGGGAATAAATGATACCGGCTTCCTCAGCTCGTCGGGCCAATAAAGGACCAGCAAGCGCATCGGCCTCGACATTGACCATGACAACGTTTTTACCGTGTTCGCAGCACAGGAGCGCATGACGGATACCGGCAGATGGGTCACCTGTGGCGTCAACAACAACGTCGATGCCTCCTGATGCAATCATTTTCGCAGCATCATCACCGACGTATGTTCCACCGGTCTTCAGCGCGTCCGAAATAGATGTGGCGGCGTATTGTTCCGCGGCCCAGCCTGTTGCTGCAAGGTTGGCACGGGCGCGTTCAGGGGCAAGGTCGATAACTGCTGCGATCTGCAAGCCTGTTGTCAATCTGGCTTGCGCCAGAAACATGGAACCAAACTTTCCACCACCAATCATGCCGACGGTGACGGGATTTTGATTAGCAGCCCTGGCCGCCAATTTGCTATAAAGATTCACGAAAGTCCCCCGGATTGATGGCAACCGCGTTGTTACCGGTTACAAAATTTGAAGCTATTGGAATGTTTTCCTTGTTTGAAATAACTATACAACCACATTAAAGATTAAACATCACACGTGAGAAAGGATGCGGAAATGCAAAAAAAATTGGCGAGGGTTTTTCTCGTAACAGCAACCATGGCGCTTGTCGCATCCTGCGTCTCGAATGAGACAACATGGTATGAGCAACGTTGTCAAAAAATTGGACTTAGTAAGGGCACTGCAGATTTTGAAAAATGTATTGCCCGCGACCAGGCCTGGATTGAAGCAGATAAAAAACGCGCCGCGTCTACAAGAATGCGGTAATATTATACGTCAGGTAGCGGCGAGGGCCTGATCCAGGTCACGGATAATATCGTCAATTGTTTCCAAACCGATAGACAGGCGAATGACTTCGGGACCGGAACCGGAAGCGCGTAATTGATCTTCCGTGAGTTGTCGATGTGTCGTCGAGGCGGGATGGATGATCAAACTACGCGTATCACCGATATTCGCCAGATGCGAAAACAAATCACAGGCTTCAACCATTTTTACACCGGCCTCAAAACCACCCTTGATTCCGAATGTAAATACTGATCCGGGACCTTTTGGCATGTATTTTTTCGCAAGATCGTAGAACGGGCTTTTAGGCAAGCCGGCGTAGGAGACCCAGTCGACTTTTGGATGTGTATCCAGGTATTCAGCAACTGCTTTGGCATTTGCAATATGGCGATCCATCCGCAGGGGCAGGGTCTCTGTCCCGGTAATTAGCTGGAATGCGTTGAAAGGCGAAAGGGCGGGCCCCAGGTCACGAAGGCCCTCAGCTCTCGCTTTCATGGTAAAACCGAAGTCGCCAAACGTCTCATAAAATATCAGGCCATGATAAGAGTCCGACGGCTGAGTCATGGACGGGAATTTGTCATTTTGTGCCCAGTCAAATTTGCCAGATTCTATGACGACGCCACCCATGGAGTTTCCGTGGCCACCCAGAAATTTTGTCATGGAATGTACGATAATATCGGCACCCCAGTCGAAGGGTTGGCAAAGATAAGGTGACGCCATTGTGTTGTCGACAATCAATGGAATACCAGCTTCATTTGCAACGGCTGCTACAGCTTCAATATCAACTATTATCCCACCAGGATTTGCGAGGCTTTCAATGAATATCGCCTTACACTTTGGTGTCAGAGCCTTACGGAAATTGTCAGGATCTGTTGGGTCCACGAAGTGACAATTCCAGCCGAATTTTTTAAAACTCTGACCAAACTGTGTAATCGATCCTCCATACAGGTTGGTGGCGGCTATAAACTCATCACCCGGCTCCATCAACGTAAAGAACGTTAGCTGTTGTGCCGCGTGACCGGAAGAACAGGCAACCGCTCCACGACCGCCTTCAAGGGCAGCGACGCGTTGTTCCAGTACCGCAACAGTGGGGTTGGTCAAACGGGAATATATGAAGCCGAATGATTGCAGGTTAAACAGGGAAGCCGCGTGATCGACGTCATCAAACACATAAGAGGTTGTTTGATATATAGGCGTCGCCCGGGCACCTGTTTCCGGATCTGGTGCGGCTCCGGCGTGGATCGCCAGGGTCTCAAATCCATATTGATTATTGTTGCTCATTTACCGCCCCTTACGCCGTTTGCTTGAGATCACACCGGTATTGATACCACCCCAGCCTAACTCTCCGAACAAGCGGCTGTATTCAATCTTTGGGCATCGATCCATGATAACTGTAAGGCCAGCCGCTTCAGCTTCTTCCGCGGCCTTGTCGTTTCGGACAGACAACTGCATCCAGACGACATTGGCGTCTATTTCCATTGCTTCTTTAGTCACCTGATAGGCGTCATCGGAATTTCGAAATATGTCGACCATATCGACTTTGTCGGGGATATCGGAGAGGCTTGCGTAACACGTCTCTCCCAGAATCTCTTTTCCAGCCTGACCTGGATTAACAGGGATCATACGATATCCTTTACCCTGCATGTACTTCATGGCAAAAAAGCTTGGTCGCTTCCAGTTAGCAGAAGCACCGACAACTGCAATGGTCCTGGTATCGTTCAGGATCGACCGCAATTTGGCGTCCGGATAATCGAGCTCTTTCATAATCTCTCCTGAACCAGATTGGAAATTGTCATATATTTTGATATTGCCCGCTGCTCAAGGGAATCTTCCATCAAGAAAACCCTGAATTTCCCGCCTTGTAAACAAATGTCGGGGACAATTACTGTACATAGTCGCCTGACTAAATTGAATTTTCTTTTTCCTGATTGTCGATATTTAGATCTGCCGTTCGTCATTTGTATGAACACGTATTAATCAACTGGTGTTCCAGGTTGTACGCAATACCAAATGATCTATTTGATTTAACAGGCAAGGAGTACGAACAATGCAATATATGATGCTTATTTACGCTGCTGAATCCGCCCATCCTGATGCTGCGACCCCTGAAGGCGAAGCTTACATGCAGAAATATTTTTCAGTTTCTCAAGAATGGACTGAGCGAGGACTGATGGTCGCCGGGGCACCATTGGAGAATATTGACAGTGCAACAACAGTCCGGGTGCGCGATGGCAAAACCGGAACAACCGACGGCCCATTCGCTGAAACCAAGGAGCAGTTAGGCGGATACTATATACTTGACTGCAAAGATCTGGATGAAGCCATTGAGTGTGCGGCCCAGATACCAACATCGGGTGTGGGATCCATCGAGATCAGACCGATTCGCGACATGGGTGCGACGCCTGAATAAGGCTCCCAATAACTCCCGAACGACGCCAGGACTTTCAGTGGATCGTGTTGTTCGGGAGGAATGGGGTCGCGTTATGGCGGCCCTGACAGGGTATTTGCGTGATTTTTCTCTGGCGGAAGATGCATTGCAGGATGCCGTTGAAATGGCGTTGAAAACCTGGGGAAATACTTCGATTCCAGAAAACCCGGCAGCTTGGCTGGTGACGACTGCACGTCGAAAGGCAATTGACCGGATCAGGCGAGACCGAAACTTTACCCTCAAACGTGATCAATACGAAATTCTTGCCAAGTTGGAACGTCAGGCCGGGACATTTGATGTTGATGAGGCAATCCCCGATGATCGTCTGAGGATGATATTCACCTGTTGCCATCCGGCGCTGGCTGAACAAGCAAGAGTGGCGCTAACGCTGAGAACTCTGGGAGGGCTATCGACAACTGAGATAGCCCGGGCGTTTTTGGTGCCCGAAAAAACAATGGCGCAACGATTGGTGCGCGCCAAGAGGAAAATCAAAGCCGCTGGCATACCCTATCAGGTTCCTCCATCTGTGGCATGGCCGGAACGACTTTCGTCAGTTCTTTCTGTTATCTATCTGATTTTCAATGAGGGATATTCAGCTACCGCTGGCCAGGAGCTCATACGCAGCGGACTATGTAAGGAGGCGCTTCATCTCGCCGCCACCCTCTACTATTTGTTGCCGCAAGAATCGGAAGTCCTTGGGCTGCTCGCCTTGATGACATTGCATAATGCCAGACGGCATGCGCGAAACAGTGGGGATGGTGGTTACATTCCATTGGAGTTTCAGGATCGAAACTTGTGGGATGGTGATCAGATAGAGAAGGGCACCAAACTTGTTCAAAACGCTTTGAAGATCGGTCCTGTTGGGCCTTATCAAATTCAGGCCGCAATCAGTGCGCTTCATGCGGAGGCGAATAATTACGAGAGCACGGACTGGGTCCAAATAAGTATGTTGTATGGAAAACTTCACGAGCTCATGCCGACGTCAGTGGTACGTCTGAACCTGGCTCTTGCTTTGGCAAACGCACAAGGACCCAAGGCTGCGTTGGCCATTCTAAAACAAATATCAGATCAAGGTGAACTTGCAGATTACCAACCGTTTTTTGCAGCCAAAGCTGATCTGCTTCGTCGAACCGGTGATCTCAAAGGGGCCGGTCTGGCCTATGGCAAAGCCATAAGCCTTTCTGAAAACAAGGCAGAAATTGAATTTCTCAGAAGTAGAATGTTGGAAATTCCGGTTTAGTTTCCATTGGCTGGGACTCTTTTTGGCGAAAATGGATTACGCTTCACGGCACCGTTGATTTCCAGGTGGAGTTAAAGATGCCAAAAGTTCTTGTTCTTGTACCTTTTCCAATGAGCGATGAAAGCCTTCAGCAGCGAAGAGACCAGGTCAATGCTGTGGAACTGGGGCCAGACATTCAGTTTGATTTTGAATCTGTTCTGGTCGCACCCAAAAATTACGTCAGTCAATATGATCTGGTGCTGGCTGACGTTGGTATGTTGGAAGCAGGATTGAATGCACAGGAAAGAGGATACGATGCCGTCTGTATAGATACGATGAGTGACTCAGGTGTTGCCGCCCTGAGGTCGGTTCTGGATATACCTGTAATTGGGCCAGGCCGGGCATCGATGTTGATGGCGATGTTGCTGGGTAACAGGTTTTCTATCGTAACCATGTGGCAGCATTGGGTGCATCTCTATGAGAAGACAATCAAGGATCTTGATTTCTCAAAACATTGTGCGTCTGTTCGTTCAATCGACGTCAGGCCTGACAACATTGGGTTATTGGGTGGGAAAGAAGAAGAAATATTTCCCCTGCTAGAAGAAGCTGCCATCTCCTGCATCGAAGAGGACGGCGCTGACGTAATCCTCCTTGGCTCGACGACGATGCACCAGGCACATGGTTACCTGGTGGCAAAATTGCCTGTGCCGGTTATCAATCCTGGCCCATTGTCCTACAAAATGGCGGAGATGCTGCTGGGAACTGGTCTAAGTCATAGCCGAAAAGCATGGCCAAAATCACCTGCACCCAGGGACGACGTATTACATGCGATGCTTGAGCGTGGAAACGAATTTGATCATCAGGCATTTCTCAAGATGCAAGACCCGCAAGAGTAGGGTGCTCTTTCGCGATCCCGGAAGGCGCATCCAAATTTCGGGTTAAAGCGATGCGATGAATCCAGCTATTTGTGTGCGCATTTTTTCGGCTTCTTCCGAGAGTCCATCAGCGGCTGACAAAACTTCTGCTGCTGAACTACCACTATCTGTTGCGTTCGTACTTACTTTCGTGATGTTACCGGTAACCTCTTGTGTGCCGTTTGCCGCTTCCTGAACATTTCGACTAATTTCATCTGTCGCGGCACCCTGTTCCTCAACGGCAGAACTGATAGACGTTGCAATTTCACTCAACTTCTTGATCGTCCCACCAACACCTTTGATGGCGCCAACGGCGTCGTTTGTTGCGCTTTGAATGTTGCCTACTTGCGCTGCAATGTCACCGGTTGCTTTTGCGGTCTGATTGGCAAGGCTTTTAACTTCGGACGCCACGACTGCAAATCCTTTACCGGCTTCACCAGCCCGGGCCGCCTCAATTGTTGCGTTCAATGCCAACAAGTTTGTCTGACCGGCAATATCGCTGATCAGTTTCACAACATCACCAATCTTTTGAGCGGCTTCTGCCAGGCCGAGCACAACATCATTGGTGCGTTCGGTTTCGTGAACAGCTTCTGCAGATATGCGTGTTGATTCTGATACCTGTCTGCTGATCTCGTTGACGGAGCTCGCTAACTCTTCAGCCGCTGCAGCAACGGTCTGTACGTTGGACGTTACTTGTTCGGATGCCGCCGCAACAGCCGTCGACTGATTGGCCGTTTCTTCAGCTGAATTAACCATGTTTTCGGCACTTGATTTCAGCTGGTTCGATGCGGCCGCAACAATATCAACCACCTCTGATACATTGTCGGCAAGGCTGATCTGGTTTGTGATCACACTCCAGGCAACCATGGGTCCGATATAGTTTCTGTCGACATCATAGACGGCACTGACATCAAGGCGGAGTGTCTGGTCGCCGAGTTGAATTTTTGCGCCGTGCGGGAGATTGTTTGGATCACTCAGCAATCTGCGCTGGTGCGAAGGATCTTTGTGGAAGATGTCAATTGACTGACCGAGCAGATCATCAACGCGCGCTGGTAACAGATGTTCCAGAGTTCTCAAGGTCGCCCGGGCTTGCTTGTTCATGTAAGTCAATTCAAGATTGCCAGGTTCAGCCATCATGACATTGATTGGCATTTCCTCGATCATTTGACGCAACTGACTGGTTTCTGCATCTGCCTTGACCTTGGCGGTGATCACACTCCACGTCGCCATGGCGGCAATATAGTTTCCGTCCTTGTCATTTACCGGGGAGATCAGCAAGTCGAGAGTTTCATCGCCCAGTTGAATGTGGGATGACATTGGCAAATTGTATGGATCGGACAATACCCGTCGTTGGTGAGAGGGGTTCTTGTGAAAGACGTCAATGCAAGCACCCAGAACATCTTCTGCCCTGATTGGCAACACATGCTCAATCGCTTTCAAAGTATCCCGACTGGCTTTGTTCAAATAGTTCAGCGTTAGCGTTTCCGGATCAGCCATCATGACATTGATCGGCATATTTTCAACCATCTGCTGCAAACGGTCAGACTCTGCATCTGCCTTGACCTTTTCGGTTATCACACTCCATGTCGCCATGGCTGCAATGTAATTTCCGTCCCTGTCGTTCACGGGGGAAATCAACAAATCCAATGTCTCGTCACTCAATTTGATATGTGATGCCATTGGTAGATTGGATGCGTCAGAAAGCAGCTTACGCTGATGAGATGGGTCTGCATGGAAGATGTCGATACAGGCGCCCAGAACGTCGTCAGCCCTGATTGGCAAGACATGCTCAATAGCCTTCAAAGTGTCACGACTGGATTTATTCAGGTAGTTCAGCGTTAGCGTTTCCGGGTCGGCCATCATGACATTGATGGGCATATTCTCGACCATTTGCTGCAGGCGGGCTGATTCTGCATCCACCTTGACCTTTTCGGTGATGATGCTCCAGGTCAACATGGCAGCTGTGTAATCGCCATTGGCATCAAATACGGGAGATACCAGCAAATCCAGTGTCTCTTCCCCAAGTCTGATATGGGCATTGTGAGGAAGGTTGTCAGAATTCCCGATGATGCCACGCTGATAGCGCGGATTTGGATGGAATATATCGATGCACTGGCCGAAGACCTCGTCGGCTTTCACCGGGATCAGATGCTCCATCGTTTTCAGCGTTTCAATACTTGTCTTGTTGATATAGTTGACTTCCAGGGTCTGTGGGTCACACATCAAGACATTAATTGGCATGTTGTCGAGCATGTTTCGCAGGCGTACAACTTCGGCGTCCGATGCTGTGTTGTCGACAACAGGTTCAGGTTCAACGCTCACGACGTCCGGGATTACCGCTGGTGCAATGATGGCTTCAGGTGCGGTAACCGGTTCCGGGATTACTTCCTGTGCAGGGATTACAGGCGGGGCAGGGGTCGGTTCAGGTATAGCGCTTTCGCTGGTATCTTCATCAAATTCGTTTGTGACAACCGCGTCGGTTCGAAAACCAGCACTACGGCCTAGCACATCGTCTCGTGTGCCAGCCGCAATGGTCATTACTTCACCGATAAGCGAATCCGGAAGCCCAAGCTCTTTCAAGGTTGAACTCAAATGTCCTGCAACGGCATCGAAGTGAAAATCGTTCAGTCCGTCGTCGACCAGGTGGGCGTGGGCGACACGTAAATCCTGACCGGTGTAGCTGTTGGGACCCCCAAACGCCATGGTCAGGAAAGCTTTTTGTTTGGAACGTTGGGCATCCATATCGGATGATTCGAAATAGCGTGAGATACTCGGGTCAGCCAGGACTTTGCGGTAAAACAAATCAACGGCTGCATCAACTGCAGGCTCACCACCTAATCGTTCAAAGAGACTGCCCACAGTTGTTCCCATATCTGACATAACTATTCAGTCTCCCACGCTCAATTTCCAGTTTCAGCCATACAATACACATTGACTGACTGCCCCTTCAGGGCCGGTTTTTCAGAAGGAATATTAATTGCCCGCACGCCCTCATTCACGAGGGAACCAGCAATCAAAATATTTGAATGATTGGTGTTTTCAAGTGTTTTGAATGACAATTCGACATTATGCCGTCAAACCAGACCAAAATAATCAGAAATAGCTGATTGCGTTGCCGGGAAAGATATTTCAGGCCGAATAATCTACCAATGGGGCATGGGTAACCCCAGAAAATCTATTACATCGTATCCAGAAATTCTTTTATTTGAACTTGCATTCTTTCGGCTTGATCAGACAAGCCATCCGCTGCCGCCAGAACCTGGCTGGCCGAATGACCACTTTCCGAGGCATTTTCACTGACAGCCGTAATGTTCACGGTTACTTCGCTGGTTCCTGTCGCGGCCTCCTTGACGTTACGACTGATTTCTCCTGTTGCTGCGCCTTGTTCTTCAACCGCAGCGCTGATTGCTGTTCCAATATCATTGATATTGCCAATGGTTTGGCCGACACCCTTGATTGCACCAACTGCGTTGCGCGTAGCCGTTTGAATGTTACCAACCTGGGTTGCGATATCTTCAGTCGCCCTGGCGGTCTGGTTGGCAAGACTTTTTACTTCAGATGCAACAACGGCAAACCCTTTACCTGCCTCACCTGCACGGGCTGCTTCAATTGTTGCATTGAGTGCCAGAAGGTTTGTTTGTCCAGCGATATCGCTGATCAGTTTTACAACGTCTCCTATTTTCTGCGCAGCTTCAGCCAGACCCATGACAACTTCATTGGATCGTTCTGTCTCACTGACGGCCTCTTGTGATATCCGGCTGGACTCAGACACCTGACGGCTGATTTCGGTGACAGATATTGCCAATTGATCAGCGGCAGCCGCAACCGTCTGGATATTTGCCGTCAGTTCCTCGGATGCCCCCGCAACCGTTGTGGATTGCTCAGCTGTGGCGGCAGCGGAAACGGACATACTTTCAGCGCTGGATTTCAGTTCAGTAGCAGCAGAAGAGACGATACCAACAACCTCCTGAACTTCATTTGCAATGCGCACCTGGCCAGTAACAACACTCCAGGCAACCATCGGGCCGATATAGTTCCCGTCAATATCCATAACCGGGCTGATTGTCAGTTTGAGAATTTCAGGGCCGACATCGATTTTTGCAATAACAGGAAGATTTGCCGGGTCCGCCAATATCCGACGTTGGATACCGGGATTTTTGTGGAATACATCTATGCAGGTTCCGATAATCTTATCACTGGATACCGGCAGATAACTTGCAAGTGAGGTCAGGGTTTTACGTGCCTCCTTGTTTAAATAGGTCAATTCCAGGGTCTCGGCATCTGCCATCATGACATTAATCGGCATGTCTTCGATGATGCGCTGCAGTTTGGCGGATTCCGCTTCCGCAACAGACTGTTCCTCCGAAGCGACTTTCATCGATTCGCGTGCTTCGTTGATAATCCTGGCACCCCGTTTGAAATCACCAAGCATA
>Ga0233449_1002160_pt1 | contig 16145 bp, 14 predicted proteins | sample SI_124_October20_FD_183012 | JGI IMG/M metagenome (GOLD analysis project Ga0233449, IMG submission 183012) | Seawater microbial communities from Saanich Inlet, British Columbia, Canada - SI_124_October2016_200_MG | ecosystem: Environmental > Aquatic > Marine > Inlet | place: Canada: British... | reverse complement strand
GCCCTCTGTGTCAACATACCTGTCGCCTATAAAAATTAATTTTAGGAGACAAAAATGTCCCAATTTAGCCAAGCATTTAAAGTACAATCTGTAAAAAAAGCATTATCAAGAGATCCCAGTCAAACACTTAAGCAACTTGCTGATGAATTAAGCATTGGCTATTCCACCCTCCAAAGGTGGATTCGTTTAGCCACAAACAATAAATTAGAGAACGTAGCTCCCCTTATGTCAAAAGAAAAAAATCCACAGGCTTGGACCCAAATACAACGCTTAGAAGCCATCTTGGACTGTCATGGCATAAGTGAAGAAGAAATGAGTGCGTATTGCCGTGAGCATGGAATTTACCCACACCATATTAAGGAATGGAAAGTCGATCTTTTAAAGGTAAATCACTCATCTGAATCAGCATCTAAACAAGAGAAAAGAAAACTAAAACAAGAGGTTAATCGGTTACAAAAAGAACTTAACCGTAAAGATAAAGCGTTAGCAGAAACAGCTGCCCTGTTGGTACTATCAAAAAAGTGCCAAGCGATCTGGGGGGAAAAGGAGGTCGAATGATTTCCTACTCAGATCGCAAAAAATACTGCACACTTATTGAAGAAGCCGTTGAAAGTGGAGCCCGACAAGAACTGGCTTGTGAGCTTGTCTGTTTATCACCGCGTACCTACCAGCGCTGGAATCAGGGTGAGGTTCTATTAGAAGACCAAAGAATTCATAATGATGCACCTGTTCACAATAAACTGGCAGAGGCTGTCAGGCAAGACATATTAGAGGTTATTAACAAGCCAGAATACAGCGCCTTAACACCCTATCAAATCGTACCAACCTTATTGGATATAGGTCAATATATTGCATCAGAATCAACGTTTTATCGCGTAATGAGAGAGCACAAGCAACTTGCACATAGAGGAAAGGGGAGTGTTACCCAGCGCAAGAAACCAGCCGTTCTAAAAGCGAGTAAAGCCAATGAAATTTATTCATGGGATATCACTTATTTATTAAGCCCAATAAAGGGGCAGTATTATTATTTATATTTAGTCATGGATATCTACAGTCGGAAAATAGTCGGGTGGCAGGTTCATGATTGCGAATCAAGCGCACATGCAGCTGATTTGATAGAAGATATCGCCTACAGAGAGAAAATAGATAAAAATCAATTGGTGATTCATTCGGACAATGGCAGTCCGATGAAAGGTGCAACACTCAGGGCAAAAATGATTGATTTAGAAATCGCATCGTCATACAGTAGACCCCGTGTCAGCAATGATAACCCGTATTCAGAGTCTTTATTTAAAACCCTTAAATATCATTACAGCTTTCCAGAAACCCCTTTTGCTAGTTTAAAGGGAGCAAGAGCCTGGGTGGAAGGTTTTGTCTGTTGGTATAACGAAGAACATAAACACAGTGCCATTAAATTTGTGACGCCCAATCAACGCCATAATGACTTAGATAAAGCCATACTAGAAAATAGAAAGGCGATTATCGAACAAGCCAAAAGAAACCACCCAGAACGTTGGAATGGACGTAAAACGAGAAACTTAACACCTATAAAAGAAGTTTATCTCAACCCAATAACGATAAAAAATGGGTCAATAAAAAGCAGTACATTTGAAACAAATACTTAAGTTAACAAAATGCGACAGGTTGGTTGACATTTAGCGCTAACCCCCTAGGAGGCTGTCCAAGAATAGAGACCCATGTATAAACCCTCCCTGCACAAATTATGAGCAAAGAATAAAGAAACATCGATGAGCTGTTAATCATTGGTGGTGTTATCTGGGGTGATAATTCAGATGACGATTTCTATATAGAATCACATGGCGTCAAAACACCTGATGCTTTTTGGAAAATGATTATCAGGAACTAAAAAATCAGGGTCGGGTCTTTGATTTATGATTTCTTACAAGATCACTGTCTGAGGCGTAGCATAAGCCAAAGACCCTGGTGTTGCTGATAATACGCATAAACTGAGACACTCATCACATTGTTTAAAGTTGTGCATACATAGTTTTTCGAAAGGGTATAAACTGAATCACTATTAAAAGCGTTAAACCTAACACGAAGATGCAAATGAAAAGATTACTATTAATGTTAATGTTAGCATTATCCATTGGTGCATCAATGGCTATAGCTGATCAGGGTCATGTTGCTCAATATAATAGCGTAACAGGGTTGCTAGAGATATCTCAAGTGAGCATTGATGGGAGGAATCAAACCTATAGTGTTACGTTACAAAACAGAGCACTTTTGTTAGGTGAATATTTATTCGATTTGGATCAGGGCACTGTTACCCTAAATAACGCTGGTGGTTTTGGTGCCGAGCAGCAGCCGCACAAGCCCCCTGTGACCTTGCCTTCCACCTGGCAGCCTTGGACATGGAATGGCTATCAAGCATTCCCCTCGCTGTATTTTGCAGCGGACCCCGGAGGTGCTTTTGACGCAGCCCAGATGCAGAAAATTAGCCAATTCAGCCTCGCTATTCTGGAATTTCGCATGGGCCAATTTCTCGAGGAGAAGACGACAGGTCTCTGGGCTGGCGGTGATCTTGCAGGTTTTATGGACCAGCAGGTGGCTGACTTCAAAGCGGCGCACCCCGACGGGCCGCCGATGTTGGTGTACCGAAGTGGCATGTGGGCCGGCTCCATGTATGAGCAGCAATGGGCTGCCCTCCAGGACCAAAGCCTGTTCTTGGAAGACGACCGGGATTGCGATGGTTTCATCAGCTACCCCATGGATATAGACGAATCCGGATTTGAGACCGACCTGCAGTACTGCCGTTGGGATTTTCGAAAACCGGAGGCCCGTGCGGTTTACAGCGATCTGATTGACTTGGCCGCCTTGGAGCATTCCGACGGCGTCTTTTTCGATAACGCCCAAAGCGTTGCCTGTGATTACGCTGGCCAACTCAGCTACATGACGGCGGCGGAGCGGCTAACCTTCATGGAAGCCCAACACGACCTGTATGCCCAGGCATTTTCCGCGCTCGTAGACGCCGGGAAGTACCCCATTTTGTCCACCACCAATGGCTTTGCAAGCACCGGGGCCCAGGTGCCCTGGGAGAACGACTGCCCCCTCACTGAAGAAGCCACCTTGCAGGCGCTCGATGGCATTCCGTTCGCGCGAAACAACGAATTCTGGATGTGGAACCTCGGTAAAATCGCCGCCAAACAAATTGAAAACTCAATCCAAGAAACGCAACAAGGCGTCCCATTCATCGTCCACATGCCGTACTTCCCCAATCAAGGAGGCTGCCTCGACGGTTGTGTGAAGCTCGACGGCTCGGGCAAGTCGTTCACGCAGTCCGAATTTATCGAATTCGGAATGGCCGCATTCCTTGTTGCGATGGGGCCGGGGTGCTATTTCGGGTTCTCTGACATGCAAAACGACCCTGAACTGGGAGGATGGGGTGACGTGAGTTGGGATTATCACACGCAATACGATACCATTGTGACGGGGCCGCCCGTTGGAGAGGTGGTGCAGAGCAATGGCGGCATGACATTCACCCGCCAGTTTGAAAATGGCACTGTGTGGATAAATGTTGCTAATGGCACTTACAGCATCAATTTATAAATGAATAAAACGATTCAACTCCTTGCCGCTGCAAGCCTTCTCCTTACCCTCCCTCAGTGCCTATGGAAAAGACGACGACCTAAATCCGCCTTCGGATTCAATCAACAAAATCTTGCCCCTAGGAGCCTCTCGGGTCGAGGTTTGTGCGCCGCATAGTCTAACACGGTGGAATATCAGAGGAATTTATCCTGGTTTTGTATTTGGATGGTGACAAGGGTGTTTTTGACTCGCCACATTCCCTATTTTCGAAACAGTCGACAGGGCTGTTTCTTTTGCAATGGCTCAATATACCTTGCCTTTGTGGCTTGAAATTCCTATTCTTTCCTCATCACGATTGAGCTGGGCTGTGATTCTATGTGAGGCATAAAAAGGGCAGCAAGTATAGATTTCATCAATCAGGCGCATCATTCGTATATCCTCATCTGAAGCAGGTTCTGCTTGATAGTATAAAGTTGCCCTATTAACCCCCAATAGCTTGCATTGCCGACGAATACTGATCTGTTCATTGTCTTGCTCTATCCTAGATCGCTTCATTTCAAGAAAGCTAGTTAACTTTTTTTTAAGCCAGTCTAGCTAAGAGGCTGTCCGGTCGGCGAACAGGAAAGTAAGTTCCGCTGCTGTTTTGTCGCCTTTATAAGCCTCTAATGCAATCTTAGACTTAAATTTAGCATTGTGAATTTTTCGTTTTTGTACTTATTATACGAATTCAGGCTCATTTAATATCCCCTGTTATAAGCCTATAGTTTGAGCTGAATCGCTCCTTAAGTATTAGTCTAATTCTTGGGATCCACTATATCGAGCCTTATTCCATTGACACTAAGTAACCAGGTTGCTCTGTCTATTTAACATGGCGATTCGCATAAATAGGTTATTTACCACATTTATATGAGGTAAATAACCTACTTTCTGTTGCAGATACGTCAGCCAAAGAATGGTTGAACAGCTATCCGTAAATAAGAATAAGATAAAGTACTTAAATAACAGTTAGATAATAAAAAGAATGGCGAAAATTAAAAAGTTGGCATGTAAATCGCATATATGAATACGACTAAGTTGATTTAATTCAGGGAAGAAAGAGGCGGAATGTAGAAAATAGCAAAAAAAGTTTCGAACTTGGGTAAAAGCTTATTCTCTGGCACCTTTGGTGTTCAGTAAATAATTAACAGTGACTCATTTTGAGCTTTATAGCTCTTTATGGATCAACGATCCAGGAGCCAAGGTTGTATAACATAGTTCAAGAAATTTGATCACGCCTCAATGAGGTTAATAACTTAACATTTATTCTTTTGGAGATTAATTTAAATGAAAATAACTTTTGATTTATCGGTAAAGCTTGGATTAATAGCTTCTTCCCTGGTATTGAGTTCTGCTTCTTATGCTGCAGGCACATGGCTTAATGGAGATAACATGCTTGAGCCAGGAACGACTATTCAAACAATAAACGCGAATGCTAATAAAAATAGTTATACAAGTAACCCGGCTTTAGATAATCGTGCCTGGGGTATGCAAGGGGCTTGGCTTAATTTTGAAGTTACGCAGGCTTCTGATGTATTGGTATCCCTTTCTTCAGCAGCGACTAATGCACCAGGGTTTACGGTGTATAGAACCGATAATAATTTTGTAGCGGATCCAAAAGCATCTGGAAAGGCTGACAAAAATGGAACTGAAGGTGCAATTCATGCTTTTAACCAGGTTGGGCAACCAGGAAAGCCAGGACTTATTTGGGCGACCGACAATGATGTCGTTGATTCACTAGAAGGCAATACATTAGAAAACGGTCTTGTTGAAACATTAGGTTATGTGAATGGTTCAATGACGGACTATGTTAATTTCTGGAACGACAATGTTGAATCCGGCGCACATGATGTCAGTATTGATAACAAGTATGAAAATGGCGTTTATGGTAGTGTGCAGCATCATGCTGGCCCTGATGGTAATACTAACTACTCTAATCTAACTTTGGTTAATTTGCAGCCAGGTTTTTATACTGTTTTTCTAGGCGGTACCAACACTGAGGGTGAAGATACACCGATTGACATTAAAGTCACTGCGATACCGTTATCGATAGCGGATTGTTTGTTGAATTATACAGAACAGCAAGAGCCTGCTGATTACCCACATGCAGGATTAGTTTCTCAAACTTTCATGCAATATTACTACCGCTATTATGCAGAAACAGGTCATTATTTAGGTATTTCTTCCGAAGATAGTCATTTGTACTCACTGCCTCAGGTTGGTGGTGAAATAAGTGATTTAGGTGATGCAGTTGCTATGGCAACAGCAGCAGGATGTAAATAAACTACTACGCTTAAGCATAGCGATCGCCTTTGGCCTTGGCTATGCTTTTTCAGTGGTTTACTCATTTTTGTGTTTCTTATTTGCAAGGTAGATTTTTTTGAGTCGTAATTTTTTTCTGATGATTGATTGATTTTTGCTTATATTTTAGAGTTATCCGCGGCTGTTTGCGAATTATCCATTAACGTTATATTGGGCATTAATCTACTCGTAAAGCATGGTTTAATAAAAAATCAGAAACGCATTGCATCTGATTGATTTTTAAGAGACTAAACAGCACTTAATCAATACTGTTGGAGTTTATATGCTTTATTTATGGCGCTGTTTTTTGCTTTCCCTTCTGCTATTTTCTCTGCAAGTTCATGCAGAAAATACCTTGTCCCTTGGGCCTATGCCCATCAGTTTAAAATATTTGCCAGTCCCTACTGTTCCGGGGTTATTAGACGGCTCCGATCCCATCATAACCGATAAAAATACGGCCATTGTTTTAGGAAAAGCCTTGTTTTGGGATGCTAATATCGGCAGTGATGGTATGGCGTGTGCTTCGTGTCATTTCCATGCGGGTGCGGATAGCAGGGTAAAAAATCAGTTAGCACCTGGCGGACAATCCACGACTTTAAGCAAAGAGCAGTTAGCGAACTTTTCCGTGAATCAATCTCTTTCAGCGGCACAATTCCCTTTTTACCAGTTGCAAAACCCACTACAAGAAAGCAGTTCAGTTAGCAATGACAGTCATTTTGTTACCGGCTCTGCAGGAACATTTGGCGGTGAATATAAAGGTGTGAGTTCTGAAAAGCGCGCATTTGAAGATTGCGCACGATCAGTGGGAGAGGTTTTTCATGTTGGCAAGCTCGCGACACGACGCGTGACACCAAGAAATGCACCCACAGTCATTAACGCCGTCTTTAATTATCGCAATTTTTGGGATGGTCGTGCAAATAATGTCTTTAATGGCAGTAATTCATGGGGTGACCGCGATCCTGACGCGGGAATTTGGGTGGCGCATGATTCCAATACCGTTACCAAAGAACGCCTACATCTAGTTAACGCGTCTCTAGCTTCACTTGCCACTGCACCACCGTTAAATACCACCGAAATGAGTTGCAGCCAGCGTACTCTGCAAGATATAGGCAGAAAACTCTTGCCACGTCAGCCGCTAGAAAATCAGAGAGTACATTGGAATGACAGTGTGCTTGCACCTTTTAGCTTGAGCAATGAGCAAGCTTTAAAACCCGGACTGAATACCACTTACGCAGCATTAATTAAAAAAGCTTTTAATAGCAAATATTGGTCGTATCAGGGGCCCAATAAATTTGGCAGTCCATTAAGCGGCGCCCCTTATCAGCAAATGGAAGCAAATTTTGCGCTATTTTTTGGTTTGTCCATTCAGCTTTATGAAAGCACTCTGATTTCTGATAACGCACCTTTTGATCAAAGTCGGCGCGATAAAGATAATCTGCCCATTGACTTAAGCGCTGAGGAATTAAATGGTTTCGAACAATTTCGCATTAATCTGTGTTCGCATTGTCATTTAGGGCCTAATTTTACTGCAGCAGCTACTGATGCCAACGCTACACTGGCAAAGAGTAATCCGAGTGTATTTGAAGAAATCAGTACGACCACCAATGTGGTTAACCGCATTCCGCTTTTTGTACATAAAAAAGCCTTAACCGTTTTTTCCGATATTGGTTTTGCGTCTACCGGAGTCGCGATAGAGGAGGCAGATATTGGGCTGGGTGGTATAGATGAGTTTGGTAATCCATTGTCATTTAGCAAACAATATTTACAATTTTTAGCCGGTATGAATGAGGGTGTTAAGGATGATGCTGTGCGTCATGTGCGCCCATGTGACTTTCAAATACCGTTTGCAGTTAATTTTAAGCCAACTTATAAAGCACTGAGCGTATTTAACATTGAAGATGGCGTTCAGCCGCAACAGCAAGATAGCAAAAATTGCTTTTTAAGCGCTGATAAAAATGCCTTTTTCCCGACAATACAAGCGGCACAGGCGGAACTGAAAACACCTGATACCAATAAAATGCTCGCAGAAGTGACTGCCAGTTTTAAAATTCCTTCATTACGTAATATCGAATTGACCGGTCCCTATATGCACAATGGAAGTATGGCAAATCTGGAACAGGTGATTGAATTTTATTCAAGAGGGGGAAATTTTATGAACGATGCCAAAGAAACCACTTTGGTGTTTCCATTACCTAGACTCAAATTTTCTGAAAAAAATCGCCATGATCTGATTGCCTTTTTAAAAACCTTAACTGATGACCGTGTGCGTTATCAACGTGCACCGTTTGATCATCCTGAGCTCATTATTCCGCAGGGGCACGATGGTGATCATTTACGTGTAACGCCTAAGCACTTTAATCTACCCATAGCAAAAGACGACTTTCTAGTTGTGCCGGCGACTGGCGCATCCGGAATAGAGTCCGAATTACAGCCTTTTGACGCTTATTTAAGAAAAATCTAAATTAGCGGGGAGTCGCTATTTTTGCGAAAGCTTGTTTTGGGCATCCCAGCCCAAGCAAGCGGCAAAAACTTAACGTGACCACTTATGCCTCCGGCGGCCCCTATTCGTCCTCGTCACCTCGTCCCGGTCCAACAAGGGGGGCGGAACATGGGCTCCAAATGACTTGACCCCGTGTCGGATGGCCTTTTTATTTTGTCCCTACCTTCGCTATCGCTCAGACTACGACAAAACAACTGGCCCTACGGCTATCGCGGACTAAAAATCATCACTTCGCTCGCGCTCCGTTCCCAAGATTTTCAGCGAAAGCCATCGCAAATATGATTTCGATATAACTTCAATTAAGCACTGAAACAAACAAATGAAAAAAGAAGTAATAATTTTGTTTAATACAGCAATATTGCTGTGTTTTAACGTAGTTTATGCAGATGAGAGCATTGAGGATTCAAGCCCTGCTGAAGAAGTAATTTATCTTGATGATATGGTTATTGAGGCTGACACTGAAAATCTTACTGTTTCCCCTCAAAATAGCATTAGCGCAGACGATATTGCAAAAAAGCAAAGCCAGGTTTCTGATACTGCAAAATTACTCGAAGACACGGCTGGCATGAGCTTTCAAGCAGGGGGCGGGGTTTCTTCAATACCTATTATTCGTGGTTTAAATGATACGCGTGTCAAAATTGAAGTTAATGGGATGACTGTCAACTCAATTTGTCCAAACCATATGAATCCTGCCTTAGCGAGCATTGACCGCAGTAATATCGGTAGCATTGTTATTTTAAAAGGAATTACGCCGGTAAGAATGGGAGGTGACAGTATTGCAGGAACAATATCTGTCCAATCTGCGAAGCCTAAGTTTGCCGAAGCTGGTGAAGATTTCTTATTAAATGGAAAACTGTCATCATTTTATCGCAGTAATGGCGATGCTTTTGGTGGCAGTGTCGGGTTAGGCATTGCCAATGAATTTGCTCGCCTTGACTACACCGGCTCGGATACTCAAAGTAAGAATTATCAGGATGGCAACGGCACTGTGATTAAATCTACGAATTATGAAAACATAAATCAAGCCTTCGCATTATCATTTAATTACGATGACCAATTGCTAGAAATTAAAGGTGGACAGCAACATATTCCATACCAGGGTTTTCCAACGGCAAGAATGGATTTAACCAATAATGATAGTCTCTTTGGTAATATTCACTATAACGGTTTATTTGATTGGGGGAATGTAGACAGTCTATTGTTTTTGGAACATACCAGTCATACCATGGATTATTTGCCAGATAGAGACGCGACCATCTTTATGCCTATGGAAACGCGAGGCAAAAATTATGGCTATAAACTGCAATTCGAATTGCCATCAGATGAAGATGACAATATCTTTCACTTTGGCAGTGAATTCCATGGCAGTGTCATCAACGATTATTGGCCGGCAACGTCAACGGTTCCGAGCATGATGGGACCCAACGAATTTATCAACCTGAATGATGCGACCCGGAATCGTTTTGGTGTTTATGCAGAATGGGAAAAATCCTGGACAGATACATGGAAAACGATGCTAGGTTTCCGCTACGATCGTACGTGGATGAATACCGGCGACGTGCAGGGATATAACAACATTACCTCGAATTATCTTCTGACTGACTATGAACAGGCACTGGCATTTAATGCCTTGGATCACGAACGTAACTTTAATGCGTTTGATATCAGTATGCTTGTTCAATATACACCCAATGACTGGAGTTATTACACCCTGGGTTACGCACGAAAAAACCGTGCACCTTCAGTGCAGGAATTATATCCATGGAGCATCAGTCCAATGCCGATGACCATGATTGGCTGGTTTGGTGATGGTAATGGCTATGTAGGTAATATAGATTTAAAGATGGAAACTGCACATAATATTGGCTTTACCGCTAATTTTTCTGACTCTGCTGACTCTGCTGATGAGCAAGTGTGGAATCTTGAAATTTCCCCGTTTTTCAGCTACGTGGAAAACTATATTGATGCCGATCTTTGTCAGGAGTGTAGAAAACAGCCGGGAAATGGTTATTACTACCTGACATTTGAAAATTATGATGCCTACCTCTGGGGTGTGGATATAACGGGCGAAATGAACTTATTTGAAAGCCCAACTTATGGCGAATTTTCAACGAATACCATTATGAGTTATGTCCGTGGTAACCGCTCAGATGGTGATAATCTTTATAATATGATGCCATTTAATTTTACATGGGGGGTAAACCATAAACTGGGAGGCTGGCAAAGTGCGTTTAACATGCAATTTGTTGATACAAAAAATGAAGTGCAGGAAGTTAGAAATGAGTTAGAAACATCTTCTTATATTCTGTTAAATTTCAAAACCAGTTTTCAGTGGGCATTTGTGACTGTTGATTTTGGCGTGGATAATATTCTGGACCATCAATATTACTACCCGTTGTCGGGCGTTTATATTGGCGACCAGAGCGCGATGACATTGAGTTCATCCGAGCCAAAAACACAAAACTTGCCAGGTCAAGGGCGTTCTGTTTATGTCGGGGTTACCCTTGAGTATTAAAAAATCTGATTATAGTCTCAGATTTAATGTTTTATTTTATGAGGTTCAAATGAAAATACTAAAAGCTATCATCTTGTTATTTCCACTATTTTTTTTCTTAAAACCCGTGCAGGCGGAGCCTATTCGTTATCAGGTAGAGCTGGTTTTTTTTGATAATTCCATTTTCGATGGCACATTTGATTATGATATAGCTACTCAGCAGATGAGCAATCTTCAAGGTCTGTTAGACGATACGTTGATGGGCACCGTAGTACCGATTCGCTATCAACTAGAAGCAAAACCCGATCACAATGGCGGAATCACAGCCTATGCTTATACCCTGAATTCAGCAGAAATTGAGACTTCTCCCAATATAAATAATAATGTTTATGTTGCTATTAACTTTAATGCGCAAGATCCCACGTTAGGTCCAACCGATACAGAGCAATTGGGGTATATGGACTGTAGTAGCGATGCTTTGATGTTTGACAATAAAGGTATTGGAAACTGCATGTATCATTTATCCTGGCATGATCCGGTATATTTTCCCATGGGAGGTGAGCATTTAATTTTATCAGAAACAATTCGGGTTGCCGAAGGCGACATGACACATTCGGATTGTTTATTTGACTGGGCGGAAAATAACTTTGCAGGTTTATTTTCACCTGTGCAGGGTGTTGCAAATTCCCAAACTTTCCCACCCTACTATTTTCGTTATTATTCAGGTACCAATGCCTACTTAGGTATTTCTTCCATGGATAACCATATCTATTATTTACCAGCAAGCGGTGAAATAATGGATGTTGGACATGCTTACAATTGGTTAGAGCAAGCTAATTGCCAGAATGAGCTATTGAGTTATTAATAGCTCAGCTAAAATAATTTTTAGTGACGGGTTTAGTCTCTCCAATTCACTTTGGCCCGGTCAATGACCGGGGTTTCAGTCGCAGTTAACCTCCTCAGGCTATTATGTTGAAAAAAATTAATGTTATCAGTCTCTATTGTGTTTCAACACTTGTGTTTGCTCAACCGGCCAGTTTAGATGCCGAGTTCGCTTTACAAATACCGCTTATTGAATTTGGATCGGGCGCAGAAACGCATTATTATTGGGCCAATCTTGAGCAGCAAAAACAAGCAAATAATCCGCTGACCTTTACTGTGGCTACTTATGGTGAGTTACAGCCTGAGTCGGTGCCTCCCAATTTGTACCAACTTGCTAATGTGACTGAAGGTGATGGGCCTGTGATAACTGATATCACAGCAACTAATGCGCGCTTACATTTTGTCTCAACGGTTCCGCTGGCATGCTCGGTAATGTATGGAACCAGTCTTAAGTTTGGTAGTATTGCAACCGATAGCAGCATGAATGGGGGTGCCATAACCGAGCACAATCCGATACTCAGTGGTTTAAATCCGGATAGTACTTATTTTTACCGTGTTCAGGGAAGTGATGCACAAGGACGACTTTACTGGAGCCCTGTGGCTAGTTTTAATACGTTAAGCGCAAGCACCGCAGCTGATGCAAATATTTTGTCGTTAAATAACGGGGCTTCTGTCGCATCGGTCAGTAGTAATTATGGTGGAGGTAGTAATCAAGCGAATTGGGGAGCAAATAATGCGCTAGATGATTCATCTGCAACCGCCTGGTCCTCTGCTGGAGATGGAGATCAAGCATTTATTGAGGTGGCATTAGCAAAAAGTACCTGGATTAATTCAGTGCAGGTCTGGTCACGATCCATGGCAGATGGCAGTGCAAAAATACTGAGTTTTAATTTGGTTTTGGATAATGATGCAGTTTTAGGACCATTTGAACTTCCCGATACGCAGCAAGCCTATGTATTTGCACTAAACAAAACTACTTCCCGTCTTCGTCTCGTGGTCGTTTCCAGTACAGGAGGTAATACGGGGCTTATAGAATTTTCCGCCTATTAAAAACTATTTTCCTCCGGCATGTAACTTAAATTTTGTATTTATAACATCAGTGTTTCCATATTCTCGCCTACCCAGGAACCAATCGAGCCATGAGAGCATGCATACGATAAACCAGAGTCTTTCCCGTAATTATCGCATTTTGAACGGCTCGAATGGTATATGAACTGATACGCGCAATTCTTTCCAGAAACAATAGTGGATTCACAAAACCAAGGCGAAACCGTTCTAAATATCTTGACTTTAGAATTAAAATATGAAATTTCTTGCATTCTTGGTCATCCGCAGATAGTCAAACACTCGCCGTACGTTACGAGCTAAGTCGGTATACGTTTGACCCGACTTAGCTTTAATCTGCAGGAAAATCTAAATGACCCTCTTATATGCAGTAATTTTTGAACCGAAAATTGATTACTTACTATCTTGCAACAAACCAAAAAACAAATTAGCACATAACATAGCAATACCCAGCAATAAGCCGCCTACACCTACATAGGTAAAGAGCTCGGCAATAAAATGATGGTGCGCTGCATCACGGCCTAACGATGGGGCTAGTGCAAATATAGTAAACCAAGATAAGGGATACAATCCGCCCAAACCTACCAAAATAGAGGTAGCCGTTTTTATCTTAGGCGCCATGACAGAAAACATAATAAGCAACTCTAAACCTATAGAAAAAGCAGCAATGCCGGTAGCATGAAAATGTGCTCGCTGTGCATAACGCCAGATCTTGTCCTTACTACTCCCATCATGCACTTGTGGGTTTGCCTCGACACCTTGGGCAATATAGGATTTTACCGAGTCTTCAGCAACACCAAAGACTGCCCCCGAAATTATTCCAAAAATCAAGACTAACATCACCAGCCCTAGCCCAATTTTTATAGATTGCATTTGTTCACTCATATTTTATATATATCCAAGTTTAATTGATTAACTAATAAATTATAGTAGCCGTCTATTAATTGATTATGACTAAAACCATCTGCTTAGCTTTTACGATTCAGGCGTTCCAATACATTAATCATGGTTTGCGTGGTCTGATAATCCGTACCTGACCACTGCAATACACCGTGACTATCGAGTATTGCAAAATAAGGTAGTCCAATTTTCAATTGACGATGCTCAGGGCTTTGCTTGAAAATCTCAAATTCAGGCGTTTGATCAACCATTTTTAAAGGAACAGATTGCTCTCGGAGCGCTTTATTTAAAGCACCATCATTGACTGTCTCCTCAGCAAAGGCAAGACAATTCGCACACCAGCTAGCATAAAAATCAATAAAAATTGGTTTCCCGCTGGCTCTAGCTTGCTTCTGAGCTTTGGCATTCGATGGCGTCAAGCATGCGGGTGCGTCTTGAAGACTTCAATGCTTTAAAGTAGGTTGAGTGAGGTAGAATTTCACCGTGAAGTTCTTCGGTTGTTTGTATAAAGTGACGACCACTATCAACCGCGCTAATACAGCGCATAAGTCCGAGACGAATGAAGTCGATATCATTCATTTCAGGACAAGATCGTTGCCAGACCGGGTGGCGCTCCGCTGCTAATGCTTTTTCCATACTTTCATTGCAATGAGTCAGAAGATAATCATTCAAGGAGAGGTTATTGATCATGCGGATTTTCTATTTAGGGTAAAAAACGTAAAATCTCGAAAATTTTCTTTACAATTGCAAGTCTTTTTTTTATTTTTCATGTTGTTAAACTTTCATCTTCTCTATCGCTGGCAGCCTATTTTTTAAAATACGAAGAAAATCTTCTTGGTGAGCTTTAGAGAGCTGGCCTGCGGGATGATTCCTTGCTACCTTATGTCTTAAGGGGAACGCTCATGGACATTTTAGTGAAAAAATCAGGTTTGGAGAAAGGGGCTGATTAGTCTATTTATAGATACTTGCGTGTTAAATATTAATCTGCAATACATCCACGCCATTCCATGCCTGTCTGGTATAGTCGTCATCAATTTTTGGTGAGCCATCCTTGATCCAGTCAACAATAATTTTGGCAGTGTTAGGATAGGTAATTCGGACTACATGATTTTGATGCAGCCATTGCTCAATCACGTCAGAATCTATCTCTTCCATTTTGCGTCCATAGCCTAGTTGCTCCAGAGCAGCAGCATTAGAAATCTGTTCCATTTGTGACTGTAATGGCTTGACTAGAATTTTTTTGCCTAAATACAATGCTTCACTGGCAAGCTCAAACCCTGCATTACTAATGATGCCCGCGCTATCATATAGGTCTTTCTTAAAGCCTTCTCTAGACAATGGATTGCAAGTGATATTTGCATAGGGGCAATCAATCGGAATGGGTGAATAAATATGAAAGTGAAAATTTTCAAATGCGCATAAGTGCTTAATGATTTCGTGTTGATTTTCAAACGGCAAATACACAACGATCTTGTTTCTTAGGATGTTATTTGAAATCTCAGGGGTTTCAATAATCGGTGGCAAGATGGGTTGCCCAAAATGGTGCCAGTGCAAGCCTATACCAATATCGCTAGGGGCAAAGTATTTCATGATTTGATTGGTAATTGGGTCCGCCCCCTTTCTAGGTATGTCGTGATTAAAAGCATACTGGTGACCAATGCCGACAATCTTTTTCTTCTGGGTTTTAGCAGCCCAGGCGGTGACCGGCTCGAAATCACTGATCACCAGATCATAAGCGGACAAATCCAGAGCTTTTACGTCCTGGATAAACCGGATTGGTCTTGTTTGTATTGCAGTTTTTATATAGTTAACCTGTCCATTGTCGGTATTAAACGTCAAGCCATCACGGTGCTGAAATCCATTAAAAACCTGCATATCAAAAAATTGATCGTAAGGACGTCCAGTAAACTGGAATGTGACATCAATACCCGCAGCATATAATTCCTTTGCCATCACCCGTGCGCGTGTAATATGGCCGTTACCGGTGCCCTGAACTCCGTAAAATATTTTCATATAGTTAATTTATTTAAACTGTAAACAGTAACACTAACACCTAATATCATTCCTATTAGGGTGTCAGTAGGAAAATGTACTCCAAGTACTACACGGGAAAGACCTACTAAAGTAGCCCATAACAAAAGTGGTAACAGTAAAGCAGGCATAAAGAAGCCTGTTATTATTGTGACCATAAATGCGGCTGAGGTATGTCCAGATGGAAAACTGAATTTATCAGAAGGGGTGACCAGGCTGTGAAAGTTTTTCAAAGCCGCTTGCGGGCGGTTGCGTTTGAAGCTATTTTTAAGGTAAGCGCTTATTGAAGCACGTACTACCCCTATTTAGAAGTATCAGGTTTTTTAATATTCCAAGGCAATAAAGCTTCGACTTGATCAACCGTACCAGCATAAGGTAAAGCAGTGA
>Ga0233449_1002154_pt1 | contig 16166 bp, 13 predicted proteins | sample SI_124_October20_FD_183012 | JGI IMG/M metagenome (GOLD analysis project Ga0233449, IMG submission 183012) | Seawater microbial communities from Saanich Inlet, British Columbia, Canada - SI_124_October2016_200_MG | ecosystem: Environmental > Aquatic > Marine > Inlet | place: Canada: British... | reverse complement strand
AGTGTGCAAAAAGGTGTAGAATTGGTTAAAGCGAAGATGCCAGGTTTTGCGGTAGTAGACTTAAGACTTGGAGATGGTAATGGACTAGAGGTTGTAAAAGAAATTCAAACTACAAACGGTGAAAGCAGAATAATTATGCTAACTGGTTATGGAAATATTCCAACTGCAGTAGCAGCTATTAAAGAGGGTGCTATTGATTATCTTGCTAAACCAGCTGATGCTGAGGATGTTGAAAAAGCTTTACTCGCAGATCCTGCAAAAAAAGCTCCTCCTCCTGAAAATCCAATGTCTGCAGATAGAGTGAAATGGGAACACATACATAGAGTATTTGAATTATGTAATAGAAATGTTTCAGAAACTGCAAGAAGATTAAAAATGCATAGAAGAACTCTTCAAAGAATTCTTTCTAAAAGATCACCTAGATAATATTTCTTATTTTTAAAATTTGTTTTGTTACCAAGGCTAAAAGCACAACTTTAAAAGTTTCTGCTAGTAGAAATGGTTTGGCACCTAAGGCGATAATTGGTTTATCCCATCCAATAAGAGTTCCTAGCCACAATAATCCTAATATATAAATAGTAGAGGTTGCTACTATAAGTTTAGCTAAAACCATAAAAAAATTATCTTTACTATTAACTTTGGAGGCTAAATATCCTGCAGTTAAAAAACCTATCAAATAACCCATAGTTGGACCTGTAAAATAAACTAATCCAATACCCTTTTCAGGAGAATTTGAAAAAACAGGTAAACCTAAAATTCCTTCAAACAAATACAGCCCTATGCTTGCAAGACCTATTTTGTATCCAAGACTAACACCTAAAAATAGAACAACAAGTGTCTGCATAGTCATTGGAACTGGATAAAAAGGTATTTTAATTTTAGCTGATATAGTTAACGCTATAGATCCAAGTATTATTGCGAACACCGATTTTATTAATTTAGATTGTGATATATTTTTAGTTAACTCCATATTGAAATGATACTATCAAACTTTAAAATAATCTAGATATAATTGATGATCTTAAAAAAAGTAAATTTTTTTATATACAGATTTTAATACGACTGTAATATTTAATGATATTTTAATGGATAAAATTCAAAAAACAGATCATTTTTACCTTATTGATGGCTCAGGATATATTTTTAGAGCTTATTATGCGCTTCCACCATTAACTAGAAAAAGCGATGGATTACCAACCGGAGCTGTGAGTGGCTTTTGTAGTATGCTTTTTAAACTTCTTGAAGATTCAAAATCAGAACAAAATTTACAAAAACCTACTCACTTTGCAGTAATTTTTGACTCAGCAAGAAAGACATTTAGAAATGATATTTATAGTGACTATAAGGCTAATCGCTCAGAAGCACCTGATGATTTGGCACCTCAGTTTGAGTATATAAGAAAATCTGTTTTAGCTTTTAACTTACCTTCAGTTGATTTGCCCAATTATGAAGCAGATGATTTAATTGCTACTTATGTTGAAAAAATACTTAAGAAAGGAGCTAAAGTTACAATTGTTTCATCGGATAAAGATTTAATGCAGCTTTATAAAAAAGGTGTTCGTATTTTTGATCCTATGAAAAATAAATTTATTTCAGAAGAAGATATTTTCACTAAATTTGGAGTAGATGCTTCAAAAGTGATAGATGTCCAATCTCTTGCTGGTGATAGTAGCGATAATGTTCCTGGAGTTCCAGGCATAGGCGTTAAGACTGCAGCTGAATTGATTAATAAATATGGAACTTTAGAAAAGCTTTTAAAATCAGCAGGCGAAATAAAACAAAACAAAAGAAGAGAAACATTAATTGAAAATAAAGATAAAGCATTAGTTAGCAAACAGCTTGTAACTTTAATGAAGGATGCTCCAACAAATAGGGAGTTAAGTGAGTTTAAATTAAAAGATATAGATAAAGATAAGCTTTATACTTTTTTGAGAGAAATGGAATTCAACCGATTGTTAAGTTCTGTAATTTCGACTTATGGTGAGCCAAAAATATTTAGTCCATCTGATGAAAAAAATATTACAGAAAAGCACAAACCAATTAATAATAAAAATTATCATTTAATTAATAGTCCTGAACAAATAGATGAATGGATTAAAGAAGCAGAAGAGGCAGGGGAAGTTGCAGTGGATACAGAAACAAATTCTTTAGATCCTCATCAAGCAGATTTAATCGGTGTTTCTTTGTGTTCGAAAATTGGTAAAGCTTGCTATATCCCTATTGGACACAAATCTTCAAAATGTATTAAAAAAGATATTGTTATTAAAAAGCTTAAGCCTTTATTGGAAGATCCTAGTGTTAAAAAAATAGGTCAAAATATTAAGTTTGATTTTATTGTTTTGTATAAACAGGGAATAACAATTACTTCGATGGAAGACACAATGCTTATGTCTTATGTTTTAGATGCTGGAAAAAATCGACACAATATGGATATATTGTCAGAAATCCATTTAGGACACAAAACAATCACTTTTAAGGAAATGGTAGGAACTGGAAAGAAAGAGATAAACTTTAGTGAGGTTGAGATTGATAAAGCTAAAGACTATGCAGCAGAAGATGCTGATATTACTTTTAGGTTATATAAAAAGTTTATCAAAAATTTAAAGCTAGAAAAAATGGTTAATATTTATGAAATATTTGAAAAGCCATTAATTAAAATTCTTGCTTTTATGGAGATGGAAGGAATTGAGGTTGATAGTAAATTTTTAAAATCTCTTTCTTTAAAATTTGAAAAAAAAATTAAAAATCTAGAAAAAGAAGTTTTTAAAATTTCTAAAAAAGAATTCAATATTGCTTCACCTAAACAATTGGGAGAAATTATTTATAATGATTTGAAGATTACAAGTTTGAAAAAAACTAAAAAGGGAAGCTATGCAACCAGTGCAAGTGTTTTAGAAGATTTAGCTTTTAAAGGAAATCAATTTCCAAAATTAGTTTTAGATTGGAGGCAAGTTTCAAAATTAAAAAATACTTATTCAGAAGCTTTACCTGAACATATAAACCCGAACACAAAAAGAGTGCATACATCATTTCTTTTAGCAGCAACTACAACTGGGAGATTAGCATCTAGTGAACCTAATTTACAAAATATTCCAATAAAATCAGAAGATGGAAAAGATATAAGGAAAGCTTTTACAGCTAAAAAAGATCATTTATTAATTTCTGCAGATTACAATCAAATAGAAATGAGAATTTTAGCAGATCTTGCTAATGTTAAAGAACTTAAAAAAGCATTTAAAAATAATGAAGACATTCACTCACTAACAGCTAGTCAGATATTTAATATAGATATTAAGAAAATTGACCAAAACCATAGAAGAAAAGCTAAAGCCATAAACTTTGGAATCATTTATGGAATTTCCCAATACGGTTTAGCAAAACAAATTAATGTATCAAATTATGAAGCAGAGGAATTTTTAGAAGCTTATTTTGCTAAATTTCCAGAGATCAAAATCTATATGGATGATACAATTAAATTTTGTAGAAAAAGTGGATATGTAAATAATATTTTTGGACGAAGATCTCATTTTAATGGGATAAATGATAAAAATTTTAATGTGAGAAATTTTCAAGAACGTGCAGCAATTAATGCTCCAATTCAAGGATCGGCATCAGAAATTATGCGTTTAGCAATGATTAGGTTGGAAAAAAAATTTATGAATCAAAAAAACATAAAATCAAAAATGTTATTGCAAATTCATGATGAATTAATATTCGAAGTTCCAAAAAATGATGAAAAAACAATGATCAAAATTATAAAAGAAGAAATGACTAGTGTTACTCAAAGTGATTATCACTCTTTTTCCACTCCCTTAACAGTTGATGTAAATGTTGGGGTTAATTGGGGAATGTTACATTAATTTAATAAGATTGCCCAATTTAGAACAATTTAGTATTTTTATATAAGAAATGCATAAACAAAAAATAGCTTTAATAGATGATGACAGAAATATTCTAACCAGCTTGAGTATTGCATTAGAAAAAGAAGGTTTTGACGTACAAACCTATATTGATGGTGAAAGTGCTTTAATTGGTCTAACAAGATCTCCTCCTAACTTAGCAGTAATTGACATTAAAATGCCAAAGATGGATGGCGAAGAACTACTTAAGAAACTTAGAAAAAAAACTTCCTTACCAGTAATTTTTTTAACATCAAAAGATGATGAGATTGATGAGCTATTAGGATTAAAATTAGGTGCTGATGATTTTGTTAAAAAATCTGGAGGTTTTTCAATTAAAATATTAATTGAAAGGATTAGAGTTCAATTAAGAAAAAAAGATTCTAATAACGTTTTAGAAGAAAATAAAAGTTTGATAGCACATGGAAGATTAAAATTAGATCCATCTCAGCTTGAATGTGAATGGAATGATAAACAACTACCAGATAAACTAACTACAACTGAGTTTTTAATAGTTAAAGAATTGGCCAAAAGACCTGGCATTATCAAAGAAAGAGGGCAGTTAATGGATATTGCCTACCGAGAAGACACGGATATTGAAGATAGAACTATTGATAGCCATGTAAAAAGAATTCGAAAAAAGTTTAAAAAAGTAGATCCTGATTTTTCAGCTATTGAAACTAGGTATGGTAGTGGATATAGATGGAACGTTAGCTAATGTTTAGTAAGTACTTAAAAAATCTTTCAATATTAAAAAAATTTTTATTCATAAATTTTATTTTTTTTACAATCATTGGATCTTTTACAATTATATATTTAAATAATGTTCAGCCTAATTTAATTAAAAAGAAATCAATAAATCATACAAATATTATAGATAATACAATTGATAATCTTTTAAGATTAGATGTAAAATTTGTTGCTAAAGATATTAGAAAGTTTTTATTTTCTACAAGATTCATATTTCAAAATTTAGATAGGGTAATTTTTTTTGATAATAATTTAAATCTTATTGGGGATACAGATACTTTAGATCTTGATCCAAGGTCATTTTCAACAAGATTGAATGAAATTGAATTTGAAAGTTTAACAGAAAAAAAAATAGATCAAACTCCTGAAAATAAAGATATAGATAAAAGTGAAAATAAAATTTTCTCTTTTGCAAAAATTTTAAAAGCATATTCAAAATCAATTGAATATGGAAAACCCTACACACTTATTCAAGAAAATCTTAATCAATTTATATTAATTACGATAAAAAATGTAAATGAAGGTGAATTAAATATTGGTTATCTAGCAATTATTGAAAATGCAAATGATATTAAAATAGCAACTGATGAAAGAAAGGCTTTTGTTATCAGGACTGCAATTGCAGTAGGATTTGTTATATTAATATTTTCATTTGTTTTAAGTAGGTATTTTATTAAACCCATTCAGAACTTAGTAAGTTATACAAAAGTAATAAAAGAAAAAAGTCAATCCAAAACTAATATTGAGAGTTTAAAAAATCGAAATGACGAACTAGGACTTTTGTCTAACTCATTAGACGATATGACAAATGAACTTCAAAAAAGAGTTGCTCATGCAGAAAATTTTTCAACAGATCTTGTTCATGAAATAAGAAATCCTTTAGCATCTTTAAAAAGTGCATCTGAAATTTTACAAGATACAAATAATTTTGATCAAAGATTAAAATTATTGAATATCCTTAGCCATGATGTACAGAGAATTGAAAGGTTAATTACAGATTATTCTCAAATGTTAAAAGATGAAGTGGCTTTAAGTAAAGAAAAAATGAAAAAAATTAACATCGAGCCTATTATTCAATCTGTTGTAGATGATTATAATAATATTTATAAGGTAAAAAAAGATATCAAAATAAATTACGAAAATGATGGTAAAAATGAATATTTAATTAATGGTATAGAAAATAGAATTGAACAAATAATTGCAAATTTATTAGATAATTCAATATCATTTAGCAAAAATAGCAGAAACATTTTTGTAAATGTATCAAACACATCTGATAAAAAAATTATGGTCAAAATTATTGATGAGGGTGAAGGATTTAAAGAAAAAGATACTTCTAAAATATTTAAGAGATTTTATAGCAATAGACCAGATAAGTTTGGAGAACACTCAGGTCTTGGATTAAATATAGTAAAAAACTTAGTTGACCTACATGATGGTGAAATTGCAGCATCTAATCGTCTTGATAATGAAGGCGCAGTTATAGACATTAAATTTCCAAGCGCCTAATCTTATGTTGATTAATTAATTTTTAATTGTATAAAACTTGCCATGGATGATTTTAAAGTAAAAGATATATCATCAGCAGAATTTGGTAGAAAAGAAATATCAATAGCTGAGAGTGAAATGCCAGGTTTAATGGCATTAAGAGAAGAATATTCAAAAACAAAACCTTTAAGAGGTTCCAGAATTATAGGTTGTTTGCATATGACGATTCAAACAGCTGTGTTGATTGAAACTTTGGTTGATTTAGGAGCTGATGTTAGATGGTCTTCATGTAATATTTTTTCAACACAAGACCACGCTGCTGCAGCAATCGCAAAAGCTGGAATTCCTGTTTATGCCTGGAAAGGTGAAACTGAGGAAGAGTATTTATGGTGCATAAAACAAACTATTGTTGGAAAGCCTGATTGGAAACCAAATATGCTTTTAGATGATGGGGGTGATTTAACTGCAATCATGCATAATGAATATAAAGACTTAATGAAAGATATAAAAGGTGTTTCGGAAGAAACTACTACTGGAATTAAAGCATTAAATAAAATGGAAAAAGATAACTCACTATTAGTACCTGCAATTAATGTGAATGACTCAGTAACAAAATCAAAATTTGATAATTTATATGGATGTAGAGAAAGTTTGGTAGATGGAATTAGAAGAGCAACTGATGTTATGATGTCTGGAAAAATTGCAATTGTTGCAGGTTTTGGAGATGTTGGAAAAGGTAGTGCTGCATCTCTTAGACAAAGTGGAGCCAGAGTTCTAGTAACAGAAGCTGACCCAATTTGTGCCCTACAAGCTGCAATGGAAGGTTATGAAGTTGTTTTAATGGAAGAAGCGATCAATAGAGCAGACATTGTTGTAACAGCCACAGGAAACAAAGATATTGTAACAGCTGATCATATGAGAGATATGAAAGATAGAGCGATCTTGTGTAATATTGGTCATTTTGATAATGAGATTCAAGTTGACGCTTTAAAAAATTATAAGTGGACGGAAGTTAAACCTCAGGTACATGAAATAGAATTACCAAGTGAAAAAAGAATTATTCTTTTAGCAGAGGGTAGATTAGTTAACCTGGGTTGTGCGACAGGACATCCAAGTTTTGTAATGAGTGCTTCATTTACCAACCAAGTAATTGCACAAATTGAACTTTGGAATAATCATAAACAATATGAAAACAAAGTTTATGTGTTACCAAAACATTTAGATGAAAAAGTTGCCACACTTCACTTAAAAAAAGTTGGTGCGAAACTTACTAAGCTGTCAAAAGAACAAGCAGATTACATAAGTGTTGGAACAGAAGGTCCTTTTAAACCAGATGCCTATCGCTATTAAAAATAGCAAAATAGATATAACCCAAGAAGAGTCCACTAAAGAATTAGCTACAAATTTTGCTTACTATTTAAAAGGTGGAGAAATAATTTTTTTGTATGGAGAGATGGGTGTTGGAAAAACAACTTTTGTTAGATACTTAATTAATGAATTCCAGAAAAAAGAAAAACTACCACTTACAGAGGTAACAAGCCCAACATTTAATCTATTAAATGAATATCGGCTTAATAATTTAATAATTAAACATTATGACTTATTTAGATTAAAGCATGAGCTTGAAATTAAAAATTTAGATATTTTTGAAAATAGCAAAAGTTCTGTAACTCTTATAGAGTGGCCTCAATTAATTAATAAAGAGAAGTTAATTAAAACAATTGATCTCTCTTTTGTTTATGAGAATGAGTTGAATAATAGAACTGTCAAAATTAAGGGCTTAAGTTAAAAACTACATATATGAAATTTTCAAAACAATTTAAAAAAATTGAAGGAGATGCTTCTTTCAGAAAGTTTTATAGAAACAAAAAAAAAAATTCCATAATCGTACTAGCGAACAAAGAAAAAAATAAGAATCTTCTGGTGTATGATGCTGTTAATAAAATTCTAATTAAGAATAAAATTTTAGCACCAAAGTTATTAAATCAATATTATTATAAAAATTTTATAGAGATTCAAGATTTAGGAGCAAAAACAATATATCAATTGTTAAAGCAAAAAAAAATTAATCGCTATTTGATATTAAAAAAAGTAATTAATGTTCTAAATGATGTTCAATTAATTAAAGACAAAAAAATTAAAAATTTTAAAAACCAATTATACTTTATTAAAACATATAATAATCAGGTTTTATTTAATGAAACAAAACTTTTTTGTGATTGGTATGTACCAAAAAAATTATCTAAAAATAAAAGTATAAAGTTTAATCATCAGTTTAAAAAAGAAGTTAAATATCTATTGTCAAAACTGAACTATAAGAATGATACTTTTGTACATAGAGATTTTCATGTATCAAATTTAATGTATCTTAAAAATAAGATAGGCTTAATTGACAACCAAGATGCTTTAATAGGAAACAAAGCTTATGATTTGGCCTCATTGATTGATGATGTTAGATTTAAAACTACAAATGAACTAAAGAAAAAAGTTTATGATTATTTTTTAAAAAAAAATAATAAAATTCAAAATAGTAAATTTAAAATAGATTTTGCAATTTTATCAATTTTAAGAAATTTAAAAATTATTGGTATATTTATGCGTTTAGCAGTTAGAGATAATAAAAAAAAATATCTTAAATTAATTCCTTATGCTTGGGAAATGATTCATTATAGAATGAGTCAAAATAAGATTTTTGATAATTTAAATTTTTTATTAAAACATAATTTACCTAAAATTTAAGATAAGTAATATGAAAATCAATACAGCTTTAATTCTATGTGCAGGATTTGGTAAAAGATTAAACCCTATTACACTAAACACCCCAAAGCCATTACTTGAATTAAATAACATTACTGTACTTGAAAAATGCATCAATTTAATCGAGAGTTTAGGGATAAGAAAAATTATTATAAATACTTTTTATTTGAGAGAACAAATTTCTCTTTTCATAAAAAATAAAAAGTTTAAAAGTAATATAAAGATTATTGATGATGGCGAAAATATTTTAGATACAGGGGGAGGTATACTAAATATGATAAGCAATTCAGATGAAAACGATTTTTTAATTTTTAATCCTGACACACTTTGGCAGCCAGAATATTTAAATGAAATTATAAAAATGGAAGAATTATATTTTTCAAAAAATTTAGAAAATATACTTATGTTGGTAAATAAAAAATTAAGTTTTGATAAAGATTTAAAAGCAGATTTTGACTTAGAAAATTACATAATTTTAAAGAATGATAAAAAAAATTTTATTTATATAGGTTGTCAGATTTTAAACAAAAAATTACTTGCTAATCAAAAAGTTGAAAATTTTTCAATTACAGCTATTTGGAATAATTTAATTGATAAAAAAAAGTTATTTGGATTTAAAAGTCATAATCCTTTTTATCATTTAACTAATTTAGAAATTTTCAAAAAACTAAAAGATCTTTAGCTCTTTCTTTATCCAAGTATTCACCACCGATAATTTTGCCATCGTTATCTAAATTAATTAATAATGGATTTCCAGTTGGTATCTCTAATTTAGAAATTTGACTATTATCTAATTTGAACAGATATTTACAAAGAGCTCTTATTGAGTTTCCATGTGCACTAATTAAAATATTGTTATTGATTATCTTATTTTCAATATCTTTTTGATAAAACTCTAATACTCTTTCATATGTATCTTTAAGAGACTCTGTATCAGGAATTTTGTCTATTGGTATTTCTTTATAAATTTCAATATTTGTTGGATGGTAGGGATTTTCTTTATCTAATGGGTCTGGTCTTAAATCCCAAGATCTTCTGAATTGATGAACTTTATCCTCACCAAGTTTAGCCTTCATTTCATCCTTATTTAAACCAGTAAGAGCGCCATAGTGTCTTTCATTAAGTTGCCATACAGTTTTAAATTTTTTTTTATTTCCTAATATATCTTGAATTAATTTTAAAGTATTTTTAGCTCTTAATTGAAGTGATGAGTAATATAAATCAATACTTATATTTTTATCTTTGATTAATTTTCCTGCTTTTTTGGCCTCTAATTTTCCATTTTCAGTTAAATCAACATCTACCCATCCTGTAAATTTTTTTTCTAGATTCCATTTACTTTGGCCATGCCGTACTAAAATTAAATAACTCATGTATTTATCTTTTAGATGAATTTGATAAATAAAACTATATTAATTAATTATGAATTTTCTCTCAAAATATAAATTTTTTTTTTATTTTTGTAATCTTGCTTTAATTTTTTTATATTTGTTTCCAGGTAGTTTATTAGGTTGTTTTTTTTATAACAATTGTGAGTTTCAACCTCAAATTACACAGGATTTTATTATTTCAACTAATCATTTGATTGCATTTTTTGTACTTTCTATGATTGGTTTTTTAACATTTAAAAAACTTAATCATTTAAATTTCTTAATTACCTATCTAATATTTTTATCAACAATACTTGAATTTATGCATTTAATTATCTCTGAGAGAAGTTTTGAATTTTCAGATTTATTTGGAAACTTAATTGGAGTAGTGGTAGCAATAATTATTAACTTTTTTTTTAAGAAATTTAAGAATGTTTAAAACTAATTTTTTACTACTGATAATTTTTTTTGTTTCAGCCTGTTCTTCAATACCTTCTAATACTTCAAATAGCTGCTCGATATTCAATGAAAGATATCTGTGGTATAAACACGCAAAAAAATCTGAAGAAAAATGGGGCACACCAATTTATTTACAATTGGCAATAATAAAAATGGAGTCAGATTTTGATTGGTTGGCAAAACCACCTAGACAGAAACTTTTTAAAGTCATTCCCTATAAAAGACCATCGAGTTCTTTTGGTTACTCTCAGGCTGTTAAAGGAACATGGGAGCAATATAAAAAAGAAACAGGAAATAAATTAGCAACAAGAACTAGATTTAAAGATAGTGTAGATTTTATTGGATGGTATACAAATAAAACAAGCAGTATTTTAAAGGTCTCGAAAAATGATGCATTTAAGCAATATGTTGCTTACCACGAAGGTTGGGGAAATTATAAATATTACAAAAAAAATAAAAAGATAATCAATTTAGCAAAGAGAGTAGAAAAACAATCTAATACTTATAAGAAACAATTAGTAGAGTGCAAAAGTAAACTTAGTAGAAATAAGTATATTATTTTTTAGATAATTGTTTTTTTAGCTCAATATCAACAATATCAATTCTCTTACTATTTTTTGCAAGAGTTAAATACATTGTTGGTGTTACATATAGTGTAAAGAAAGTTGAGATAATCATTCCGCCAAGAATTGTTGCACCTACAGCCAATCTAGAAGCTTCACCTGCTCCTGGTCCAATGTTTCCTATTACTAGTGGTAACATGGCTATCATTGTACTTAATGATGTCATCATGATAGGCCTAAACCTTAATTCGCAAGCTTCTTTAACTGAGGCTCCTATTTCTTTTCCAGTAGTCCTGATCTGATTAGCATAATCAACAATCAAAATACTATTTTTGGTTGATATACCGATTAAAATTACTAAAGCGATTTGAGAAAAAATATTTATTGAACTATTTAAGAATAAAATAAATACCAATCCTCCAAAAACAGCTAATGGCACTGTAAGCATAATTATAAATGGATGAATAAAGGAGTTAAACGTAGCAGCCATTACTAAATAAGCAGTCAATAACCCAAGAGCAAAAATTATATAAAGTTCATTAGTTGTTTCTTTAACCTCTTCAGACTCACCTTTCCAAGTAATTTGGTTTGTGGGCGCCACTTCTGCCATTATATTTTCTAGATATTCAATTGCCTCAAATAATGAGTAATTTTCATTTACATTTGCTGATATTGTTACTGCTCTTTGCCTATTATATCTTGCTAGTACTTTTGCTGACCCTTCTTCTCTTAGGTCAACTAAGTTTGACAATGAGATTAATTCTCCAGTTGTGCCAGATCTTACAAAAAGTTTACTTAAACTATCTTTATCTTTTCTATCAAATAGATATTGTTGAAGAATAATTGGATATTCTTTACCCAATTTATTAAACGTTGTAACTCTTTTGCCACCATATAATGTCTCTAATGTTTGGCCAATTGATCTAGTTGATATTCCCAAATCTTTAGCTTTATTTTTATTTATAACCAATTTTACTTCTGGTTTATTTCTATTAAAATCTGACTCAATTCTTGATAATCCTCTATTTCTTCTAAGTTTACTTATAACTTCTTTTTGAATACCTTCTAATTCTTCATAGGTACTTCCAAGAATAACCATTTGAATTGGTTTGTTATAATTAGATACTCTTATAGCTTGGGGTGAAATTGGAAATGCTAAAGTTTGAGGCACAGTTACTATTTTACCTATAGCTTGCCTCATTATTGTCATCGCATCCTTATCTCGTTTTTTCCAGTCTTCAAGTAAAGCAATAATAATAAAACTATTAAATGAATTTGCAGAGCTTCCAAAACCTGGAACTCTCATTATGAATTTATCATAAGGACTATTCTCAGCTTGAAGCAATGGAAGCAATCTCTTTTCTACTTCCTGAGCCTTTTCTTGAGTGTAATCAAAAGAACTTCCTTCATCAGTAAATCCAATAACCAAATAAACACCCCTATCTTCTTTTGGAAGAAGTTCTTTAGTTGTGTACATGAATAAAGCAACAGATCCTGCAATAATTAAAATAATAAAGGTTATTATCGTTTTCTTTTTATTTAACCAATAATCTAATGTTTCTTTATAAAAATTAGAAAAACCTTTAAAAAAAACATTAAATTTTCTTACAAAAAAACCAGAGCTTGTTTTTTTATTTAAAAACTTACTTCCTAGCATTGGTGAAAGTGTTAATGCAACAAATGATGAAACAACTATAGAAAAAGATAAAGCTATAGCGGTTTCTCTAAATAAAGTTCCAGATATTCCTTTAATAAAAATCAATGGAATGAAAACAGCAAGTAAAATTAAAGTTGTTGCAATAATAGCAAAGGTAATTTGTTTGGATCCTTTATATGCAGCAATCAATGGACTTTCTCCATTTTCTATTCTTCTATATATTGCATCAGTCATAATAACAGAGTCATCAGTAATAATTCCAATCGCAAGTATAAAACTAAGAAGTACAAAAATATTTATTGATAAATCAAATAGATAAATACCTAAGAATGATGCAATTAAGCTCACTGGCAGCGCAACAGCCGGAACAATTACTGCTTTTATATTTCCCAAAAATAAATAAATTATTATTACCACCAAAATAAATGCAATAGCTAAAGTTTTATAAACTTCATCAATTGCTGCCTTAACATATGTGGCTCTATTAAATGAAACTTCTAACTTTAGACTTTTAGGTAAAGTTTTTCTAACTTCTTTAATTTTTTTTTGAATTTCATTCGATAGTTCAACTGTTGAGGCACCACTTTTTGCGTAAATTCCTATGCCAACTGTTTTTTGATTTAAATTATTTTTACTTTGTGCTTTAAATAAAGTTTTTTCAGAAACTGGACCAAGCTCAACATTTGCAACATCTGACAATCTTACAATTTTATCTTTTGTTTTTTTAATTGGTAAAAATTTTAATTCATCAATATTTGTGTAAGACTTATCTAAATTAATTGTTAAATCTATGTTATCTGCTTCTAAAGTCCCTGCAGGCAAGCTTATATTTTCATTTCTTAGTGCATTTTCAACTTCTTGAATAGTCATGTCATTTGCAGCTAATTTAATAGGTTCAATCCAAACTCTAACACTAAGCTCTCTAAGTCCTCCTAGTAGAATTCTTCCAACACCTTTTACACTTGAAAAAGAGTCAACCAAATATCTATCTGCATAATCACCAAGCTCTAAATCTGACCAGGTTGAAGATGAAACTGAAAGCCACATTGTTGTAGTGAAACCGGCTGCTTGTTTTAATATCTGTGGAGCATCTGCTTCTGAGGGAAGATTATCGACTATTCTTGCTACTCTTTCTCTTATATCATTTGCGGCATCATCAAGTTCAATATCTGTATCAAACTCTATGTTGATACTACTTCTTCCATTTTCAGATTTAGAGTCGATATTCTTTATTCCTTCTGCTCCTCCAACAACATCTTCAATTACTTGAGTAATTTCTTGATCAATAATTGGAGCTGATGCAGATTTATAATTAACTTTTACTTGGACTACAGGTGGTTGTAAACCATCAGGCAATTCCCTGACTGGTAGCTCAGAATAAACAAATAAACCGAATACAATAAGTATTAAAGATAGAACCCAAGCTACAACTGGCCTTCTAATACTAACTTCAGTTATATACATTTAATTATTTATTATTTTTTTTCTTTTTTTGATTTGTCTTTTTTACCCCAACCTGATGAATTTTGTTTTGAGCCAAATTTGATTGGTTTAATCTTTCCATTAGGTCTTGTTTTTTTTAGACCTTCTGCAACTACTGTGTCACCATCTTTAAGACCAGATTTAATTTCTACAATACCTTTTTTTCTTAAACCAATTTCTACTGCTACTTTTTTTACAGTATTTTCTTTGTCTACTTTATAAACATAAACATTATTACCCTCCATTAGCAAACTAGTATCAAGAATGCTTAACGAGTTTCTCTCATTATAATTAATAGAGATTTCTAATAGCGATCCAGATAAAAGTTCATTGTTAGGGTTATCAAGTTTAATTCTAACTGGTAGAGATCTTTTATTTGTGTCAATTCTGCTTGCTGTAGATTCTACAGTTCCAGAGTATTTTTTAAGAGCATTTCCAGAAAATTTTATATTTACGTTTTGATTTTTTTTTACAAACGGCGCAAACGTTTCGGGTATATCCACATCAACAAATAGAACTGAAGTATCTTCTAAATTTAGTATAATTGAACTTTTTGATACATCTATATCGTTAGAAAAATCTCGTTTACCAATAATTCCATCAAAAGGAGTGGTTATGTTTCTATTCTTTAATTTTGCAATTACATCTCCTGTTTTAACTTTTGTATTAAATTTAATTGGTTCTAATATTTCATATTTTTCAATATTAAAGGATTTAATTTTTGCTGGAACTGCCGTACCAAATGTCTCGATAGTGTTTTGAAATAATTTTTGCTCAACTACTTGAACAATTATTCCTGGAGGGGGTCTTTTGCTAAATTTTTTTTTAAAATGATTGCCAATCATTGTTCTAGCAATAATTACTGCCGCAATGATAAAAAAGAAGATTATTACTATTGATATAATTTTTGTTGATCTTTTCATATTTTAACTCTTTCCATACTCAGACCATGAGCCGTCATATATAGTCGGCATATATTTATCATTTATTAATGAATATGCTAGAGCCAAAACGCTCGCAGTTACTCCCGATCCACACGAAAATACTATATTTTTACTATGGTCAAAATTAAATGACTTAAATTTTTCTGATATTTTATCTTTCCCAACAAATGTGTGATCATCATTTATTAATTCTCCAAAAGGTAAACAAAAGGAATTTTTTATTGACCCGCTTCTTAAACCTTTTCTTGGTTCAGCAACTTTACCTTCAAACCTCTCTCTGCTTCTTGCATCAACAACATTAAAATCATTTTTATCAATATTTTCATCTATCTGTTTTTTATTTTTAACCAGTTCTGTATTCTCCTTACATGAATATACAGAAGTTTCAGTGGTAACTTTTTTATTGTTTATAGTTTTATTTTCTTTTTTCCATTTTATAAGTCCTCCATCAAGAACATGAACTAGTTTAGGATCATGACCAAAATAAATTAAATTATACCAACACCTACACGAACTTATTACATCTGAGTTATCATAAACAACTACCTCATCATCGTTTTTTATTCCCATTCCGTTTAAAATTTTTTCCCAAGATTTCACGTCAGTTAGCATATGTGGTAAATCTGTGTCTATTTTAGAATTTTTATCTAAATCAAAAAAAATAGCATTCATAATATGCTCTTTCTCATATTCATCAAAACCATTTCTTTTTGTTTGTGGCATATGCCAAGAAGAGTCTATAATTTTGACTTTGTTAATATTTTCTTCCAACCAATCAGTATTAACTAAAGACATTT
>Ga0233449_1002152_pt1 | contig 16176 bp, 14 predicted proteins | sample SI_124_October20_FD_183012 | JGI IMG/M metagenome (GOLD analysis project Ga0233449, IMG submission 183012) | Seawater microbial communities from Saanich Inlet, British Columbia, Canada - SI_124_October2016_200_MG | ecosystem: Environmental > Aquatic > Marine > Inlet | place: Canada: British... | reverse complement strand
TGCTATATTGATTAAAATTTTTTCTTAGTATTCTTTTGAATTCTGAACATTTATGTATTTCTCTGTAATTCACGTCTAACAAAAATGTTATTTTTGCAATAAATTTTTGTGCAATAACAAAAATATCTGCTAGGTACTCAGATGGATTGTTTGTGATATTGTCCAATGTTATTCCAAATGTGCTTTCAGGAAATCCAACCATTATCCATGCACTTAAAAATTTAGTTGCATTTATTGGCACAGCAACATTCATATCAATGTTAACAGTTCTATAATATTTTTTTAATAATTTGTTAATGTGTTGTATGTATGTTTTGTCCGTTATTGCTTTTTGCAAATCAATATATTTTTGATTATTTGTCATATCTACATCAAACAAATTTACTTGCGTTGGCTTAGATATATACTCGTTCAGTTTAAATATGTATTCCGTATTTTCATATATGCTTAGTAAAAACATTCTATACCTGAGCCATCTTTGAATTTTAGTCGCGGCAGTATGACAAATACAATCCATGTCAGCCTGTGTTTTTGGTGCATTATTGATGTCAGTTGAGCTATGCAAACCAACTGTGTCAATATTGTTAATGTCGTTATTCATGTATTATTTATATATATATTATAACATAATATTTAGATATATAACTAATATTATGTTCAATTTTTTGACAACTAGTCAACTTAATTTTTAAATTAAAAAACACTTTTCTTTATTACAACATACCACATTTCAAGTCATCAACCCCGTCATACAACGTAGATTTCTTATTTAATTCACAATCTACCGCAACTTCTTTTATTGCTTTTTCAAATGTTTTTATTATTTTATTTTTTTCTTTACTTAAATTTTGTATGTACTGATCTATCGTAATAGGAATACTATCATCTATATCATGATCTGGAGGAACTGCTATATAAATATACACTTTAACGTTTCTATTATTTTCATCCAAATCTTTATGTGAACAAAATCGACTAGCTCGTCCAACAACTTGATCAAGTCGAGATTGATTCCAATATGGTTCTAATATATGAACTTGTCTAACGGCTGTTAAACTAACTCCTTCTCGTATGCTTGGAGATCCCAATATGATTTTAATTTTTGATCCTTTAATATTACTTTTTAAATTATAAACTGCTTTTATTTCTTCTTTCACAGAAATTGCCTCATCACCTGACCAAATAGCAAATCGTTTTTTACCTTCTCCTTCTTTTGTGTAATCACTGTATCCATATGTTTCCAAAACTCTAACAAAACTTCTAATACCTCCAAATTCTTTAAAGCTTGAATAAATAAAAATTTTTCCTGATGTTTTGTTAACTTTTTTTATTATTTCTGCAAATTTACATGCATATTTACCAAGTTCTTGTTTTATTTTCTTGTCAGTGAATGACAAAAATCCTTCTTCGTTGATTTTATTGTTTGGAAATACAACATTAGATGTCATACGTGTTCCAATATAAAAATTATTTGGTAAATCACCAACATTTAAACTTTTCGAAACTTCTTTTTTTGTCTTTGCCATAGTTTTTTCTTCGTTTGTAATAATTTTTCTGTACGCTCTATATTGAAAATTACTCATCACGCACCTAACATATTTAATTTTCATTTCTGGAAATGCAACAGGTGGTGCGCCTCTGAAATATGATACAAATCCTCTTACTCTTTCTTTAAACAATTCGATGTTTTGTACGCTATGAGTATATCCGTAATCTCCTCTTTTTCTGACTTTAATGAACATTTTGTTAAATTCTTTTCCCACAGGCAATTCTTCTGACAAACGTAATAAATTTACAGTTAATGCTATTTCGCTTGGTTTATCAAACATTGGAGTAGCTGACAATAACACAATTCTCAAACTTTTAGGAGCAGAATGTATTGCCTCGTACAATGCTGTATAAAACGACCCTCCTTCTGACACCATATTTTGTATTTCGTCTATTATTAATAAAGCATTTCGCAAATTTAATTTTGCAGTTTTCAAAAGTTCTACAAATTTGTTGTATGAATATATTTCGTAATATTTATCTATTCTTTCGTCACTTTTTTTTATTATATCTTTATATTTATCATCACTTGGATGTAGTCGTGACATAATATTACGTTCTTTGTTTGTTAAATAACTATTGCCAGCACATAAACTTCTTAACTCATTTCTAAAATTTCCCTTTAAACTTGCCGGAACTACAACTAAAATGCGCTTTTGATTTTTCCACATTTCTCCTATTCTCACAGCAGAACATGTTTTTCCTGCACCTATTCTATGATATACCAGCACTCCTTTGTATGGGGTTTTTGGGTTTATGAACTCCGCTAAAAATTGTTGTGGTAATTGCAGTTTATATTCCTTTGGATGACATATACTTTCAAGAGATCTATTATCTTTTTTCATTTTAAATTTTTTATATTTATTATTTATTTTATCATAAAAATCCTCATCATTAATATCTGGATATGACATATTATTCTATAAATTAACGATATAAAATAAACTATGTAGATATATTACGTACATAACACATAACCAATACATCTGGCTGTTATAACATTTTTAAATAACTGCAACTAACTAAAAATTATCGATGTACCAATACGACAGCTCCAATAATTAATCCGAGTATTCCTCCCATAATATTGCACTGTGCAATAGTGCGATCTGATTCACAAATTTTATATAAAACGTCATGTAAATCATCTCCAATGATTTCTGCGTTATTGTTATGCGCGTCTGAATATCCATAAACATATGCTTTATCTCCAACAGGAATAAAAGATGCTGAATTGTTATATCCTTGCAATAATCCAATATCAATGCCGTAATTATCAATTATCGTTTTTTGCAACATTTTTGAATTTTTCGAATAAATATCGATTGATTTATTGTGATCAAGCAGAACAATAGTCTTTTCAGTCGTATTAACATTTCCGTTAAATTGTAAATTTATTTGATATTTTGATAATGGTTCTTTTACCATAAATGTGTCATCAACGACACTGATAAATTCTCCGTTATGTATTTTGACGGTATAATACCTGGTTTTTTTAACTGTTTTTTCAAGTACTAATAAACCTGCTGGATTATACGGTTTAGTATTCATTACAGTTATTCCTTTGTGTGTAATACAATGTTTAAATTTGCTACCGTCGTATTTTGCCATAGTTTTTGTCAGTTCGCATTCTTTGTTGTTAATTGACGAAAAAATATTTATCCCAGATTTAATGGTTCCTATTGAGCCTCCAATGATGGCCGTTCCAAAAATTGTTGATAGCATCTTGTTATTTTGTAGTTAATAGTCGGTATTAAATGTGTTATTATATTAAAAAATACATGTGGTTATTAATATTTATTAATTTCAATTTTTTAATAAATTAAAGATTTTGATAAATTAATTGTGCTCAGAAAATGATTTCAAAAAATGATTTAAGTTATCTAGATTTATAATCGTGTTGTGGTTTTCTTGGAAATTTAGCGTCCATATTTTTCATGGGTCTTCCGTTATTTGGCCTGTCTAGCTGCTGATTGTTTTGAGGTTTTGTTGTTGGAAAATCTTGTTCAAGATTACATGCTCTCAATGTATCCTTCAACGCATTCATCAATGCATATTGACTATCGTCATGAGCCCTTACTAACGCAACTCTCATCAATTCAACGCTGCTCATATCTTCAACGTTTCCGCTAAAATTTCGATAATCTCCATATCTAAAATTCATAGCCTTGCTTGCTGCAAACCCGTTATAACCAGTTCCTTTGCCGTTATTTCCATTATTGTTATTGTTGCCGCTACCGTTGTTGCTATTGGTATAATTTGCATTGTTATGATTGCCATTACCATTGCCATTGCTATAGTTATTGTTACCATTATTGCTGCTACCGTTATTGTTGCCATTATTTCGTCCCGTCATAATTCTTCTGGAGCCCTTTTTGTAATCTAAAATATCTTCGTCTGCATGTAAAGTGGTCGTTACATGATCATCATTATCAAATTCTGGATCGCTATCAACTCTCCATTTATCATCTAATGCATCGCGAACTGGTTCATTACTTACTTCAGATTCATCATCTCTATCACTATCGTGATTTACTGCAACTTGTTGAACTTCCTGAACTTCCTGAACTTCGTTTTCATCTTCACTTTCATGTTTCTCAACCTTGCTGCTTTTCTTGGAAGCTTTCTTTTTGTCAGTAACTTTGTCAGTGGACTTATCGGTGGTTTTTTTGCTAGGCATTTGAATTAACGTCATGATAGTGTGTTATAATGTAAGACCTTGCACAAAATATTCTTTTTTCAACTTTTCATATAATTTCGAAAATAGACATAATTCCGTGATGATCAGATGGTTGTAAATACGCATCATTAAACTTTTCATCGCACATCAATAGTTTAAAATTTTTCAATTTAACGGTATTTCCTTTGTATAATATCCTATCAATTCGTTTTCGCAGATTAATATTTTTCAATTGTAAATTTTCATTTGTCTCACAATCATATGTATATTTTTTATTATTACATTGCCCATCTTCAATCCACGAATCTTTTAAAAAATTAAAATTATTGTTATATGTAAATTCTTCTTCATCTGTAATATTTGTATCACCTGCCAATATTATATTTTTATTTGTAATGTCATTTAATATTTTTGATACTTGGTTAAATTGACTCAACTTGAATATATTATTCTTGCCAAATTCACTTTCAAAATGAACGTTCGCGATCACTGTGGAATAATTATTCTCAGTATTTACACTGTTCTCAGTATTTACACTGTTCTCAGTATTTACACTGTTCGCACTATCATTAATATTAATCTCTATTAATGTTAGTACTCTTTTCATGTTTGATTGCATTTGTATAATTTCCGCGTTCTTAATTGGGTATTTGCTTAATATTGCACATCCATATGAACAATTTATTTCATCCGGATAATGATATTTATAATTTAAGTTTTGTTTAATTATGTCATATTGTGAATTTAATACTTCTTGTAAGCAAACCACATCTGGTTTTTCTTCATTTATTACATTAAATAATGCAAATAATCTTTCCAGTCTTTTGTATGAATCAAACCAAATATTAAAACTCATTATTTTTAATTTGTCATTACATGACATTCTATATATATTATTAATTAATATAATGAATCGTCTTTATATTTTATTTTTCGCAATAAATAATATAAAAAAATGCTAAACACATCTATAACTAAAAATTTACTTTTGTTTTATTTGTTGATCAATTCATCACTATTACAACCTTTGTTATCAAAACAATGGGTAGAGACAGTTCAAGAAAATCGCATTATAAAACACATACTTGGTTTAACAACAATATTTACTTTAATATTATTAATGTCTGACGGCAGTGATGATTATGCAAGCATGGTCGCAGTTGCTGCTCTTGGTTATGTGTGGTTTTTATTTTCTACAAAAATGGACATTCACCTAAATATAATAATTATAATGTTATTACTTGGAAGTGTTATTTACGATTCAAAAACAAAAAAAGAAAATAATCAAATTGAAGACGATAAAAATATTACAGATCATATGAAAGATTCATTAATCGCACAAAACGATAAAAATGGAAAATATGTTATGTTTGGAATTATGGGCATTATAGTATCATTTATGTTATTATATTCTAATAAAAAAGAAGTTCAACATGGCGGTGGATATAGCGCTGTTAATTTTTTATTGTATTAGGTTAACTATGAATAATATTTTCATGAATTACAAATGTTATGAGCCAGTTAAAATTAAATGTTGCCATAAATTTACTTTTTTACGTAAATTTAATGCGGTCAGTAAATTATTTTTTTGAGTAACATACTATATAACAAATTTAAGCAATGGATGTGTATTTTTGTAAACCATGCAAATATTATTCAAAAGCAGTCTCTAGTTTTAAAAATCATATTAAATCAAAATCTCACATAAATAACTGCGGTTCAAAAAAATGCACCGATTTTAGTAAATTTAAAAAATGTATGTATATTTGTTCCGAGTGTGACGATATATATACATCTCAAAAATCTTTAAATAATCACATATGTAAAAAAGATAATCACACGTGTAAAAAAATAACACAGCCTATAAATGCTGATACAATCCATGTAATGCAAACTAAAATAGATAATCTTGAAGCTAAAATTTTAAACAAAGATAAAAATCATTCTGAACAATTATCAAAAGCACTAGATATAATTCATTATAATAGTGAAACATTAAATACTGCACTGGAAATCATAGAGTCTTCCGGGTTATTTGTTCCTGACGAAGAAGAAATAAAAAATATATATAATTTATCAACTGAACTAACTGATTGTAATACATTAGATGATCTATTAAAATTAAATCTTCAGAACATGTTGTCATATGACGAATTTAATGAAGATATTAATATGTGCAAGTCTCTTCAAGCTGATATAAGTTCTGTACCATCAGAAATATCATTATTTTTAAAAATTATTATTAATAAACACGAACAAGATTTATTTCCTGAGTTTATCGGCGATATTTTGCTCAACTACTACGATGTTTCACATACCTCAACATCCGAAAGTTCAAATGAAGATATTTCCGAATCAATTAACTTAATTATGAGCAAAATAAAAAATAAAAATAAATTTAAACGAGCTAAATGGGAAAAAGATAAAACTGGTGAAAAATTTATCGATATTGTGTTAAATCCTATTATGAACTCAATCGGTGAAATTATTACAGATTTTATAAATGTCGGAAATTACATAAACATAAGTGACGATACATTATATTTTATGGCAAAATGTGCTGAAATAAAGAAAAAAATAGAAAACGATAAATTTACTAAATATATCGTTGAGTATGTATCAGATGAACTTTCTTTCGATAATGTTCAATCTCTTGATAGTGATAGCGATAATTCCTACGCAATTGATTTCCCGAAAAAAATTATTATTAGAAAAAAATATTCTGCGTTTTGATTTAATTGTGATTTAATTGTAATTTAATTGTGATTTGATTGTGATTTGATTGTGATTTGATTGCGATTTAATTGATTTATTCAGTTTGATATTTTTTAATACATATCCATCCTCCATATGTGTTAACTAGCTGAGAATTTGTTTTTATGACTGGAATATTAATATTTGATAAATGATCTAAATGATCTGTGAAATTATTTTGATCTACAAATATTTTTACTATGTTGTTTAATTCAATACAATTATCACATTCTGTTTTTCCAATTCCTAATAAATCGTAATTATACGTTAAGTTGTGATTTATTTCTTTTTCCACTTCTTTAACATCGCTGTACTTGATATCTGCCAATGTTTTGCTTACAATTTCATTTATTGTATTTTCATGCATATTTGTGGCAGTTGTAACTTTTAATACTATGTTGCTAAAATATTGCTGAAATAATGAAGTTGACATTATTTCATGTTTCATATCAGTTGGTCCTGCCAATATTATCTTTTTTATTTTATGTTTTGTATTATTATCTGTCATATATGACTTGACAATTAATTCAGAAAATAAAGTCTTGTTGTATTTTTTTTCGTTTTCACGAATATTTCTGTACCTGTTAGAACTCGACCCTCCTCTTTTAGTTTTTGTTTCTAACTGTATCTCTTTTTTATTTATTAGTGAGATATCTGTTCTATTTTCCGATATTGATACAATATATATCAATATGTTTTCTCCTGACACCAATACAAATCCGTATTTTTCATCATCATCATACATATCCAGTATATGATCCAAGTGAAATTTACTGTCGCAACGATAATACATTTTATTTATGTTTTTTATTGGAGTAAATAATATGGATGATTGGTTGTATTGATTGCATTGGTTACCAATTAAATGATCGCTAAACGCACGACAGTGTACGACCAGCGCATAGCACGAGACCATTCTCAGGAGCAGCATGCCACTTTGATGTTTTTATTGATTGAAGACAAGCTTTGAGTGCTGTTGCGACTGCTTTATTCACCGATCTATTTTTAATATTGGAACTTGTTGATAGTTCTGAATTTAACATCTTTGTGACTATGCCCATGTTATATCCGCTCGGGATATACATAGTGATTAAACTTGTACCACAAGTTTCTGATTTTGCGTTTGCCATGTTTTGAATGAAATCTTTGGTAATTTCCATTTTAATGTATATACTTATCTGTTATATTTTTATATATGCATTAAAACATAATATATTGAAATATCAATTTTTATGTTTTTATAACTTAAAAACTTGCATACTATTTAACTTTATTAAATTTGAATATATAATGGAACAAATTGAAATTACTGATAGAATAAAATTTGGAAATAATCACATGCCTCCATTTCCAATATTACGTAATTTTTGCTCTGCTAGTCCCGTGGTTGAATCTATGCAATTTGAATCATTGAGACAATTTAACATACGTGATAAAGATATTATGAAAAATCTTAAAAAAATGATTAAGCCTCTTGTATCTGATGGATATGATATTGAATATTTTTTTGTAAAACAGCGTATTTTTAAAGAAATCCAAACCGCTTCTGTATCTCATCACGCATGGTTTTATTACCAAATGTCAAATAAAGGTTTAGATATGACAGACGTTGATTTAGAAGGAACTATAGTTTCTGGAGGAGTGTCTGTAAATGATTATATTGCGATTCCAACTAAAAGTTCATTTGGAGGACATCGGATAAATAATTTAACGTTAAACGGATTGGGAAAACGTACAGTTTGCTTGCAAGATCAAGCACAATCTCCATCAAATGAAAATGCTTTTAGAATTTTGCAAGATAACAACTATATGCTAAAATTAATATCAGTAGCATATATCGAAAAGATTAAAAAAGCAATCGTTACGTTACACGTGCTTCAATTATATTAATTTATTAAGTTATTCATTTATTAATAATCTTTACCTAAAGACAATATTTCTACACATTTGTCTTTAATATGTATTGTGTGTTCAAATTGGGATGTATACGTATTAGATATATCTGACATGACTGGATATGCTACTATCTCTGATTTTTTAATACCTTCTTGTATATGTCGATTATAATTTGTTATGCTGTGTTTTGAACATTGATATTGTGTAAATGGCAAATTATTGTTTGTTTTTTGTGCCCATTTTACTACAGGGTTTTTTGATTTGGATATTTTGTTAAAATTATCTTTAAGCATAAAATGATTACAACTGTCTACAGACATTTGCTTTATTGTACCATTTCCCGTGCTTGCAAATGTTTCTATTGCATATATTTCATCGGCTACAACCTTTTTTCCTTGTTGACTAGCATGGGGTTTACTTAATATTAACTTATCTCCATGCACTTTATATGGTAAAACATTATGCCCTCCTAGTCCAAAAATAGGCTTTATTGGAGTTCCGTCTGTTAATTCATATGAATTGATTACCTCTTCTATTTTTTCGCTCACTTCATATAATCGTGCATCGGGTCTCATTTCTTTGATTCCTGTGAATGTAGCATCCGACGTTGAATCAAGCAATGGTTGATAATTACAAACAAAATGTTCATCTCCTTCGACTATAACCGTAAACGCAGAATCTATTATTCGTCCTCCAATATGAACTCCTAAATCTATTTTGACAATATCATTCTTTTTTAGTGTTCTATCATCATTTGCAAATGCAGTATCGTGTGCAGCAATATTATTTACAGATATTCCCAATGGAAATGCCAATCCTCCGTTTTCTTCTGGTTTTATAAATTTATGCAGCATTTCATCTGTTTTATCCATTAATTCAGAAAATTTAACTCCACTAATTATCATTTTTCGCAATTCTGTTCTTACAAGTTTATGAATAACTGATGCCCTTCTGAATGTTCCAATATTAAGCTCATTGTCATTATAAATATTAACAATATCGTCGCATTTATATAAATTAAAATTTATGTCATTGTCATATGCATATGTTTTTTTTCTATCATCATCGAATGTCCATTTTCCGTGCTGAATGTTTGAATCCATGATAAAATATACCCTTGTATCTTTATGTCATAATTCAAAATTCAAAATAATAAACTGTGATATATACAATATGCAATATAGTGTTATTTATGCATTTCAACTAAAACTATTGTGCTATCTTGTTTTTTTATATAATGATATCCTTTTTTATTTAGATTTACATATGAACCGTTCGATAAATTTCTGACATATTCTTCAACTAGAATTTCATACGATGTTCCATCTAATCTATCCACGATTGCAGTCATAGTTGTTGTTGGATTTAACCATAACAATTTTAACGATGTATTTGCTGGATTTCCTGATGGTTCATATGTAAATTTTTCGTTCGTTACATCATACACAACATTTCCAATATATATCAACGTTACTTCTTCGTTATTCTTGATAACAGCTATTTCATTTTTATCGCATATGATATGAGACATTACTTCAACGAATCTGTTTCCGAGAGCTTTATTTCCTATAAAGTTTGGAATAGATTTTTTTAGTCCACCTCCAACTCCGCTTATTGCCATCATACATATATTCTTTTTATTGATTCCTATTAGTCTATATGTTTGTTTATCTATTGTTTTTATGTTTAATGTGTATATTTTTTGCTGTTGGATTGTTATTGATGATTCTGGATATCCAACATCATCCAATAATTTATTTATTCCTGCTATGGATAGTCCTTGTTTTCGCATTCCTGTATATGTAAACAGTTTTTTATCGTCCCATCCACTATATGTGCCATTTTCTATTCCTTCTTTTATTTTTCTTTTTGATAAAACTGCATTTTCTATGCATAATCTTCCATATGTTAGCGCTTTGGGAACTTTCATATTTAATTTATCTAATATAAATTTCATTTGCTCATCTCTTTCGCAATATTCTTTACTTCTAAAAATATGTGTTATGTTATCATATGAATCCAATACCGGACATGCAAAATCATATGTTGGATATATTTTATATTTATTTTTTGTTCTATGATGTGGCAAATTTATTATTCTATACAAAACAGGATCTCTCATAGCTCCATTTTTACTTGTTGGATATGCCTTCAAACGTAAACATACATTGGTTTGATTAGTTTGAGTAGTTTGAGTAGTTTGAGTAGTTTGATTAGTTAGATCATCAAACGCTTGCATTTCTGACCATAAAAATAAATTGTCATCTATTGATCTATCTCTATAAGTTGATGCGGTCATATTTTTACGTTGTGAAGAAATTTGATCTTGAGTAGAATTATCAACATATGCATTTCCGCTTGCAATTAGTTCTGTAGCTTTTTCAATTAACATATCAAAAGAGTCTGACGTATATGATAAATTTGACACATTAAATCCACAATTTTCCAAATCTTTTAAAATTGCATCCTCATATTCTTTACATTCTGAGCTTGGATTTGTATCATCAAACCTAACTAAAAATTTTCCACCATATTGAACAGCAATTGCTTGATTTAATCTTGCCGCAAACAAATGTCCCAAATGAATACTTCCTCCTGACGGCTCTGGTGGAAATCTTGTACATACCATTTGGTTTGTTACATTTTGTTCTATTTGTTTTTTAATATGTTTTGGTAACCTTAAATTGTCAAAGTTCATTGTAATTGTAAGTTTATAATGAATATCTTGTTAAGTAATGTTTGCATAAAATTATCAATTTTTAATTTCTCAAATATGAGCTCGATAATGATAATTCCGTGTTTATGCTATTGTCAGAATCATAATTTGTATCGCTTGATTCATCACGTTTACTTGTTCTTCTAAATTCTGCTTTTCTCATTGTCACGTTGCTTTGTTTTATTTTTTTTCTTTTTGGATTTGTTCGCTTCAATGGTTTATTTGCATTTTTAATTTTTGAATCGTTTAAATTTACTGCAAAATGTACGTATATATCACCTCTTAATCCGTCAAATTTTTTTATTCCTTTATCTCTTAAAACATACAATTGATTACTTTTAGTAAGTTGTTTTACGTTAATTTCATGTTGTTTACCATCCAAATCTTTTATTTGTTTTTGAAATCCGTTTTTCGCTTCTGATAAACTTATTTCGAATGTTGCATGTAAATCACCATCTATTTTTTGATATATATCATGAGTTACAACATGAACATGAATTATACAATTTCCACTTTCTCTAGTTAATACACCATATTCATCTATTTGATGCCCTGCGTAATCCACCGTAATTTCATCACCATCTTGCATAGTTCGTTTAATGGCAATTACAAATGTGTGTGGTTCATAATTAAATTGAGATGTTCTACGATGAACTGTTATCATTCTGTCTCTTGCCACATGTAAATCTTCCAAAGATAAATATAAATCAAAATGTAATGGTGCTCCTTTATTTTTTTGAGAATTGCCATGTAGTATTTCATATAGTTTAATTCTGTATGGCGTGTCAAGTATTTCGTCATCGTCTGATGGATGATGATCGTCAAATCCTCCTCCTTCAACATATATTCCATTTTTTATCATTTCATCATTTAATTCTCGCAATTGACGTCTAAATTTATGTATGTCCATTGAAGATTCATCGTCCGATGTTGTAAACATTTTTGGAGGTGGTCTTTTTTGATTCATTGCATAACTTGGTCTAACCATTTGTTGCTTTTCCAAACTTTCGTCATATTTTTTTCTTTCCGCAGTATTTGATAATACTGAATATGTTTTATTTATATCAGCTAATTTTTGATGTGCATATTCCTTATCTTCACAATGATCAGGATGCCATCTTTTTACAAGTTCCTTATATATTTTATTTATTTCTGATTGTGAAGCAGTTTTTTGTATCCCAAATATTGAATAATGGTCCATTTTTTTATTATTATTTAATAATCACATTCTATTCCTTATGTATAATATATTTTAATAAATCAAATTGGTTTGTCAGTTAACTAATTTTTTAATAATTCGTCAATAACGTTATTTGTTATTTTAAAAGGAAATGTTATATTTTTCAAATTATAGCTCAGCTTTATTCCTTTGGAATATTTTAACAAAGCTATTTTTTCACATAGCTCATATAATTTTCTTTCTGTATCTCTCATTCCTTGCTGTTGTTTTACTTTATTGTTTATTAAATATAGCATAGTTTGTTCATTCATCAATAGCTCATTTTGATTAAATCCTGACTCAGCCAATACTTTTGGAAACATATGTTTCATTGCAATATGTGCCTTATCATTATTTGAATATCCGTCAATTTCGATCACAGTCATGCGATCTTCAATTCCTCCCTCAATGTCTATCGCTTGTAAATCATCTAAAGAATTTGCTGCACACAAAAATAATATTTTTGATAAATCTAGGGGTACTTCTGGAATATACATATCCTTAAATTTATTATTTTGTGTTTTATCGAGAACATGAAATAATATTGTTGTTATAGATTTCCCTTCTGCTGTCATTGGTATTTTATCTATTTCATCTAGTAATATTACCATGTCGTATCTTTCTGATTTTGTTAATATTTTTGTAAATAGTCCTGGTACTGCTCCAATATATGTTTGCATATGTCCGGTTAACGCCGATGAATCTTTTATTGATCCGAACGAAATTTGATCAAACGGCATTTCTAAAGCATCTGCGATTGCCATTGACATTGCAGTTTTTCCAACTCCTGGAGGTCCCACAAATGTCAATACTTTTCCTTTAGTGTCAGTATTTATTAATTTGGTACATACAGATTCCAATATTCGTTCTTTGATTTTATCTAAACCATACACATTTTTATTTAATCTATTTGATAAATTTGTGAGCTTACTTTCAACTGATGTATTTTGTTTTGCTGGTTGTATTTTATTTGATGGTAAATCAAGAACTGTATCAATCCAGTCTAATATTTTATATAACTCATCAGATGAATTATCTCGTGTGTTATCATGACATCTTTTATATTTTTTATACATTAACGCTTTTACAGAATCGTCATAGTTTGAGTTTATTATTCTGGCAACAATATCATCTTCAACTTTTGATTTATCTTTTATCTGTTGTAATTTATGAGAATTTATATTTTTCAGATAATTGTATTTTTCATATATCATTATCTTCATATTATAACATTCTTTTAGATCTTCCATTTCTTCCATATCATCTCTAATGTTGATATTCTCATAAAACCAAATATTTTCGTCGTCCGGTAATTTTAATTTTAACACATCCTCCATTGAAACATTTCTATCTTTTGACGTTTTCTCAAGTTGACGTATTTTTCCTGATTTTTGTTTTTTTGGTTTTCTTTCATACTCAACATCCTCAATATTCTCACCATCGTCAACGTCATCAATATCGTTAACAATAAAATCTTTCATTTTCATGCAATTACGTCGTTTCATGTATGTACAGTTGTAATATCAATATACTTTTAATAGCTTATTAATAAATAAATAAAATATCAACTTTTTGATAAATATTAATTCCTCATCAAATTGCATTTTAATTGCATTTTAATTACATTTGTTGACATTGGTTGTTTATTAATTACATTTGCTGATATTGTTTGTTTAGTAATTGTTTGCTTAGTAACTGTTTGTAGAGTTAACCATCTCTCTAAAAACGTTGTCCATTTTGTCAAGTGTTGCTTCAATGGCTGCTTTATACGAATCTATTTCAGTTTCGTCGTTTGTTGTTGCAAAGCATTTATCAAATAGTGCTGACAAATGAATAATATCTTTATGTTTCCATATTGTTTTTATTTTATTATTATCTAATAATGTTTTTGTTGTGACATCTCTTAAATGTGAAGGTAACATATCCGTAGTGTATGTTCCATTTATTCCTGCTCTCAATATCGATATGTAATACTGAATTGCAAATACTGAATTATCAAAATCATATGTTTTTTGCAATTCCTCCATTCCTGAAATTATATGTTTTGATAACGATGTTAGTGCATTATAATAATCTTTATCACTGATACTTTTAGTTCTTGTTTCTTCTTGCGCATTATTAACGCTTGCCGTATTTTCAGTGCTTGTGTTATCAAACTCTCCAAAATTTTCATCAAAAACTCCCAAACCAAAAGTGTCCGTTTCTGCTTTCGAAATTTCACTGTCATTATTATCTATTGCATCATCCAGTTTATGTTGATTATTTGATTGTTGTTGCATATCTAAATATAATTCAATAAATCTTACCACTACTGGGTATAACGTGGAAACATCTTCACGACTGTCCTTATATATAAACGGTCTGTAAAATAGTCTTTCCAATATATTATCTGATACTAAACTTACAGTATGTTCTGTTATACGAACTTTCGTGTTTAGGTTCTTAACTTTCAATAGCGCAATTCTGCACACTGCTCCAATTGGATCTAAAAACTGTCTTCTCGTTGCCATTTATTACTTTATAATATATACGTGATATTAACTGCTAACTTTAACTATATATTTATCACTTCAATGATCAATTTTTTAATACCAGTTTTTTACAATAACCAACACTACATATGTTCATTGCCGTTCGTTGATGCCTATTAATGCTTGCTGATTTATGTTGATATGTATTGATTTATTGATTTGTGTTGATATGTATTGATTTATTGATTTATTGATTTGTGTTGATATGTATTGATTTATTGATTTATTGATTTGTGTTGATATGTATTGATTTTAATTATATTTTTGTCTTAAATAAAATATAGTTTTTATTTTTGACTGTATTATAATATAATGAGCAACGATACATATAATATACTTATCATTGTCGATATTCAAAATTGTTTTATGAATAATTCAACTTCCGATAATAATAAAATAATTAATTCGACTTTTGACAATAATGAAACAATTAATAACCTTGAAGATAATATCGAACATATTAAAGAAATAGAAACTCTTATTGACAAACATGATCATATAGTTTTTTCTAGAAATGTTAGAGAGTCAACAAACAATGATAATACTAATATTAAGATTGACGAACTCATAACATTAAATAAACAAAATCAAAATGTTACATCATTTTTGAACAAAATAAAAAGTAATTCTGGTGATTCAATTTCATTTAATAATCAAGATATATCTTATTTGTTTGCTGGGACTAAATATGCCAATGTATACAATGAGCTGACTGGCGAAAATTCTCAACAATATACGTCTGGTTTGGCAGATAACGTAAATAAAAATGGAACCTATGATTTTACAAATATTGTTAAATTTAACGAATCTGCTGATACAACAAAGGCAAATT
>Ga0233449_1002146_pt1 | contig 16226 bp, 19 predicted proteins | sample SI_124_October20_FD_183012 | JGI IMG/M metagenome (GOLD analysis project Ga0233449, IMG submission 183012) | Seawater microbial communities from Saanich Inlet, British Columbia, Canada - SI_124_October2016_200_MG | ecosystem: Environmental > Aquatic > Marine > Inlet | place: Canada: British... | reverse complement strand
ATTTGGGGGGGGGAGGGGATCCTTGCTCTTTTCACTGTAGGAGTGAAAAGTCATGGGGTTGAATTCGTTCAACTCCATGATCCCGATCTTGCTTGCCTTCAAGTAGCGTTCTCAGGAAACATCTCTGCGTAAGAAGCTTTTAATGTTTCTACAACAGAAGGATCTGCAAGTGTAGAAACATCTCCTAACTGACTTGCCTCGTTAGCCGCAATTTTTCTTAAGATACGCCGCATTATTTTTCCCGACCGCGTTTTAGGTAGTGCTGGCGCCCAATGAATCACATCAGGAGCGGCGATGGGACCAATCTCTTTCCGTACAAAACTTACCAATTTCTTTTTCAATTCCTCATCTGGCTCAACGCCTTCCATTAGAGAGACGTAGGCATAAATCCCCTGTCCTTTAATTTCATGAGGAAAACCCACAACCGCAGCTTCAGCGATGGCTTCATGCAATACCAGTGCAGATTCTACTTCTGCAGTTCCGATTCTGTGTCCCGAAACATTTATGACATCATCAACGCGACCCGTTATCCAATAATAACCGTCTTCATCACGACGGCATCCATCCCCCGTAAAATAATATCCCGGATAAAGTTTGAAATAAGTTTCCTCAAACCTTTCGTGATCTCCATAGATGGTGCGCATTTGACCGGGCCAGGGTTCCTGCAAAGCCAAAACACCTGTCACCCCATTGCCTTCCACAACTTTTCCCGTCTCCGCTTCAATGACAACAGGTTTTACCCCGAAAAAAGGCAGCGTGGCTGACCCAGGTTTAGTGGGAGTACACCCCGGTAACGGAGTGATCAATACCCCACCTGTTTCAGTTTGCCACCAAGTGTCCACAATAGGACACCTGCCCTTCCCTATATGTTTGTGATACCAACGCCATGCTTCCGGATTGATGGGTTCTCCTACAGAACCGAGAATCCTTAAAGTTGAAAGATCATATTTGCCAGGAAAGTCTTCATCGCAGGACATAAGAGCCCGGATGGCAGTAGGAGCTGTATAAAATTGAGTTACTTTTAATCGGTCAACAACATCCCAAAAACGCCCCGCATCAGGATAAGTAGGGACCCCTTCAAACATTACAGTCGTCGCCCCGTTAGCCAATGGACCATAAACAATATAAGAATGACCTGTCACCCAGCCGATGTCCGCCGTGCACCACCACACATCGCCGTTGTGGTAATCAAATACATATCGATGGGTCAGTGCCGTGAAAACCATATAACCGGCTGTGCTGTGCTGAACCCCTTTAGGTTTACCGGTTGATCCAGAGGTATAAAGAATGAAAAGAGGATCTTCCGATTCCATGGCTTCTGGTTCACAAACAGGATCCGCTTTGGACATTTCATCGTGCCACCAAAAATCTCTTCCCTCCTTCATAGTGACCGGGATTTTGTCGCCAACACGGTTGACCACCACACAAGTTTTGACTAGAGTTCCTTGTTTTTCAGCAAGGGTTATTGCTTCATCCGCATTCGCCTTGATTGGAATGGGTTTTGCCCCACGGTATCCACCATCGGTTGTAATAAGAACAGTGCAAGAGGAATCGACAATGCGGTCTGCTAATGCGTTCGGTGAAAATCCACCAAACACAATGGAATGGATTGCACCTATCCTTGCGCAAGCCAGCATTGCAACTGCCAGTTCAACAACCATGGGCATATAAATAGAAACCCGGTCGCCCTTTTTAACACCGTGGCTTTTTAAAACATTTGCAAACTTACAAACCTCTCTATGAAGCTCTCTGTAAGTCAGGCTTTTATTATCACCAGGCTCATTGCCTTCCCATAAGATGGCAACCTGATCCCCGCGTGTTTCAAGATGTCGGTCAAGGCAATTGGCGGTGATATTGCACTGCCCTCCCCTAAACCATTCAATCTTGATATCGCCTTTGGTCACGTCATAATTATAGGACCGCACTTGATCCCATTTTTTAAACCAGCAAAAACGATCTGCCTGTTCCGCCCAAAACTCCTCGGGAGAATTAATTGAACGCTCATACATTTCACGGTATTGCTCCATGCTGCTTATGTGAGCATTAGATGAAACGGATTCAGGAGGATGATAAAGTTCCTCACTCATTTTTATCTCCAATAAAAAGCGGTATTTAAACTATATTGTACGAACAGCGCGGGCAGCTTCAGTTATAGTCCAAAGCCCTTCAGGATGGTTGAACTCCCCGTCTCTAATATTTAAAACCCATGTTCGCATACGACCTGGCACCTGCTGAGCGACCATGGAAAATCCGCCACCTGGAGCAAATTGGTCGCTGATGTGGATCGTCTTACCGAACTGATCTGTATTGCTCAAGTCCAAATGGTACAAGGTTGACATTTCATCTTTATCAGGCAGGCGCCAATCATCGAACCCTGCAAATTTATTCTCACTGAGTTCGCGGGCATAATCTTTACTTTCCTGATAATTGACCCATTTCTTCAAATCATTCATGGAATCGGATTTCATCCACATCAATCCATGTTCTTTTGAAGTAACGGTTCCATCTCCATTATCTACAAATGTATTTTTTAGGTCTTCAGCGTTCATAACGGTTTAAGCATATAGAATTAAACAAAAATAAAAAACAGTTAAAGAATATCGCGATAAAATATCATTTCAATTATTGCAAAAGCAATGGACAAAAACTTTTTATACCATAGAATACCCCGTTGAATATAATTGGTTTAATAAATACAAATTTCCCTAAAAAAATGTCAGAAAAAATACCACCCGAGTTAGAAGTTTTATTGACTCATTTAGACTGGAACCTGCAAAGATTGGTTGAAGTTCTCAAGCAGGAGCAAAGTGATTATTTCAAAGGCGCTGCCCTACAGCGTTTTGGTCATACTTACAACATCACTATAAAAGTTATCCAGGCTTTTGCCGAATGGAAAGACCTGCCATGCCAAACCGATGAGCAATGCCTTGAGACCGCGGTTCAAAACGGTTGGATGGAAAAACAATCGGACATTAAAGAAATGGCTGACGATTATCAACGGATAAACCAGAAACCTCAGCAGGATGCAGAAAACATCTATCAAAAACTAACGGTTTACCAAAAATCTTTCACTCACCTTTTCCTGCAATTGAAAAACATTTCTTAATTTTCAAAAATCTTCTTTAGGTTTTCCAGCGCCCTCTTTCGATGAGAGATGGCGTTTTTTTCTTCCGGCAACATTTCCGCGTAAGTTTTTTCATAACCGTCAGGAATAAAAAAGACATCCCAACCGAATCCGTTACCCCCACGAATATTCCTGGCAATAACCCCCCTCACCTCTCCGCGAACCACCTGAATATTGTCCCCATCATGGATAGCCAGACAACAAATGGCCGTCGCCGACCGATCATCAAATGTATGTAGCATCTTCAGCATTCCTTCACACCCAACGGTGTTTTCAAACCATTTCACCAGCGCACCGGGCAGCCCCTTCCACGCGCTAAAAACAAGGCCGGAGTCTTCTACCAATACCGGGCATTGCAGGGCATCGAAAGCCTGCTGAGCTTTATGGCGAACCAGTTCATCCAGATCCTGGGTTTGGATTTCAAATAATCCTTCCACCTCAACCTGCTCTAAAGGGATGCCCAATATCTCGCCGGCTTCTTTCGCTTTATTACTATTTCCTGTTACAAATTTAAATTGGCTAAACATACCGGCTCCAAAATGCTATCATTTGAAATTCCTTAGTGGTTCTTATGTTCCACCTATGTTATACGTTTACCTTTTTTCTTAATCCATGACTAAATTATCCCGATCATTTCTTTACGCAGCCTTGCTGCTTCTCCTGACCTCCTGTTCTAACATTTTCGAATTAGATTCGGATGTACAGGCCAGACAAGCCCTTTTCGATATGATGAAAGTACAAGACCAATTTTATCAGGAAAACAAAAGGTACGCTGGCAAACTCTTTGAAATTGAAAAATATGATTTTAAATATCACCGCGGAATCGTCTATATGGAAATCGAGCAAGCGGATAAAGATGGCTACCGCGCCATTGCGTTGCCTGCCGAGTCTTTATCTGCGCGTGTTTTCGCCTATGACACCAAAGAAGGTGGATTTTATGAAATGGAAGACGATGAAGTTTCCCGGTATGTTCTGGGGGCTTTAAGACAAATTCGCGACGAAAAACGAAAAGAAGATATAAGCGATTTTACGGCCTGGATCATGATGGGTGGAATGGTATTTCTTGGATTGCGCTTTATATCCCGATACAAAAATAAAGAAAACAACTCGCTTCTTGGGGCTTACCTTTTTTGCATGTTTCCATTGGCCTGGTCGATTGCTGTTTTAGGGAAGATGGATAAGAATGTTGTTTTCAGCAGCCTGATCAACCAACTCACATGGGCTTCGCTTTCGCTGGCTGTGGTGGCTTTGGCACTTGGGATCAAATGGATATTCAAGGATAAAGAAGAGGCTCCTCAGCCGTCTTTACTGAGCCTTGTAGGTTGCACTCTGGTGATTGCCTTTATAAGCGGGGGTGTGATGATTCACACACTCGTTACTTACTCTTAAAAATCACTTCAATCGTACCGTCAAGATATGTTGGCGCTTCGTGTCAGCTTTAGACTTCAAGGAAAATGATTGCCCGTTCTCGGTATTTCGAGGCAATACAAATTTGATCGGCCCATCTGATGAGTTTAAAGTCATAACCCGGCCAATTTTTGTTCTATCAATTGTCATTTCATAAGAGAAACACGAGTCCCCTGAGATGACTGCCTGCTGGGCCTGAAGGTTGAGCATGAGGTCGCCTCGTTTTTTACTGAATAGGCTGGATTCTCCTTTTCCAGGAACGCATATCGACATTTGGTTCCAGTCCCCTGAAGGGATTTTCACTTCAAATTTTTCCCTGCCGGACTTCATCACGATACTGGCACCCGAACGAGCTGTGGAAACGGGGACTTCAATTTTTTTATGAACATTCAATTGGAAAACAAAAGTATCCAATTGAGACAAATATTTCGAGCAATCCTCTTTTAGCTTTTTCAGTTGGGGATTATGGCGGATTCGTTGGATAAAATTATTCCAGGGTTTTTGTGATGCGTCTAGCTTGACTAGACTCATACCCACGGAATTTTTAAAATGGGATTTCAAAATCTGGAATGCTTGATTGATTTCCTTGAGTTTAGATTCTGCATCGGGGTTTCGCGGATTTATATCCGGGTGCAATCTTTTGGCGAGGTTATAATAAGACTTTTTAACCACTTGCCAAGGTGCATCGGACTCAACATGTAATATTTCAAAGCATTTAGCAATTTGCATACATTCTCTCGACTTCAGGAAATGTGCCAAAATCTAATATTTTAAAGACACGTTATTTTTCAAGGAGATATAAAAATATCGCGTTTTTAAGGCTGTTGCAATGAGGAAAAATCTTCCTGAGGGGTTCAAATTTTATAGTTTATTGTTTTTTAATGAGTTATATTTAGATTAGTAAATTTGGAGCGGGGTCGTCCCCGGGTAATAATTGCCCTTTTTTCAATAAAAAACGTTTCAGAAGTCAATTTTACATATTGCAGAATTTCAGGAAATGAGCACGGACAAAAACACGCAAAACTTTATTGGCACTTCAGAAACCTATCTGAAGAATACTTTTGCGGACTGGAAACCCTATCGCATTCATCAAATATTCAACTGGGTTTACCACTACGGTTATCGCGATTTCTCAGAAATGACCAACATTTCAAAAGTGATGCGAAGCCAACTGGCAGATCACTTTCATTTTTCTTTACCCAAAATCAAAAGTAGAACTCACTCGCAAGATGGGTCTATCAAATATTTATTACAACTTGAAGATGATGCATTGGTAGAAAGTGTATGGATGCCTTCTGATTCCCGAAAAACTTTATGCTTGTCGACACAAGTAGGTTGCCGCTTGAATTGTTCCTTCTGCCTTACAGCCAGCCTGGGATTAAAGAGAAACCTGACGGCAGGAGAAATCATCGGCCAGTGCATGACTATCAATGAAGATTTAAGCAAGGAAAACGCCATAACCAATGTCGTTTTCATGGGAATGGGAGAGCCCCTGGACAATCTAACCCCAGTTGTAGATGCTCTGCGCCTCATGACAGCTCCCGAAGCCATGCGAATTTCCACACGAAAGGTGACTGTTTCTACATCGGGACTGGTAGATAAAATAAATGATTTTCAAAAAGAAAATATCCACATCAATCTGGCAATCTCTTTAAATGCAACCAACGATGAGACACGTGACCGGCTGATGCCCATCAACAAAAAATATCCCATTAAAACTTTGATGGATTGCTTGAAAAATTACCCGTTAAAACCACAGCGAAGACATACAATCGAATATGTATTGCTGGAAGGTATCAATGATTCAGATGAAGATGCACAGCGACTAGCGGCATTATTAAAGGATATTCCTTGCAAAATAAATTTAATTCCTTTTAATTCATTTGAGTCATCTGAATATCGACCGCCTCATGACAAACAAACTTTCAAGTTTCAAGATTATTTAATAACTAAAAACTTCTCTGCTTTCATCAGACAAAACCGTGCCACTGACATTCTTGGAGCCTGCGGGCAATTGGCAGCAGAATCTCAAAATCCCAGTTACGTTTAAAAACATTCCAAAACCACTTTTATGCCAAACACTATCGTCCCTGACCTTGACATTTCGATTGTAATACCTGTTTACAACGAGCGTGACAATCTTGTTCCGCTTGAAGAAAAACTTGAAACAGAACTTTCTAAACTGAGCATGACGTATGAAATCATCTTAGTGGATGATGGAAGCACAGATGGAAGCCCCCATATCATCAATTCAATTAAAAAAAATAACCCCCGATTAAAGCTAATTCGATTTGGAAACAACCATGGTCAATCAGCAGCATTTGCGGCTGGGTTCAAAGCTGCTCGCGGTAAAATTTTTGTAACCCTGGATGCCGATTTACAAAACAACCCTGCCGACATCCCACTTCTTCTTGAGAAGATGGAAGAATTCGATGTTGTGTGTGGCTGGCGCTTTAAAAGAAATGATCCCTGGATCAAGCGTGTATCTTCTAAAATTGGAAATGCTGTTAGAAACAGCTTGAGCCAGGAAGAAATTGCAGACACGGGTTGTTCTCTGAAAGCATTTAGACGTGAATGTTTCGATAATGTAAAACTGTTTAAAGGGATGCACCGTTTTTTTCCGACTTTAATGAAAATGGAAGGATTTAAAGTAACGCAGGTTAAAGTCAGCCATCACCCTCGTCTTCACGGGGAATCTAAATACAATATCCGCAATCGACTTTTCTCGTCATTGCATGATTTGATGGCTATTCGGTGGATGAAAAAGAGACACATTAATTATGACATTATTCAGGAGGATTAGATGACGGTAACACAATGGATGATAATCGGGTTTGTCGGCCAGGCCTTATTTGGTGCTCGGTTTATTATCCAATGGATTATTTCAGAAAAACGAGGCGAAAGTACTATCCCTCTGTCTTTCTGGTATTGCAGCATCGGCGGCTCGATTGTTCTTTTAACCTACGCCATCCATCGTCAGGACCCCGTGTTTATTGTAGGGCAAAGCCTGGGTTCTATTATCTATGTTCGTAATTTAGTCCTGATTGATAAAAAGAAGAAAGCCCTCGCAGCAGGTGGAGCAGAAAAATGAGCGGCTGGAAAATAAGAGCCATTGGTTTGTTGCTTATGATTATCGGCGGATTCCTGTTTGTCTGGTCCGTTAGAGATATTCAATCCGAATGGCCGCAAATTTTTGTAGGGCTTCTTTCGGTTTTTAGCGCCGCAATGGGTTTTGCCCTGACTATAATGCCCTTGGATATCGCTGAAGATCGTAAAGATTAGACCCTCCTAATCCCCAACATAATTAGACATCGATTTTACGCCTTAAAATCCAGTAAAACCTTTAATTCGTAACAGCTTTTAAAGTCTCCTTGACTTTGCCCAACCCGTATGATATTTCTCTACTTTCTTGAAGGCCATAGAGCCTGAAAGGTTGTAAAAAAAAGGTTTTTTGTACTTAATGAAACTGAACAATTTAGATTTTTATCAGGGGAGTTAATGAACCAGGATTCTTCAAAAATACCGTTTCTAAAAACGATACTCTGCCTGATGATGGTTTATCTGTTAGGCCATGTATCTCCCTTCCTACCCGTATCTTCAAATTCATTATTTTCTAATTTAAGTTTTCAATCCGTTGCTTACGCAGACGAGGATGAAGAAGACGAAGAGGATGAAGAAGATGAGGACGAAGAAGGCGGTGATGAAGAAGGTGGAGGAGAGGAAGAGGATCTTTCCTATCTAACCGATATCGGCCCTGCAGCGGAGCACGAGTTTGAAGAATTTTCCTTCATGGGTCTCAGTAACCGCAAATTTACCTGGGCTGCAGCTCAACTACATATATTATTCGCATCCTTTATATTGGGTTGCCCGATGTTCGTCGTCATCATGGAAGTTATGGGTGCAAGACGAACTCAAGGAGTGCGAAAAGCAATTATTCTATCTAATGTTTTTCTCGGTGTCCTAATAGGGGTTGTAATAGGTATAACCGGGGAAGTTATAATAGGAATCCATCATGGCGTGCTGTATGGCATGTGGGCGTGCGCCTTTGGTGCGCTCTTTGTCAGCTTCCTGAACTATTTCCACAAATTAATGGGCCTCAGAGGCTCTGCCTTTGTGGGCGCTCTCGTAGGGACAGCCATAGCAATGCCACTGACCCCAGTGGAGCACTACGAAACTTCTGGCATTATCCTTGCCATCGTGTGTGGTGGCGTGGGAGGGTTACTTTCCAACGCTATCATGTTCGCCAAGTCGGACTACAAGTTCGAACGGCTTTCACATGAGATTACCAAAGTAATTGGTATCTGCTACAGTTTCACAGCTCTTTCCGGCGGACTTTTCCTTTTCGTCATGCTGGTAGCCTATAAAGATTTCATCACTTATCTTATTTCATCATTTCCAATGCTTTTCATGGTGGCCTATCCCACTCTGTTTATCTTGGAAACGGTGGTCATGTACATCTATGTTTATTCCTGGGATCCGCTCAATAAAGCCAATAAAAAAGGCCGGCATATTGTCCTCGGGGTCATATTAAATGTTCTGGGTTTATCGCTACTCGTAGCGCTGGACGGACCTGCGACCTTTATGCAGACGCCTCCAAAACCGCTGAATGAATTAATGAACATCGGTGAATGGGCAAAAATTGCAAATTCGGCTTGGATGCCACTAAACTATCACCGACTGGTGGGTAATGGCACTTTTGGTGGTTATATGGTGTGTGTCATCGGTGCTTATATGTACCTTTGGTCAGACAAAAAAGAAGATCGGGAATATTACGACTGGGTGGGGTATATCGGAAACCTGATCGGCGTAGCTATTATGATTCCGCTGCCTGCCATGGGTTATATCTTCGTCCGCGAAATCTACCAATACGATGCCACCATCGGCATGTACATTATGTCCGACAGAGAATCCATGTTCATGTTGGTTCAGGGTCTTTTAGTTGGAACCATGTTCAGTGCCAGTAATATTTATATGTGGGTCAGTATGAAACGAATAGAAAACGCCGAACGATTTTTCCCGGCGATGAAATTTGGTTTCGTTCTCATCGTTATTGCAGCCACCATCTGGTTTACACCCAGACGCTTTTTCGCCACCATGATGCCCGAACCGGGAATGGACGCCAGTATGGTTCTGCCTGACAACCTGGCATTCCTGGCTCTGATGGTATCCAAAAATACTGCGGCCTTCTGTCTGGTGACAGTGACCTTCATCAATTATATTTTTTATACAATAGCCACTAAAACCGGCAAAGTGGCTTATGGAAAGATCAATCCCCTTGGGCCTTATGTGCTCATTTTTCTTGGGTTTGCAGACATTTGGTTGATGAGCTGGATGGGAACTATTCGCGAGCTCTCGAGAATGAACTGGCATGTCTATAAAGTGTTCAAAGATGTTACGCCGGAAAAATTTGCACCAACGCTAGCGGAATCAGGATTCCATGTGACAACAATTGTATGGGCCTTCTTTATTTTGATGACAGCAATTATTTGGATAGGTATTAAATATCCAAAATCCAAAAAGAAACAATCGGAGTCGCCTGCTGCTTCACCGCAAATGGCTGAATAAGTTTTCAGGAGTGGATATTTAATGAATATTGATGCAATTATAATTGGATGCATAGTTGGACTAAGTGGACTCTATGCCCTATTCAATATATTTGGAGTTGTGGGATTAAGCTCTGGAATTGCGGTAATCGTAATTTATGGCATTCTCCTCAAATTAAACCCAGAAAAGCCTAAAGAAAAAACCGTATTCCAAAATATCAGGATTAAACTTCCTGTTATTATGATTTTAGCTGGCATTATTTGGGTCGTTGCCGGCAAGTTCAACTTCCCAATCTGGTGGCAAATCGAATTCGTTGCTTTTGCTTTTGTGGGCTTCTGTTTCTTTACCTTACTGGATTGGAAAACGCTTAAAGAAGAAAAAACGACCTTCACTTGGGTCAGGCGCTTATTAACGACCTATGCTTTCGGCTCTTTGGTTTTTATAACGGTTAGCGCACAACTTCCGCAGTTTGATCCCGAATTTGAACTCGCAAAATTAAATAAACCTCCTCTTGTACTCGGTGATGCCGCAGGGCCCGAAGTTATAGCAGCAGGTCGCGAAGTTTTTGAAAACAACAAATGTTTTAACTGCCATAAAGTTTTCTGGGAAGGAAACTCAGATCGTGGGCCAAACTTGGGAACAAAACAGATTGGCTTGTATTCTACAGACTACATCAAAGAACAGATATTGGAACCCAGAAAAATTCAGTCTCCAGGTTTTGATGATCCAAAATCTTTCAAAGCAATGCCCACTTATTACGGAGATGACCTAAGCGAGGATGAGTTGTCCGCTTTGTCCTCCTATTTAAAGACACTTCGTGACCCCACCAATATGCCGGTAGAAGGAAAATTTGGCGCTCAATGGACTTGGTGGGATGATCCAAAAATCATAGCAGAAGGAAAAGTAGTGTTTGAAGGAGCAGAGCCTGCGACAGAGGGACTCAATTGCGCTGTCTGTCACGGTAAGGATGGTATTCCGATGATGACAGGAGCCCTGGACTTTCGTGACGAGAACAATAAAGACACGGACAAGATGCCTGATCATATAGATGGTGTTCTCAAGGACTGGCCGGATGAATTATGGTACAAGCGTGTGACGCGTGGCGTTGACAATACACCTATGGCTCCCTGGGGTATGATATTCGAACATCTTTATCTATGGAAAGCTGAAGCCTATGCCAGAACTTTCCACGATCCTCTTGACAAGCGTACAGCCAAACGGCCTGTTCCGCCTGTACCGACAAAAGAAGAAATAGAAAAATGGAAAACAGATGGATTGTTTCTGGACCCACTTCTATAAAACTTGACCTATTGCGCCGGTTCTGCTCTTATGCAGAACCGGCTTTTTTTTTGTCCACTCGACAAAATAAGCCAGAACTTAATAAAGTCACATTATTACCAGCTTTTCGATACTTTTTCGATACTCAGGAGAATGAACAGAATGAGTAAACTTGATGATATTCTAAAGAATAGTTTTCACGAAGATGGAACTATCCTTATCCTTCGGGATAAATATATTGGCATTCGTGGGTGTATGGAATTGGCACAAAAAGAAATATTAAAAAACGTAAAACAATTAATCCTGCCAGGAAATCAGATTTTCGATGAAGGATTAGAAGCCCTAACAGAATCCCCATATTTGATGAATCTAGAACTTTTAAACGCCAATCAAAATGAAATTGGTGACGATGGAGCCATTGCTATTGCTAACACAAAAAATCTACCCAATTTAAAAGACCTTTCCATGTTTGGCAATGTCATTGGTGATATTGGTGCTCAAGCACTTGCAGATTCGCCACAAAGTAAAAAATACTTAAAACTGGATCTGTACAAAAATCAGTATTCAAGAAACGGCTACAAGGCACTGACCGAGTCTGACAACTTAAAAAATTGCGAAGAATTAGAAGTCTATCGAGAGTAATTTATTAATTTGAGGAGGCTTCCTCTGGCGTAAAAGTTTTTATCTGCAAAGCATGAATGAGTTTTGGGGTTCCTGTCATTTCCTCATCCAGAGCTTTATGGACAAGCCTAATACGGTCCATAACATTCAAATTCTCAAATTTTTGAGAAACTATTTTCACTGAATAGTGGCCTCCCCCACCAGCGGCTTTATGCCCGCGATGAAGATGGCTTTCATCTATGATTTCCACATGCTTGGCTTCAAGCTGTTCCCTTAAATTTTTATCGATGATATCAACAGTATCCATGGGTATTATTAGTCTCATTATTTTTGGTTAATATTATTTTTTGCCACCCCTAGCGCCAAAATCGGGGAAATCTTTGAACTGATTCAAGTTGTCATTAAATTTAGAAAAAGCGGCATGTTCCTTTTCAGTGACCAGTTGCGACCTGCATTTCGCGCATACAGGGATTTTTTGAGAATCATAGGTTCGAATCCTGTTTTTGACTCCGCAGCTGGGGCAAGGTATGATGGCTAAATCATTCATAACTGATCATAACAAAATTTAATTACCCAAAATAATTTAAATATGTTCTTTTTTCAATCATCTGGATCCAATCAAAAAATTCCATTCATGACCAAGGTTACCATGGCGGTTTGGATTCTACTTGGACTTGGCTTACTATCATTTTTTGCCTTCAGCTTTTTTATTATAGCCCTGTTGGCAGGAGTGGTTATTTTTACAGCGAATCTATTTCAAAAAAACCGTGCCCCCATATCTAATGGTGAACAACCTTTCCACACCCGTACTTACACACCAAATCAAAAACAAAAGGATGATGACATAATAGACATCTAGAATTTCTCCTTCAATTCACTCCTCTGCTTTCAAAACACATACAACACCTTTATTCGAATTTTATAATTCATCGATGTCTTTTACGGCTCAATTGTTCCCATTTTCGCGGTTGCGCTTTGGAATTTATTTTTCCAAAAATATATTGAAACAGATATCTTGCATCGGTTTTACTGGTACGTTCTCCAATCAGTCTGGAAACAATTGTGCTTTCTGCTTCAAGAAAGGGTTTTAATTGCCGACCCACTTTTTTCACAATTTGCAAATTACTAAGATCTGAAGCAGGCTCTGGTTGGGGAATGTCTTTGTTTTTTACCTTTTTACTTTCAGGACGGATTAACGATTCAATTGCTGGCAATTCAATGGATTCGAAACCAATAAAAAATGGCAACGCAAAACCAGATTCTGTTTGAGACATTTGTAATATTCCATTTTTTATATTCTGCTTATTCTCATCCTCGTCCACACACTCTTCTAACCCCTGCCACCTCAAGTCATCATTCGCGCAGCGGATTATAAGTTTTAAATCTTCCAAGTAATGCAAAAACGAATAGGTTGTTTCATCATCAATATCGGCAGGAGTAATATTCTCCTTTAAGAACCTGACCCAGTCAGCACCCTTCATATTATCTGACAGTGGAGTATTTTCTTCGGAATTTGAAATCATTATTACTTTTATATATTTTATGACTAATGAGGGCTTCCAGGCCTAGAATATGGTTTAAAGGCGCTTTTCAAATTTTTCGCGCCATTCCAATGACAAGGCTTCTTGACGAACAACTTTTCGCAATAAATCAAATTTTTTCTTTTCTTTAAACATCAGGGAGTTTATTTTATCTATAGAAAATTTCCCTAAACCATCTTTGATTTTCTCAATTGTTGCTCCAGGTTCTACCCAGCCTTTTCTTTTTACCCGAAAATAACAACCCGTGAAACCGGTAGTTTGCACTTTGCAGGCCATGCCTTGATACTTAAAAATTTTATTTAACTTGTGACAAGGTTGGCGCGGTTGGGAAACTTCAATTTCAGCTTCTCCCAAACAAAATATATCCCCAACATTTATTTGGGTTTCATCAATTCCAGCCAAGCTTAAATTTTCACCAAAAGCTCCTGGCTCAAGCACCCTATCCAATTCATTATTCCAAAAAGTAAAGTGATCCACAAAATACGCGCATACTGCCAAATCTTTCCCACCATGAATTCGTGTATCCCCGACCCCATCCCCGTGAAAACCTGACTCATCTAAAAAAATTTTTTCGTTTATTGGTTTTTTAAATATTCCTGTGCGAAATTTTTTTGCAGTCCCATTCAGCTGAACCATTGTTGGCAATGCGATATTTAATGAGACTAGTTTAAGCATAATATTTATTTATATTTTTTAGAATAACAGCTTGGCTAATTATAAAATTTATAACAATCCCGCCCACCATTTTTCGCTTTATATAAAGCATCGTCCGCTTTTTTTATCAATATTTTGACAGTATCTCCATCTTCAGGCGAAAGGCTAATTCCAATACTCAAAGTTATTTTTATTTCATTGCCTTCAATCATAAATGCAGGTCGGGTTGTTTCCAAAAGTTTCTTAGCTAATACTCCTGCGTCTTCTCGACTATTGATTTTAGGAAGAATTAAAACAAATTCATCACCACCCAACCGAGCCACGGTATCTTCTTCTCTCAAACAGGATTTCAATCTTGCACTCATAGACTCTAATAATAAATCGCCAACATTATGACCCAAGGTATCATTGATATTTTTGAATCCATCAAAATCAATATAAAGAACCGCACATTTTTGTTTGCTTCTTTTCCCTTTTGCTAAAGTCATTTCCAACCTGTCATTAAATAAAATACGGTTGGGTAGCCCCGTCAAGGAATCGTGATAAGCCATATTTCGCATTGCGGTCTCTGTTTTTTTTCTTTCCAGTTCTGCTCCAGCCCGAGCCGCAAAAATTTTTAATATTGAAAACGTACGTTTTTTGTCCAGCATAGGCTTATCATCCAAAACAGAGAGAAAACCTATTATTTTAAATTTCGAGTCAAAACAAGGAACCCCGGCAAAACTAACCGCTTTTATTTCAGCCAAGCCTCTATCATTAGGGTAAGCTTCCCTGAGTTTATTTGGATGATATGCAAGCATCCCCGCCAACACTTCTTCACCAGGGGTATCCGAAGCATCAAAAGATCTTTTTCCAATAAAATCATTATCAACCCAACCTGCTAAAACAGAACATTGAAACTCTTTTAAGTTAAGGGTTTCATTAACATAAGCATTTTTAACGGGCAACGCTTTTGCAAGATGTCGGACTAGATATTTAAAAAATTCGTCTCCAACTCTGGAGGATGTTCCTTCTACGATCTGATGAAAAGCCTCTTCATCACTATTCCTTTTAATTACCCCGCCAATACTAGCCACTACCGTTTCTAAAATGGCCTGTTCATTAGGAAGCCATGTTTTGTCAATTTGTTTCGAACCCATCGCCACAAATCCCCAATAATGTGAATTTATGACAATTGGAATTAGTAGCAAAGAGCTTATCTTCAGTTGCTTAAAAATACCTCCAGGAAAATTTGAGCCTCGTTGTTCACTGGCAATAACTAATTGATTATTTTTTAATGGAGGGAAATTTTCACCAATGCCCAGTTCTTCGTAGGAGGAACTAACATGCAAATTTTCATAATTAGCAATGCCATTTTCTACTGTCCAGGCAAATTCAAGATCGCACGAAGGAGTTCCGGCATTCTGAGCATGAGTAAAAATAAATGCTCCATCCACTTTTGCTGCGACACCTAATATTTCCAACGCCTGAGCTAGAGCAACGTTATAGTCCTGAATAGTTAAAAGCCTGTTTGTGGCCTTAGAAACTCCATTTAACAGTCGATCTTGAGCTTTTAAGGCCTCTTCCGCACTATTTTTTTCTTCTTTAGCATTTTTTAATTTAATGGCATTTCTTATAGATCTGGACAGACCATCCACTGAAAGCCTCGACTTTATTAAATAGTCCGCTGCTCCTGCTTTCATAACCTCAACGGCTTTTTCTTGATCTCCCTGCCCCGTTAAAAATATTACTGGAATATTCTGGGATTTTTCTTTTATCATTTGCAATAAAGGAACACCATCGGCTTCGCCCAAACGGAGGTCCAAAATGCAAATATTGTATTCATTTTTCTCCAGATATTCTTCAGCCCCTTTGCTGGAATGGGTAGAATCAAGAGAAACTATCGAATCGGAAAAGCCTTCACGTAGAAGCTCTTTGACAAGGAAAATATCATCATCGTCATCATCCACCACCAGAACTTTTAATTGATTCCCTTCCATAAAAACAAAATATCCTTCTCTAAAAAGAATCGGGCCGGTTTAAGTTGTAAGTTTGTAGAATAGAGCTTCAAGATAACG
>Ga0233449_1002142_pt1 | contig 16242 bp, 17 predicted proteins | sample SI_124_October20_FD_183012 | JGI IMG/M metagenome (GOLD analysis project Ga0233449, IMG submission 183012) | Seawater microbial communities from Saanich Inlet, British Columbia, Canada - SI_124_October2016_200_MG | ecosystem: Environmental > Aquatic > Marine > Inlet | place: Canada: British... | reverse complement strand
GCCCGACAAGCACTTCAACCTGCCGCAGCATCATCACAATCTCTTCTGGTTTGTTTCGCTTGATAGCCATTTCTGATCCTCCTTCAACTAACTATAAAGGTGGACCACTTTTTCGGGGGAAGACCAGACAAGTGAAGAAAGCACTGCCAAGGTCTACGCGGAGAAGTGGCGCGCAATGACAAAGGGAGGATCTGTTGTCGTGGAAACACTAGCGTCGACCAAGGCGATTATTTGCGCCCCATCCCTATTGATAGACGATTTCGTGGAAGAAAAAGAATTTATTGTAGACCGGCGCAAGCTTACTGCAGTTAAGGTGATTCAGCGGTATTCGTCCTCGCCTGAGCCCGACTAGACAAACTTCTACCTTGATTGCCTGGAGATAGTAAACGCCGACAATTTTTGTTGAGAAAGACATTAATCTCCCACCAGCCGAAGTAGACTTTTTGGGTGTTTGACCTGCTCCCCTCATTGTCCCCGTTTATATGTTCGGCCTGTTCCGGTTAGACCAGCGCATCAGAGAAGATGCTGGCCGCTATTAAGGCCGAAGAGTAGGGGCAACGCAGAAGCCCCAGACAAAAAGCATTCCCATTCAACAAGCTCCCACCCGGGGGCTATTTTTATGCCCAATCGAAAGGAGTAATGCCTATGTATATCGTCCGAGACCCCTGCGACGTTCCTAGCCTGCCACATGCCGGGATCAGCCATATCGTATCACAACGAATATCAGAGCTTCGATTGTCAGCAGAAGAGGCTCTTCCCGATCTCGGCAAATTTATTGTTGTCGAACCCGGTGATGCCGTAGGCGAACTTGAGGAGCGGGCCCACTGCAATCTCATCACCAGCCCCTTCGACAGCATCGTTTACGGCGATCCCGACTTTGAGCCCTCCTTCGAGTGGCTGGAGCATCACACAGTAGAAGCCTGTTACGAAATTGCCTTCATCTTGGCCGGTGACTTCTTCGTTGCGGTGTTTGTTCCTGACGATCCCAGCATCGATCCAGACCTGCTGTCTTTGTGTCGAGAATACAGCTGATCCCATCAACACCACTGGCATGATGCGCTCCCTTTACGGGGGCTTTTTTTGTGCCTGAAACCTGGAGGTACTATGTTCATTTTCAAAAACCCAGAAGACCTGAGCCAGTTGCCGCCGGGAAACCGGGCACGGTTTCTGCTTGAGAACATACTGGAGCGCCTGATCAGTATCCATGCAAAGCCACCGGTCCATGACCCCGAGCTCCACGGCTATGCGGTGCTGATCGAAGCCCTTGATGTCTACCGAGAAGCAATCCTGCCGGAACTACCTTGCCCTCTGGCCGATGTGCCTTGGGAAGGGGTGACGCTGGAGGGCGGCTTCTACCACGCCGTCGTACTGACCAACAACACCTTCGCCATCGACTTCGTGATCCCGGATGCGGACTGGCTGCCAGAGACCCTGCGTACATCGTTGAAAGAAAACTTATCCCATGAATGAAAGGGGACACATGTCCAATCATCGTAAACACAAAAGCGACTTCGATAGGAAACTACAGCAAGAAGCCAAAGCACATGAGCCCATGTTCTGGCTGATCCCTGAATGGCTTCAGATCATCAAGCCAATGGATGTGGCCACAAGGATAGAGCTATTGGAACTGGAGCTTGAGGTAAGACAGATAGAGCGCCTTGCCAGGAGTGAAAAGACAGGATGGCTCCAAGACCCTCTTTATCGATTGGCGAGATACGCACGGCTGTATATCTGGGTGTTTTTGATGAATATCCTCGGGGTTGTTCTGATCGTTGCCGTGAACGTTCTTTGGTTCTGGCTCCTTGGTTATTTGATCTATTGGGCATTCACGTCCTGACCCACGCAGCAATAAACACGTTTTTCAACGGGCTCCTTCAGGGGCCCTTTTTTCCCTGGTGAACGCGTCAGTCGCGGTCATTCCGGTATCTTATTTGATAACAACGAAAGGACAGGATTATGAAGATTCTCAAGAAAGCAACCTGCCCGAACCTCTCGGGCAACGGCACCATCAGCTATGAAATCGGCATCGAAAAAGATAAATCCTTATGGATACGCTTAATCAAAAGCAGCGGTGGCGGTTTCCACTGGACCAAGCCGGTGCCTATGGCAGCCATCAAGGAACAACTCCAGAAGGCCATGCAGCCGTTCACGTCCTATGCGCTACATGGACCGTTTACCGGTAAGTCGGTCAATACGGCGTCATTCCTTGCAGCGGTGTTGCGGGCGGAAGAGCTGATCCGTCCCGACACCGAAAAACGACTTGCCTTCGTATGTGACGACCTGGAAGCAGCTGAAAAGAAACTTCGATCTCGTCTCAAGAAACCACGCAAGTCAGCGATAAAGAAAGTGGCTGCCGCACAGTAAAATTAGCGTTGGCTCTTCTCTCCGCGTGTGGGCCGGAAGCTCACTCAGAACGCCCTGGTTTTCAGGGCTTTTTTTGTGCCTGTGCCACACGGCAATTCAATGCCGACCCAATACCGACCCGAACCTGGAGGAAATTTTCGTGGCTTCAATTACCTACGCCGCCGTCATCGCGACGGTGCTTTTCCTCCTGTTTGAACGGACCCGCGCCTTTGGAGTGATTGGTGTCTTCGTCCTGATCTCCACCCGGCCAGTTCTGTTCTCGCTTCTCTTTGTATCGCTTGCCATTTTGTACATAACCACCAAAACGAAAAGGAAATGAATCATGACTTCTTCACACAACATAATGAACGTCATAGAAGCCGCGTTAGATGTTGATCTGGATGACGAGTATCTTATCGATCACATAGCTAGCCACCTCAGGCCCAAGCCATGGACCTTGGCGGAGGAGCGGCTAGGTCTCTGGTGACGCCAGACCCCAAGGTCTCTTTTTTGTTGCCTGATTACCCGCCCGCCAGAAACACCATAAATCCCACCTCGGCTCGCTTACAACTTTGAGGCATGGCGAAAATGGGGTTTTTGGCGGGGGTCCCCGATCGTCGGCAGAGAAGAGCATGGCGCGGCAGATGGCATCGTCTCCGTCGGGCTCGGGCGAGTGACTACGTTTCGGGATTCGGATTGTCAGCATTGTTTCGCCTCCGCGTCACCGGAGATGGAGTGATGCTTCGATCAAATTTGGCAAACCAGGAGTATGTGATCCGTCCCTATACGGTTTAAGGCACTCCAATCAGCTAAATACACCCGGATCCTATTTAACGGCACTTTCGATAGATCAAGAAAAGTTTGCCTACTGGAAGCGCGTTAGCAAGGTAAAAAAACATTGTAAAAACAGCAGGTTAGATGAAAATGCCTCTTGACCGAGAATCGATATTGGGTTATTGTTCCGAACTGGGTGCCAAGTCGTCTGTTGCTACGACGATGAGGTTTCAGCTCAATCGAGCGCGGCTCGAAAATGGCCCAGACGAAGCTGAACATAAACGCAAGTGCGAAATGTTCGATGATACGTATGTGATCATTGGGTGCCAGTAGCTTTCATTTTGAATGGAGCTATAGGTATGTCTAAACGCACACCCTCTATTTATACAAAACCACCTCAGGTTTCTTCCGCGAAGGAAAAAGCTATGCCTGTCCTTGAAAACGATCAGGAGCAGGCAACTCAAAACACACACGACATCATCACGGTTGTTCGCGACCCTGAACGCGCTCTCGGCAAGCTTTACCGACTATCGGAGGATGGCACGGTTGAGAAATCAGCCAACGTCAAACTTTCGTTTGGCATTGCCGTTCAGCACAAGGTGTCGACGGAAATGGATTATTGATATGTCAAGGAAAACGATAACTGCCATCATGCAGTTCAAATGCCCAAGCTTCAGTTGCCAAAGCATGATCACTTATGAGATCGGAATGTCGGACGATGGCGGTTTCTATATTCGCGTTCTCAAGAGCAGCGGAGGAGGAGCTTGTAATTCCCAGTGGTTCTCCCTTTCGGAGCTGAAGAAAAAACTGAAGAAAACTGACGAACGGATTTGGTCTGGTACGTTTGAAGAAATATTCAGAAAGAAATGCAACAACACATCTTCATTCTTGCTGGCTGCGTTGTGTCATGAGGGAATTCTGGTATTCAGGATCGACCGAGATCCGAAGAAAACGCGGAGCCCCTATTGGCTGATGCTCAGCAGCACCGCAGAAAGAGCGACTAGAGAGCACAATAGTTTGCCCGTCATTCATGAGTGACGCAGCTATGAACAAGAACATAGAAATATCCGCCGCAAAAAAGAGCCCAAGTCCGCGAATTTCGAGTTCAAAGAGGCTGGATGGGAAGTTAGCGAAGCTATCATCTGAACTATTCCCCAATCCGCCTGAGGGAACCTATTCAAGCCCTGAGGTTACGCTCGCCAATATAAGTCACCTGTTCAGAAATTATGGCATTACCGCGAGATACAATCTCATCAAGAAGAAGCCGGAGTTCTTGGTCGAGAACCTGTCTGTGCTGGCAGACAACAGTGACAATGCTATTTTCAGCTACATCAAGAGTTTGGCAAATTTGAATGGAATGCGATCGTCCGATGTTCTGCGGTTTGCTGAGACCGTCTGTTCTGCAAATCCGTTCAATTCTGTTGCGATCTGGATAGAGAGCAGACCCTGGGACAGAGTTGACAGGCTTCCCCAGATTTACGATACGCTCACAACCGACGCGGATTTTCCAACTGCGTTGAAGGAAGCGATCATGAGACGCTGGCTACTCAGTGCGGTGGCGGCGGCCTGTATGACAGAGGGGTTTCGGGCCCGTGGTCTGCTCACGTTGCAGGGGAAGCAAGGTCTCGGCAAGACGCAATGGTTTGCGCGACTGGCAAGCGAAATGCATTCGAATACCCCGGTCGTATTGCTTGGACAGCACCTCGATATCGCCAACAAGGATGATGTGCTGACGTCCATCCAACACTGGATTGTCGAACTCGGAGAGCTGGATAGTACTTTCAAGAAGGACATTGCAGGGTTGAAGGCTTTCATCACGAAGGATTGCGATCAAGTCCGTAAGCCCTATGACCGAACTGACAGCGTTTTTCCACGTCGAACTGTCTATGGCGGTAGCGTCAATTCGCCATATTTTTTGGTGGACCCGACGGGTAACTCGCGTTTCTGGACGCTGCCCGTAGTCGCAATTGACTACGAGCACAAGGTCGATATGCAACAGGTGTTTGCCCAACTCCATGTGGAGTTTGCTAAAGGGGAGCAGTGGTGGCTCACACCCGAAGAGGAAGCATTGTTAAATGAGCAGAATTCCTTCCATTTGGCGACTAACCCCACTCAGGAACTTGTTCGGAGCGCGATAGATGTGAATCGTGTCGGCGCAGATGACCTGCCCGCGTTCGGAGCGCGGGAGCTGTTGGTGGCGCTCGGCATCAAGGAGCCTGGCAACCCTCAGGCACGTGATTGTGGAGAGGTTTTACGGGAACTTCTGGGAAAGCCCAAACGCATCCAGGGTTATGACAAGTGGCGCGTGCCGCTGATGAAACAAGAGGACGTGACTCGAGTGTAAGCGGCCCCACTTGCTCTGTCGGCATGCAGGCGCGTTTCCTCAACTGGTCCAAGGTGTTGTCCCTTGGGTGGGGGAGGGGTGGGGACCTCTGAAGATTTCAAAACATCGCACTTGCCGTGCGATGGCCTTTGGGATTTCCAGTGGTCAGCCTCCCCTCCCTCCACCTCGCAACCAATCGAGGTTTGTCGTCCCCACACGGCGTTGTTTTTAGCGTCGGATTCTTGACCCCATCGGCGACCTGAAACCGCTGCCCACGGCTCACTCTGGGACACCTCGGGCCAGCTGTTCCTGAGGGCTGCCGGAACGCGGCCCCCGATCTGACCTCATTGTTCAAGTTCCAACTTTCTCTCAAAGGAAAACCAAAATGATTACCAAACTGACCGAACCTTTAGTCTCTCAACTCGTCTGCCCGGATGGCAAGAAACGAATGGAATGTTGCGACGCCGACTTACCGGGTTTGTACCTGTTGGTCCGTGCCGGGAGCGATATCCGGACCTATTTTCTGCGTTATAAAAATAGCCTTGGTAAGACCGCCCACAAGAAGCTAGGGCGCACGACCGAGATTACTCTGGCCAAGGCCCGGAAGGCTGCAAAGATCTTTAAGGCAGATCTTCTTGCGAATGGTCATGTCTCCAACAGCGAAGCTAAAAGCGACAAAGGAAGCTTGCTTCTTGATGATTTCTGGACGGAAAACTATTTGCCCTACGCCGCGCCCCGGAAGCGGTCCATCAAGCGCGATGAACAGATCTACCGTTTGCAGATCCAGCCCACATTAGGGCGCTCCCGCCTGAACGAAATTACCCGTCAGCAAGTCCTTAGCTTAGCAGCATTCCATAAGAATAACGGATTGTCCGCTGCCAGTGCCGATCATGTATCGAAGCTCATCAGTCGCCTGCTCAATCTGTCGGTCGAATGGGACCTGCTGGAAAAGAACCCGGCAGCCAAGATCCAGCTGTTCCGTGAAGACAACAAGGTACAGCACTTCCTGGATGATGAACAACTGCGTCGCCTGATGCAGGTCCTTCAGACGGACCCCAATCGACCTGTCTGCCTTATTGCCCAATTTCTATTGGCGACGGGATGCCGTTTGAATGAAGCCCTGACAGCCGAGTGGCGGCTAATTGACCGTGAGAACAGGGTTTGGCGTGTCGCGGCGTCGAACTCCAAAAGCAAAAAGTCCAGAGCGGTGCCGCTGACGGATGCCGCTCTGAGGGCTCTGGATGAGATTGGAACGGAAGGGCGCTACCCATTCGTGTTCACCAACGAAGAAACGGGACTGCGTTACACCCATGTCCGCCACACATGGATCCGCTTGAGAAAGAAAGCTGGTTTGCCGTGGCTTCGGATGCACGACCTGCGGCATACGTTCGCGAGCATGTTGGTCAATGCCGGGCAGTCGCTTTACACGGTCCAGGAGTGCCTAGGTCATTCGGATGCGAAGGTGACGCAGCGTTACGCTCATCTGTCTTCGCAAACACTTCAGGATGCCGCGAACTGTGCTTCAGACAAAATCCTGTCTGCGTTGCAGGCGGTGGAGTAGGGAAAGGGCCGCTCGGGGATATGCCTCGGGTGGCCTTTTCCTAAGTTGAAATGAAATGACTGCTTATGGGGTATAAGCGGAATACGCAATACTGTCGATAATATGTCCGAGATTGACCCAATTCGGACAATCAAAAATAAACAGCCCAAGCAACAAGATGGATCAACCATTCAACCGATGGTGATTTGTGACACGAACTAGGCACAGCAGGCTTTGAATCAACAAGCGACTACAAACATTCATTACCCTGACTGTTTAGGTCTAATGCCGGGGTGGGCGCTCATACTACCTGACTTTTCCTGGGAAACTCTCAAGGTAAAACTATTTGACTTGAACTCAACGCTGAATCATGGATGGCAACCACGACCTCAAGTGTTTTTGCCGCGTCGCGCGCCGTCGTAATGGGTTCTTCTTGCCCGCATATGACATGCGCGAAGTGACGGGCTTGCAGTTGCAGCGGATCCTCTGCTTCTACAATGACCTGGTCGTGTGACATAGCTACTTGCCAGCTTCGCGCGCCGTCGTGACGCCATTTCGTCATGGTTGGCACACCGAGAGAACCTTTTGTGCCTGCGAACAAATAGCAGTCCTGACCAGTGTTTGGATATGTGTAGGAGGTTCGTTCGCCGGAGGTTAGCTCCCAACTCCACGGTGAGGCGACGGTGTCAGAAAGCATTATCGTAGCAAGTGCACCGCCCTTGAAACGAAAAAGAATTGCGGCAGTGTCCTCAATCTGAAAACCTCGACGGGCATTGGACGTCATGGCTTGCACAGCCTCTATGTCACCAGCAATAAAACGCAAGCTGTCGATGTCGTGGATCAAGTTTATCATCACCGGACCACCACCAGATTCACTTCGCCAGGAGACGTCAAAATAGTCCTCAGGTTTGTGGGCCAGCCATGTCGCTGAGATCGCTGTCAAATGACCCAATTCACCACTACTGACAATCTCCCTTGCCTTTCGTACGATCGGATTGAAACGCCGATGATGGCCGACGAGAACCGGAACACCATGTCTTTCCGACGCGTTAGCCAAGTCCAGCGCATCTTTCAACGAATCTGACACTGGTTTTTCAACTAGAACCGGGATGCCGCGATCAAGGCAGGTAAGGGAAAGGGGTACATGAAGTTTATTAGGTGTGGCGTTGATTACACCATCAGGCCGAATTTCATCCAACATTGCGGACAGGTCGGGATAATATGCGACGTCATATTTCGACGCGACTTTTGCTCCTGCAGGCGAAGGATCGACAACGGCGACCGTTTCGCAAACCACTTCGGAGTCTAGTATCTCTAGATGGCGCAAGCCAATAGGTCCGGCCCCCAATAGCGCGAGACGAACTCGTTCTTGTTGAACCATTATCTCTGGCCATGCTTTTTGTCGGTGAACACTGACGACACCTTGTGGCTTTCGTGTCGGCTTTCCTGGTCGGCAGAGGCCATGACGATAGCTGACAATCGTGCCGTTGAATCCCTCACTGCATACCAGCCTTCTTCGGTTCGTTCACCTGTCGGCGGGGACGTCAATTCAAAGTGGTTGAAGGCATCTTCGCCCCGCACCAGCATGGCCCGCGTGCGCCCACCAAGTTGGCGCACACTTGTCGGGATATAGCGCACTACAAATCCCATGCGCGGGCGGCTGGATACATTTGGTTCCGATCCATGAACCAGTTGAACGTGGTGCAGGCTCATTTCACCAGGACTCAGAACAACATCAATCGTTTCCATTCTCTCAACATCGACCTGAATTTCCTGTCCTCTGGAGAGAAGGTTTCCTTCGTTAAAGGTATCCTTGTGCGGCAACTGATCAAGATTATGGGAGCCGGGAGCAACTTGCATGCAGCCACTTGTCGGCGTCGACGGGGTCAACGCAATCCATGCAGTGGTAATGGTATTGGGTTCAAGACCCCAGTAGGTCGAATCCTGATGCCAGCTGACATAGCCGCCGTCGCCCGGGTCCTTGGTGAAAAACTGCGAAGACCAGATCAGCAGGTCTGGGCCCAGAACCTTTTCGACGGCATCCAGAACTTTTGCATGGGTTGCCAGATCATAGAGCCAGGGAAAGAGATAATGCGGACTGGTGTTCAGGACCTGCGCCGTCTTATCATCACCCGATTTGCGGACCGCCAGCACCCGTTCCCCGATCGCCTCAGCCTCGGTTTCAGGCAGGACCCTGATTGGCATGGCGATTCCATTTTGATCATACTGGTCGAGATCCCATGCCATCGCTCAGACTTTCCAATCAGTCGAGGAATACGGAAGTGATTTCAGGGAACATCAACATGACCGCAAGAACAATCAACTGCATAACAATGAAGGGCAAAAAGCCTTTGAAAATATCCGTCAGCTTGATGTGCGGCGGGGCAACTGACTTCAGATAGAAGGCGGCTCCACCAAAGGGTGGGCTGAGGAAACTGACCTGCATATTGACGCAGAATAAAATGCCGAACCAGACCGCCATATGTTTGGATTCCAGTCCACCAAGAAGCCCCATGTCTTCGGTGCTGAATTTGGCGACAATTGGCAGAAACACTGGCATCGCCAGAAGCACGATTCCGACCCAGTCCATGACAGCACCCAAAAATAGAAAGACAGCCATCATCATCAGGATGACACCCATGGGCGGCAGGTCAAAACCAACAATGGAGTTGGCGACAAATGTGGGGCCACCGATCAGCGAATAGGCACCGGCCAGGGCCGTTGCGCCAAACGTCACCCAGATAATCGTGCCGGTGGATCGCATGGTCCGCTGCAGGGCTTCCAGAAATAATCCAAAGGAAAACTCACCGCGCATCTTGATAATGAGCAAGGTTCCGATACAACCAATGGCGGCAGCTTCGGTAATCCCGGTGATGCCGCCGTAAATGGAACCCAAAATCGCAAAAACCAGCATGACCGGGGGCAGCACGCCCTTCAGGGCGATAAGCTTGTCCTTCAGCGTGACTTCCACCTCAAGCTCGGGCAGGGGGGCCAGAGAAGGGTTCATGCGTGTACGAACCATGATGTAAGCGATGTATATACCGCCCAGCATCAGTCCTGGCACAATGGCCGCCTTGAACAGGGCGTGAATCGATGTTTCGGTGACAACGCCGTAGATAATAAGGACGATCGAGGGCGGGATCATTGTACCCAACGAGCCGGAAGCGCAAATCGTGCCAACAGCGAGGTTCTGGTCATAACCAAGGCGCAACATTTGCGGCAGGGCAATCAGGCCCAACAGAACAATCTCGCCACCGATAATGCCGGACATGGCCGCCATGATGATCGCCATAATAGACGTGACAATGGCGATCCCGCCCCGGGTTTTGCTCAGCCAGATATTCAGTGAGCTGTACATGTCCTTGGCGATATCACTGCGCTCCAGCAACATGGCCATAAAAATAAACAGGGGAACGGCCAGCAAGGCGTGCTCAATGGTGATGTCATACATGCGTTGACCAAGGATGAAGAACCCTCGTTCACCAAACTTCCAGTAAGCAATGGCTGCCCCCAGGAAGCCCGATGCCAGACCCAGCGGCACACCCAGTGCCAACAGGACGATAATACCAATCAGCAACAGCAGCGAAATTTCAGCGACACCCACAGAACGATCCCCTTACACGTCGTCGATCGGGACATAAACCTCTTTGGGTTTCGACCAGTCCGCGATCAGATTGTTGATTGTCTGTACCGCCATCCAGGTACAGGCGATGACGATAAGTGGTTTCATGGTCGCCGGGATCGGTGGGTTCCAAGCCGAACCATACAGCTCCCACGTCGTCAGCTTCATCATGGCGTTCTTGTAATATCCGGTTGCAGCTGCATAACAAAAAATCACGATACAAGCTGCGGATATCAAATCAAAAATACGTTGCACAGGTCGGGATACCATGTCGTAGACCAGAACAACCCGTATGTGGCTACGCTGTTGCATGGCGTACAAACCGGACAGCAAAAAGATAACTCCGCCCAGCCAACGCGAAATCTCTTCCACCCAAAGTGTAGGTGCTTTGAAAAAGTAACGCATCACCACTTCGTAAAACATGAAGGCCATGATGAGTGATACGATGAACATGAGCATCGACGCCATATACAGCGTTATCCGGTCAACAATGGAAATTTTTCTGATTTCATCATCGGCAGTCTGGTGGATGGTCATGGCCAGCATCGGTACCAAACGTGGCGAGATAAAAATCATCCAAGCGATGGCCCCCACTGATAAGCAGGATATCCAGATGATGGTCGAGGTTTCAAGTTCTGGCATGTTGGCCTCACATAAAGGCGGAAAGAAGAACAGTCACACAGCAACCATAGAATAAATAGACTGCAATCAATTAAAAAAGTGGCGAGTAGTCGGGGACTACCCGCCCTTTTTCATCACCTAATATTATTTGATCAGGCCGAGACGCTTCATGTAAGCAATGTGGCTGTCCACAAGCATACGTGCTTCTGGCGTTTTATCTGCCCATTGCTGCCATTTCTTCTGAGCAGCGGCACGGAAGGAAGCCCGGTCTTCTGCAGACCAGTCGTGCAGTGTCACGCCTTCTTTCTGGATGGTAGCCGCAACTTCACTCATATCCACTTGTTGGCTCATGGTGTGCTGGAAGGAAAGCTTCTGCATGGCCACATTCAGGATGGCTTTCAAATCAGCGGGCAAGCCGTCGTAAACTTCCTTGTTGAGTGCCAGATGATCCGACGGCATGGAGTGAAAACCAGGATAGGTTGTGTATTTTACCAGATCATAAAGGCCCAGTGATTTGTTGGTGGATACGTTTGAGGCATCAGCACCATCAATGATTTTTGTTTCGAGGGCCGTGAAGATTTCACCAAAATCCATCACGATGGGTGAGGCGCCCATTTCAGCGAAGATTTCAGTTTCCATGCCAGGAGGTGAGCGGAATTTCCAGTCCTTCAGATCAGCCGGCCCCCGGAGAGGCTTCGACGAGTTCATGGATTCCTGTCCACCAACCCACCAGCCGATCAGATGCATGTTATATTTGTGGTAGAGGGGCTGGGCGGCTTCCAAACCACCGCCATAATACAGCCATGAATATTGTTCCCAAGGTGTGTTATAGCCACCCATGATATCGCCGAGGAACTGGAAGGCCGGGTTTTTGCCGGTCTGATACGCAGCGCCGGTCATATCGCCATCCAGAATACCATTTGAAGCGGCATCAAATGTTTCGGTCGATTTTACCACTGATCCCGAATAAAACATTTCCAGCTTCAAACGACCACCGGACATAGCTTCAACATCTTTAGCAAAAATAGCGGCGTTTTTGCCATTCAATGATTCCGCACTCAGATGTGTCTGGACTTTAAGTGTGTAATTCTTGGCACTAGCCAGGCCGGTCATGGCTAGCGAAAGTGCCGCTGCACAGGCAGCAACCTTAAGTAATTTCATAACAATCTCCCTGAGAATTCTGTTGCTATTTCTTATATGGTATCTTAGTCATATGATGACCAATTGGACGAGTCAACAAATAACTGAACGCAGGTTTTCGAGAATAAACGATGTCGCTCACAGTTAATTCCGCAGGGCAAATGTAAAGTGGTGAAAAAAACCAACACAAAGCGGCAACTCAATCTGACAGAGTCCCTGATCAGTGATATGCGGGTGCAAATTACCAGCAGCAAGCTCAAACCCGGCGACAAGTTGCCGACTGAACAAAAACTTGTTGAGGCCTATGGTGTTAGCCGGACCGTTGTCCGCGAAGCAATTGCCGCACTTCGGGCAGATGGTCTGATGGAGTCGCGCCATGGTGTCGGTGTATTTGTTCTTGTACCCCCGGAAAAATCAGACGATTTCAGGTTTTTGGATGAAGACCCGGGAAGGGCTTCTTCGGTCGTGGAAACACTGGAATTACGAGCCGCAGTTGAAATCGAAGCAGCTATGATCGCAGCTCAGCGCAGATCTCCGGGGCAAGACGCGCGGATCAGGGATTGCTTTCAGGACACACTGGAGGCAGTTGAAGGTGGCAGAATTGCAGCCGCAAGCGATTTCGCATATCACATTGCCATCGCCGAAGCGACGAATAATCCACGTTTTGTCGAGTTCCTTGAATATCTTGGTCTTCGGGCCATGCCTCGCTCGCAAATCGAGCGGGCCTACGAAAGTGTTGCGGATGCCGAACGCCGGGACCAGCGTCTTCATGGTGAGCATCGGGCCATTATGGAAGCCATCAGTCAGCGCGATTCAGTCGCTGCTGGTGAGGCCATGCGCGAGCATCTCAAGGGTAGTCAGGATCGCTATACACGGTTGATTTACAGCAGTCGTTGATTGGCCGGTCGATCGGGGAGGTTTTGCTCAGATATATCACAAGAGATATTATCAATTTGACTTAGTCATCATATGACATTAGGGATTTGTCCTTCTCTGATTATGAGAAACCTTATTCCGGGAGATGACGTAAGCATGCAAACTGACGAAATCAAAAGCAGGATTGGTTCGGGATTGCTTTCCTTTCCTGTGACGCACTTTGATCAAGACCTCAGGTTCTCCAGAAAAAACTATCAAGACCATGTCGCCCGCCTGTCGCAATATGATGCGGCCGGGTTGTTTGTTGCAGGCGGGACAGGTGAATTTTTTTCGCTCACGCCATCCGAAATCATCGAGGTTCTCTCGGCGGCCAGGGAAGTGGTTCTTGATACCCCAATCATCTGCGGCTGTGGTTATGGAACACATTTGGCGGTCAGTATTGCCTGCGAGGCAGAGCAGGCGGGAGCTGATGGTTTGTTGATCCTGCCGCCATACCTGGTCAATTCTACCCAGGAAGGTTTGTATGCCCACGTCAAAGCCATATGTGATGCCGTGAACATTGGCGTCATTATCTACAACCGTGACAATTCAATAATTAGCGCAGACACATTGCTCAGGCTTTGTGACAGTTGCCCCAACCTGATCGGCTTTAAGGATGGTTCAGGGAATATTGGCCTGGTCCGGGAAATCAGCACCAAAATGGGTGACAGGCTGTCCTATATCGGGGGGATGCCGACAGCAGAATTGTTTGCCGACGCTTATAATGCGGCGGGCATGACGACCTATTCTTCTGCCGTGTTTAATTTTTTACCGGAAATGGCTCTGCGATTTTTCAGAGCCTCGTGTGATGGTGATACGGCAACCACCGAACAATTGCTCAAGGACTTTTTCTTTCCTTTCGCCAAAATCCGGGACCGCCAGCCTGGATATACCGTATCAATCGTCAAGGCGGGCCTCAGAATTGTGGGAGAAGATGCGGGTCCTGTTCGCTCTCCACTTACAGATCTGACGTTGGAAGAGCACGATATGCTGCGGCCGCTGGTGGAAAAATACAGATAAGGCTTTTTATCATGAAAAGAATTCTGATGACCGGTGCAGCGGGTGGCGCAGGTGCTTTCCTTCGCCAGGAATTGCATGGGCGCTATCATTTGTGCCTGTCGGACCGGATTGAAATTACTGACTGTGGGCCTGGCGAGAGCTTTGTTGAAGCTGATCTTGAAGACCCGGTCTTGATCCGTAAGTCCCTGTCAGGCGTTGATGGCATTATCCATCTCGGCGGGTATTCCGTCGAAGGCGACTGGCACAGCATTCTGAATGCCAACATCATTGGTGCCTACAACCTCTATGAAGCGGCCCGGCTGGAAGGAGTGAAACGGATCGTCTTCGCCAGCAGCAATCATGCCATGGGTTTTTACGATCGCAATGAGACAATAAATCACACTGATGTGCCTCGACCGGACAGCCGTTATGGTTTGTCCAAGGTTTTTGGCGAATCTCTCGGGCAACTTTATGTCGATAAATATGGCGCTGAAGTCATGAACATCCGCATTGGCAATGTGGCGGAACGGCCAATAGATGCGCGGCGTCTCGCCATTTGGATCAGCCCCCGTGACCTGGCTCAGCTTGTCATTATGGGGTTGGAATTGCCGGACCTGCAATATGAAGTTGTCTACGGCATGTCCGACAACAAACGCGCCTGGTGGGACAATGCCAATGCTCTGCGGCTGGGTTATGCGCCACAGGACAGAAGCGAAGACTATGCTTCAGAAATTCTGGCGCAAGAAGCAGGCAACCTGGGCGACCCGCTGGCTGACAGGCTGCAGGGCGGCGTTTTTGTCTCGACAGAATTCATTCCAAATCCCGCAAAAGCGAAGCTGTCTGAGTAAATCAAATTGGCTTGTGTCAGCCAGGCTCCAATAGCCCACTTTTCCGCAATTGATTAATCAGTTCGGGGGTAACCCCAACTCCCACTTCATGATGCCGGATCGTGATATCAGTCTAAGGGGTGAGAATGTCCGGTCTTGGCTAGTTTCAGACACTCCCTCATCAAGAGATTTATGTCTGCTCATGAATGCGAAACCGACGTGACTCCAGTCACCTAAGCCGATTTTGGAAACTCCAAAATCGAGCTCGACTTCGGTTCGACCCAGTTGCCCGTATTCCATTGGAAAATATGGAGAAAAAATTTGAAACAGGGCGGTTCGAACGTCGAAATTTCGAAATAGGTTCGAACTAAAGAACTGGAGCGAAAGCCAACCCGAAACCACCTTTAGATTCTTCTGCTTAGGGACCAAGTCATAAAGCCTCTTTTGTAATCATAATCCGCGTGTCGGGAGTTCAAGTCGGCCCGAAGCTACCAATTAAAAACCCCCGTACGGTGAAAACCGGCGAGGGTTTTGTCGTTGTGAGAGCGCGGATTAATGGCCAGAAACAGGCATCACCCTCGGCAGGCAGTAGCCAGCATCAATAACGATATATGCGCCGATGGACGCTGGTGTCCTGACGCGTATATTATTCTGATTCGCGAAACAAAGGGGGCGATACATGAATGGAATGGACAAAACAAGGCAGTTCACCACTGCGAATCTGGCAGCTTGGGAGGAAGTAGCGCCAATTCATGGCCGGCAAAATCAGATGCGTTTGATTGAGGAGATTCGCAAACCGGGTTTTTCGTGCCTAGACAGGTTTGCGTTGAACAGACTGGAAACATTAGACGTGACTGGAAAAGATGTTGCGCAGATTTGCTGTAACAATGGCCTGGAACTTTTGTCGGTCAAAAACCTTGGTGCTGCGCGATGTGTGGGGTTTGACGGCGCGCAGGGTTTTGTGGATCAGGGGCGTCAACTGGCGAATGAAGGTGGACTGGACGTCGAATTCGTTTGTACTGATGTTTACGAGATGGATGACCGTTACAAGCTCAATTTTGACCTGGTAACAATAACTATTGGTGTTCTGAGCTGGATGCCGGATATTCAACGCCTGTTTTCAGTCATTGCAGGCCTT